>JAEEGF011969542.1_pt1 | contig 11065 bp, 7 predicted proteins | sample 9134171 | NCBI WGS metagenome assembly JAEEGF01 (sample SAMN16246542, study PRJNA631951) | gut metagenome | biome: gut microbiome; feature: rumen; material: AP-attached | host: Bos | place: Iran: Karaj | collected 2018-10
AAATTTTCCTCCCGCATGAAGTATGGTATATACCACACGAACCGTCGGTATTCCCTTGGTGGGATGAATATCCACAGGTACACCGCGTCCAAAATCGGCAATGGTAATGCCACCATCCTTCTTAAGGGTAATATCTATGCGTTTGCAATGGCCTGCAAGATGTTCGTCTATGCCGTTATCCAGTATCTCCCAAATGAGATGATGCAAGCCTCTTGAACCGGTACTTCCGATGTACATACCGGGACGTTTTCTGACTGCTTCAAGTCCTTCAAGAACCACTATCTGACTGCCGTTGTATTGTTCCATGTAAACTCACCAAACCTGTTTTATTATCATTTTCTTAAACGTAAAAACAAGGCAGGAAGGCTTTGCCCCCACGGCAAAGCCTTCTTCCCTTATATTGTTTTATTTCTCATATCTGAAGATATAATCAAGCATCTTCATTGTCTGTTCGGCATTACTCTGCCTTGTGCTGTTTCCGAGGGTAACAACGATAACTTCGTTGCCGTCCTTGTCGGTACCACATGCTGCCAGGCAATAGCCTGCCGCATCGGTATATCCTGTTTTGATACCGATACAATCAAAATTGCTGCTCTTGTATGTGGAGTCGGTCAAAAGAAGATTTGTATTTCTGAGTGTGGTGGCGGGAATGCTTCCCGATGCCTTAAGTGTATAAGACTGACTGCCCACGATCTTTCTTAAGGTTCCGTCTTCCATAAGAGCCTTGGCTATCACCGCCAGATCCCTAGCAGAAGAATAGTTGCCTGCAAACTGTGAACCGCTGGTCTCATCAGCACCAACCGCATTTGTGAATTTGGAGTTTGTAAGTCCCAGTTGCTCAGCTTTGTCATACATCATCTGCTCAGCGAAGAAATCAAGGTTTTCTTCTACCTTATAAGCAAGAGCTTCAGCTGCGTCCGCAGAACTGTGGAGCAGCATCTGATAAAGTCTTTCTTCAACGGTGTACTTTGCGCTTATCCATTGTTCCGATGAATAGGTCTTTCCGGTATTGGATCTGACCAGATCTGCAAAAGTAGACATTTCATTGTCGATACCCGCAACCGTTGCTCCGTTTACTGTAACATCATTCCAGCGAAGAGCATCAACACTCATTTCGCAATCATCATTCAGATAGAACTGTTCAACAGCGATAAGAGCTGTCATCATCTTTGTTAAGGAAGCGGGACTTCTCTTTACATTTTCATTGTATGCATGAAGCACCTGACCGGTCTTTGCATCTACAGCTATATAAGCAGCACCGTCAAATCCCACATACTTTTCAAAGGTCGTGCTTACTGCCTTTGTGGGAACAGGTGTAGGCGTGGAGGTGGGTCTTGCGACAATAGAGCTTGTAGGTGTGGCTGTGGCCTTGGGTGTAGGTGTGTTGGTAGCCGAACCGTCTTTAAGTCTTGAATATGTCTGGCTTATATAAGCGGTTCCGCCATCATACTTTATCTGCCACCAGCCGTTGGAGGTTTCACCGGTAAGAACAAATTCTTCACCGTTCTTTCCGCCTCCCACTACTTTGTAAGTAGTTCCGGGGCCGATCCTTATGTTGATGGAATCCGTTGAGATAACAGCTCCTGTGCGGGCGGTTATCGTGATCCCCTCAAATCCCGTAGGCTGAGGTGTTGCTGTAGGAGTAGGTGTGGATGTAGGCTTTCTGGTCGGTGTAGGCGTAGGAGAAGGCGTGGGTGTTGCCGGAACCGGTGTAGGTGTAGGCGTTTCCGTAGGAGGAAGCGTGTAAACCGGCACAGGAGTCTCTGCCACGATCTGAGTAGGTGTGGGTGTCGGTGTTGACACTTCGGTTTCACTGCAGCCGCCGGTAAAAGCGGAGAGTGTAACTAATACAGCCGCACATGCAAGACCTATCCAGGTCTTTTTTTCTCTTATCAATTTTCCGGTCAGATTCTTGTTTACCTTCATAATGATAAATATCATCGCAATCGGGAAAAGTAGTGCAATGAACAATCCTTTCTTTAGATTATTGTCTAATATACCCGTCGCTATCCCGACAAGCGCAGGTCCCACTCCGTATCCCAAGTCTCCCGCGAACATGAGAAGGGCGATAAGTGCCATATCTCCGGTAGGTGTCTTGGATAAAGCAAGTGAACATGTACCGGGTCTCAACATTGCTGTCGAAATTCCCACAAGTACACATCCTACAAGGGATAAAATCGGATTTCCCGCCAATATTGCCAGAAGATAGGAAGCTACGGCGATTGCACAACTGTAGATCATCACACTCTGCAATTTCATTCTGTCGGAAAATCTGCTGTAAAGAATTCTGGCGACTATGACACCGACTGCAAAGAGGATCGGTCCCAAGAGTCTTCCGATCGCACTTGCGATCTCAACGGTCTTTTCCGAAAAGTAAGGAATCCATTGAGTCATAGTCTGTTCTGCGGCACATCCGCAAAAAGCCAATCCGAATAAAACCCAGAATAATGAATCGCTCATTAAGCCTTTCATATTTTTTGCATCTTCCCGTATATCAGGATCATCAAAGGGAAGGATAGCAAAAAGCAATATACAGATTATAGGTAAAACCGCCAATATGACTGTTAATATCTTCCAATCATCCATACCGGATACAAGAGTTAATATCGTACCCGCTATAACTGCCAGAAACTGTCCCGATGCATACATTATAAATAATATATGGGGATATTTTTCTTCATCTTCCGAATTGGCCCTTACCAGATTACCGGCAGGGACAAGAGCAAGTCCGGCTCCCAATCCGCAAACTCCGGCTCCGATCAGAACTCCATATCTTCCGTTCATGAGCCCGGGAAGCATTCCCATTCCCACAAGCCCCAATGCACTGAATAACAAGCCTGTGATCACAACGATCTTATAACCCATGGCCGATGCCATTTTTCCCGAAAAAAAATCCCCTAATGCCCGTATTCCGAAGTACAAAAGGATCGGCAAAATTAAAGACATGGCCGTATAACCGAATTCCTTTTCAAAATTCAGAAAAAGAAGGGGCATGATACCGTTAACGATCCCGAGACCGGCATAGGTCACACATCCGGCCGCAACCGCTTTCCCGTTTTCTATCCTTCCACTATTCATCCTTCTTTTCAGCTCCATTCAATTTTTTATAATACTTAAGCAGCCCGTCCACGATCCCCTGTGCGATGAGCTCCTGGTAACTATCGTCTTTAAGCAGCGGATACTCAGTTTCGGAAGTCATGAAACCGCATTCCGCCAATACTGCAGGTTTTGATGTCAAAAGGACCTCAAAATCATCTTCTTTTATTCCCCTGTTTCTGGCCCCTGTGGAATCACAGATGCCATTCACTATACATTCCGCCAGCAGATCGTTGTTCTCGTTCTTACTACCGTTATAGTAGACCTCACAGCCCGAAGCTTTTGTATCCCCCTCCAACGCATTCAAATGTATGCTTATATAGGCACTGGCATCAGATGCATTGGCAGTTCTAAGCCTGTCGTCCAGAGAAATGTAAACATCTTCCTCCCTGATCATTAAGACCGTAAAGCCCAATTCTTTAAGCTTATCTCTCACCTTGAGACCAATGGAAAGGTTTATGCCCTTTTCAAAAACATCCGCATATCCGCCCGCATCGGTACCGATATCGATACCGCCGTGCCCCGGGTCTATCATTACCACCGGTCCCGGAGTGGGCGTTACAACCTCCGTAGGCACGGGAGTGTGTGTGATCCTGGCAAACATGGTCGGTGTGGGTGTGGGTGTGGCTTTCGCGATCTTATATGCCTTAACCGATGATCTTACAAGGCCGTTGATCATCACAATGATCAAAACCAAAAAGATCAGGATCAAAAACAACAAGATCAGTCTTCTCTTTTTCACTTCACGCTGATAGGGCGTAAGTCCTTTCCCCTTTTTATCCATATGCTTTTGAATCTGTCCTACTTGTCCTCGGGAGAAAACCCTTCAAAAATAAACAACTTATATCTTGAACGGATATTGTTTAACCGTTCCGGGCTTTTAACCGTCCAGGCCACGGGAAGAGCTCCCATAAGCCGAGTCAGGAAAAAGCTGAAATTATTGATATGATCGCAGGAATAGGCTATAAAATCCGGGCGACAGATAACATTTCCAAAAAGGTAATGTACCAGCATCTCTCCCATGTTCTCTCTTCTCCCGCTATCCTTTGCAAAGTTGCTTGACAACTGTCCTCTCATCAGTTCCGGCCTGTGATCCTTAAACCACTTCACCGCCACGGGATGAAAGGATTCGACGCAATACTTTCCGGAGTATGTTTTTAATATCTCATTGGCAAGCTCACATACTTCCGTGGATGCGTCAACCATTTTTATTTCCACTATCAAAGGTACTCTGCCCCGGATCAGGTTAAGTACCTCCTCAAATAAAGGGATCTTTTCCCCGGAAGAGCAGATCTTTAATTCCTGCAGTTCTTCATAGGTCTTTGAATTCACAGGGCTGTCAATGCCGCATACTCTCTTAAGATCGTTATCATGAAAGACAACCACCTTTTTATCTTTTGTAAGCTGCACATCCAGTTCTATGCCGTACCCTTTTTCCACTGCCTTTTTAAAAGCGGGAAGACTGTTTTCCGGAGCCGGTCCGTTGTTATCATGAAATCCTCTGTGAGCATACCAATACCCCATAAAAGGAGTTCTGTCGGCCCTGTGGAACAATCTGGGCGTTATAAAAAACAGGTAGATAAGAAAAAGCCCCAACAAAACAAATATTATTACACTAACTATTGTCGGCATTTTTTCCCTCCCGGGCAAGTAAAAATTTAAAAAAATTAAAATTTTTTTAAGAATTCGGAAATACGGTCCTTCATTTTATCCAAAAGGGCCATCATTTCTTCATCGTCTTTGATCCTGGAGGTATCGAATCTCACAAGGCTCTGATAAAAGCCTTCCGCTTTTTTTCTCTCTTCCTGAGTTATCTCCGTCTCCGGATCTCTTTCTATTATACTTTCCCTTATTTCGGAAAATTCGGAACACAGTTCAAAAAATCCTGCATAATCCCGTTCTCTTAAGGCTCTTTCGTATTGGAGTTCTCCCGTAAGGTCGGTGATCCTGCTCTCCAGGATACTCTTTTCGCTCTCAAGTCCCGAAACCCGTGAATTAAGCTCAGTGATCTGAGTCCCCATCCTTCCGGTCTCTGCCGAGTTTTCAGCTATAACCTGAGCCTTTATCAGATGGCTTGCAAAGAAAACTATTGCCAGACCTCCCAGTGCCATTCCGATCAAAAAGGAAACAAAGACCTTAAAGTTCGGTTTGTCCTCCCGATAGGGGGTACCCTTTGAAAGGCCGAAGGCGCCTTCGTTTACATTCCCGTTTTCCGCCTTTGTCTCAAGCTGACTGCTTTTACCTCTTTCCGTCGCCAGGGCGCGGAGCTCGTTCATGTATCGTCTCGCATCAAGATTGGCCACGTCCACTTTGAGCACTCTCTTAAGATTCTTTCTTGCAGCCGGGTATTCCTCGTGCTTCATCTGCAGCACCGCCAGCAAAAGAAAAGCTTTTACAAAATGGTCATTCAGATCCACCACTTTTTTTAACTGCATTATGGCAAGATCATCGTTCCCCTTACGGGCCATTTCCAATGCTATATTGTATTTTTTTATCGCAGACTTTACATCCCGGAATTCATTGGCATTCCCCTGCAATTGTTTCAGAAGATCATCTGCCGGATTATCCGTCTTTACTATGTTGAGACTTATAACCCATTCAACTATTGCCGCAACAGTCTCCCCGAGCTCATAATAAACGAGTCCGAGGAGATTTCTTGCTTCAATATTTTCTTTATTGTATTCCAGGCTTCTTTTTAATTTATCGCAGGCTCCGGAAAGATTTCTGACCTTAGCTTCCGCAAGGCCCTCATTGTACAGCTTGTTTGAAAGCCTTTTTAAACTTTCATATGCTCTCAGGTCCCTACCGCATTTCAAGCAGCTGCGACGATGTCCGACGATCTTGTAACCGCAGTTCGGACAATTCATCTGTTCTTAGCCTCCTTTGGGACCGTAAGCTTCTCTATGACATCGGCAATATCCGACATGTCGGTGTGAAGGATCGTTTCTTCAGCCTCTTCCACTTCAAGACTGGGTTGAAACTTTTTTATTTCCTCATCGTAATCGATCATATCAATCCTCTCCGTAAGGGGATCATTACTTTGAAAGTGCCTTGATCCTCTCTTCAACCTTAGCCATCATGCTTCTGTAGTTTTCCAGCTTGCCCTTTTCTTCATTGATCTTGCTTTCCGGCGCTTTAGAGATAAATTTCTCATTTGCAAGCATGCCTTCGCAGCGCTTTATCTCACCGGTCAGGCGGTCTTTTTCCTTTGCAAGTCTCTCCAGTTCCTTATCAATGTCAACCAACTCGGCAAAAGGAATATAAACAACAGCCTTGGGTAATACGGCAGAAACCGCATCATCCGCAATGCCTTCTCTGTTTTCTTTTACAATGACCTCTGATGCATATCCCAGTACGGCAAAGAATTTCTTGTTCTCTTCAAAGATATCTCTGACGCTCTTTTCCGCAGATACCACAAAAACCTCTGCCTTGCGGCCGGGAGCAACATTCATGGAAGTTCTTACATCTCTGATACCCTTTACGGCTTCCTTGATCATCTCAATTGCAGTGACCTTCTTTTCAAAGCTGAATTCATCTCTGTATACAGGCCACTCGGAAACCATTACGGATTCATTTTCTTCAAGAATGCCCTCTGCTTCCTTAAGGGTACAGAAGATCTCCTCTGTTACGAAAGGCATGTAAGGATGTAAAAGCTTAAGAGCATCGATAAGTACGGTCTTTAATGTCCAGAATGCAGCCATAGCACCATCCGGATCGCTTTCCTTATTGAATAATCTTGGCTTAACAATCTCTATATACCAATCGCAGAACTCTGACCATATAAAATCATAAATCTTTGAAACAGCAACACCGAGCTCGAATTTCTCCATATTTTCAGTAACTTCGAAAGCCACTGTGTTACAACGAGATATGATCCAGCGATCTGCACTTGTAAAGAACTTGTCTTCAGGCTTTACGATAACTCCGTCACCTAAGTGCATCATTATAAATCTGGATGCATTCCACACTTTGTTTGCAAAGTTTCTGTTTGCTTCAACTCTTTCGTTGTAGAAGCGCATATCATTACCCGGAGCATTACCTGTAACGAGAGCAAATCTCAATGCATCTGCACCATTCTGATCAATTATCTCAAGAGGATCGATACCGTTACCCAATGACTTACTCATCTTACGGCCCTGAGAGTCTCTTACGAGGCCGTGGATAAGTACATCACGGAACGGAACATCATCCATATGAGCAAGTCCGGCAACGATCATTCTGGAAACCCAGAAAGTGATGATGTCGTAACCTGTAACGAGCGTATCTGTAGGATAGAACTTAGCGAGATCTTCAGTCTTGTCAGGCCATCCCAATGTAGAGAAAGGCCAGAGAGCAGATGAGAACCATGTATCGAGAGTATCGGGATCCTGACGCATCTCTTTGCCGCACTTAGGGCAGATGCACTTCTCTTCTTTGGTAACTATCAGTTCACCGCAGTCATCGCAGTAGAATGCAGGGATCCTGTGACCCCACCAAAGCTGTCTTGAAATACACCAGTCTCTGATGTCTTCCATCCAGTTAAAGTAGTTCTTGGAGAATCTCTCCGGAACGAATCTGATGGAACCGTTTCTAACCGCTTCGATGGCAGGCTTTGCGAGCTCTTCCATCTTAACGAACCACTGAAGCGATACACGGGGCTCGATGGTAGTTCCGCATCTGTAACATGTTCCTACATTATGTGAATAGTCTTCGATCTCCGTAAGGTAACCGCCGTCCTGAAGATCCTTTACGATAGCTTCTCTTGCTTCGTATCTGTCCATGCCGGCATACTTGGGATAATCTTCTGTGATCTTCGCATCCTCAGTAAGAACAGTAATTACCTCAAGGCCGTGACGCTGACCTACTTCAAAGTCATTGGGATCATGAGCAGGCGTGATCTTAACAGCACCTGTACCGAATTCGATATCAACATAATCATCAGCGATGACCGGGATCCTGCGGCCTACAAGAGGAAGAATCAGCATCTTGCCGATAACGTCCTTATATCTTTCATCCCTGGGATTTACGGCAACAGCGGTATCACCCAAAAGCGTTTCAGGTCTGGTAGTAGCAAGATCAATATATCCTGAACCGTCTTCGAAAGGATATCTCAGATGCCAGAAATGACCGGCCTGGTCGGCATAGTCAACCTCGGCATTCGAGATGGAGGTAAGGCAGTGAGGACACCAGTTGATGATCCTCTCGCCTCTATAGATAAGTCCCTGATTATAATACTTAACGAATACTTCCTTTACGGCATCAGAGCATCCGTCATCCATGGTAAAGCGCTCATGAGACCAATCGCATGAAGAACCCATCTTCTTGAGCTGTTCGACTATCCTTCCGCCGTACTGTGCTTTCCAAGCCCATGCTCTTTCAAGGAACTTGTCGCGTCCGAGATCGTCCTTTGTGAGACCTTCTTCACGCATGGTTGCAACGATCCTGGCCTCTGTAGCGATAGACGCATGGTCAGTACCCGGTACCCAGAGTGTCTCGTAGCCTGCCATTCTCTTATATCTTGTAAGTGTATCCTGAAGTGTATTATCAAGAGCATGACCCATATGAAGCTGTCCGGTAATATTCGGCGGGGGCATGACTATGGAAAACTTCTTTCCCGTTTTTCCTGCCTTTGGCTTAAAATATCCGCTCTTTGTCCAATTATCGTAAAGCCTGCTCTCTGCTTCGTTCGGATCAAATGCTTTACTGATAGAATCAATCTTTGCCATAACTAAATCTAAAAACCTCTCTTACTTCTTTATCATCGAAAGCGCGCCATAGAGGATGGAATCATCGCCTAAAGCCGCCTTTTTGAATTCAACTGTTTCTCTGATCGAAGGCATGCAGTATCTGTCGACTTCAGCCAAAATCTTCTCCATGAAGATATCACCCACTGCTTCGATAACTCCGCCGCCGTATACGACCACGTCAGGACTGAAAGTATTTACGAGATTTCCGGAAGCGATCGCAAGATAATGACAAGCACGGTCTACCGCTTCACATGCTACTGCATCACCTTCAGCCAAAGCATTTTTAAGAACTTTGGACTTAAACACTCCGTCTGTAACCGCTTCAGCCATGGAAGTTTTTCTTCCTCTGGAAACCTGCTGTCTGATGTAAGAAGACATGCCCTGCTTGCTCGAGAAAGCTTCAAGGCATCCTCTCTGTCCGCAATTGCACAAGGGTCCTTCAGGATCAAGGATCATATGTCCGTATTCTGCAGCCTTGAATTTGTTACCAGTGAAAAGCTCACCGTTCAGGATAAGACCTCCGCCCATGCCTGTTCCGACAAAAAGGCCTACAACATTCTTATATCCCTTGGCAGCGCCGTATTTATACTCGCCAAGGACTCCGACATTTACGTCATTACCGATGTAGAAAGGGCAGCCAAACGCTTCTTCGATCGGCTTTTTGATGTTGTAATTTCTCCAGGGAAGATTTGGTGAAAAAAGCACAATGCCCGTTTCCTGATTAATAACACCCGGAGCTCCGGCTGCAATTGCATGAATGTCACTCTTTTTTATTCCGGAAGAACTGATAAGCTCTTTTACGACGCTGATAATGACTTCTTCAACGTTCGCAGAAGAATCCCCGCCGGCCTTGGTCTTCTTCTTAAGTCTGAAGACGATCTCTTTCTTGGAGTTAAATACAACGCCAAGCACCTTGGTTCCGCCGATATCCAAACAAAGATTATAAGATTCTGCCATAGCTTATGTCCTCCTTAAAAAATTTTTGAATTAAAGATCAACTTACTCCCAAAGCAGCACCGGAGACGTTAGTGTCACCGAAATTCTTCTCTTGAGAACCGTTCTTGTATACGAGTACGGGCTGCTTGCCGTCGACAATAGTCTCTTTCTTGATTATGCACTGCTTAACATCCTTCTCGGAAGGTATGTTAAACATAACTTCTCTCATAGAACTCTCGATAATGGATCTGAGACCTCTTGCACCGATGTTCTGTTGGATCGCCATATCTGCAATTGCCTCAACGGCATCATCCTCAAATATGAGATCGACATCGTCAAGCTTAAGCATCTTCTGATACTGCTTAATGATCGCATTCTTAGGTTCGGTAAGAACTCTTACAAGAGCTGCTTTGTCGAGCTTATCCAAAGCAACGGTGACAGGCAGACGTCCGATAAATTCCGGGATAAGGCCGAACTTCATAAGATCGTCAGGCTTGACCTCATGGAAATAAAATCCGCTGTTACGATCCTTTTTAGACTGAATGTCTGCGCCAAAACCATACTGCTTCTGCTCCACTCTCTGTGCGATGATCTCGTCAAGGCCGTCAAAAGCGCCGCCACAGATGAAAAGTATATTTGTAGTATCGATCTTGATGCACTCTTCGTTCGGATGCTTTCTTCCGCCCTTAGGGGGAACATTTGCAACAGTGCTCTCAAGGATCTTAAGCAAAGCCTGCTGTACGCCCTCACCGCTTACGTCACGCGTGATGGAAACATTCTCAGACTTCTTGGAGATCTTATCGATCTCATCAATATAGATAATGCCCTTCTCCGCCCAATCGACATCACCGTCAGCCGCCATGAGAAGACGAAGCAAAATGTTCTCAACATCATCCCCGACGTATCCGGCTTCTGTCAGGGATGTCGCATCTGCAATTGTAAACGGGACATGTAAAACTTTTGCCAGGCACTGCGCCAACAAGGTCTTGCCCGATCCGGAAGGGCCAATCATCAGAATATTGCTTTTTTTGATGCGGCCCGTAACATCCCGCAGCATCTTGGAATGATTGTATACACCGACAGCTAACACCTTCTTTGCCGCATCCTGTCCGATGACGTTCCGGTTAAACATTTCGGTGATCTCCTTCGGTGTTAACAATGTCTTTGGAGCCTCTATGACCGCGTCAACAGGAACATCATATGAAGAATAATCCTCTTCATCAAAATATGGATCATATTCTTCCTCTTCTTCGTAGAATTCTCCATCCGTTTCATCTGTTGGATCTTTCTTCATCAGCAGCCCGTTC
>JAEEGF011478017.1_pt1 | contig 11063 bp, 5 predicted proteins | sample 9134171 | NCBI WGS metagenome assembly JAEEGF01 (sample SAMN16246542, study PRJNA631951) | gut metagenome | biome: gut microbiome; feature: rumen; material: AP-attached | host: Bos | place: Iran: Karaj | collected 2018-10
CAGGTAGAGACTGTCGGCAGCGACCCCTTGGTCATCATCAAGTCCACCATACCCATGGGATTCACAGAGTCGATGTCGAAAAAACATCCAAAGCTCAGGATAGTCTTTTCTCCGGAATTCCTCAGAGAAGGAAAGGCGCTCTACGACAACCTCTATCCTTCAAGGATAGTGGTAGGCTCATCCCCAGAGCTGAAAAAGGACGCGGAGATGTTCGCAGGTCTACTGAAAGAATGCGCACTCAAAGAAGAAATACCTATCCTCATCACAAAACCGACGGAAGCAGAGGCGATAAAGCTGTTCGCCAACACATATCTGGCCGTCAGAGTGGCTTATTTCAACGAGCTGGATACCTTCGCGGAGGAGAATGGGCTCGACTCCGGCGAGATAATCAAGGGGGTGTGCCTCGATCCCCGTATCGGCGACTACTACAACAACCCGTCCTTCGGATACGGAGGATACTGTCTCCCCAAAGACACCAAGCAGCTGAGGGCGAGCTTTGCAGGAGTCCCTAACAAGATTATCGATGCTGTCGTGGAGTCGAACGCCATCAGGATAAGGTACATCGCAGAAAAGGTCATGGAAAAAGCAGATGGCGTTGAAGAGCCTGTGATCGGAGTGTTCCGTCTGGCCATGAAGAAGGATTCGGATAACTTCCGCGAATCCAGCACACTGAAGATCATGGAAGTCATGAAGAAGAAGGGCGGCGAGGTCGTCGTCTACGAGCCCACGGTCGCCGAGGACGAGTTCATGGGCTACAGAATCGTCCGTGATCTGGACGAATTCAAGAGGGTTTCCACTGTCATTGTCACCAACCGCAGCGATCCGCTTCTTAAAGATGTAGAGGATCGTGTTTTCACAAGGGACGTCTTCGGAAACAACTGAGGTGAGAGCGCATGGAAAGGATATGCGACCAACTGGTGAACTGCATACGCAAGAACGTTCCGGACTTCTCGGAGACGACCCACTTCTGCCCCATATGCAGCTACCTGGGAAAATTCGATGCTTCCGGCCCGGACAACGCCAGCCCCAACTCCAAATGCCCCAAATGCGGCTCCAACGGAAGAGCTCGGCTGTACTACCTCTATCTGATGGACATGAGGCTTGGCGAGACCCCGGCCAAAGTTCTGCATGTGATGCCCGAGCAGAGCATCAGGTACAAGATAAACCATGCCGAGAACATAGACTACCACATCTCCGATCTCAACGACATATCTCCTCTGACCTATCCGGACGATTCTTTCGACCTGATCATGGCCAACTACATCATCCACCGCGTCCAGAACGACGTAGACGTGCTGAAGGAGATCGGAAGGGTCCTGAAGGACACCGGCAGAGCGATGGTCTCCGTACACATGCGCGAAGGCTCCAGCGATCTTTCATCGACTCCCAGAAGGTACGGCTCGGACTATCCCGATCGCGTGGCTGGATGCGGATTCAACGTGGAGGTCGTGGATGCCATAAAATTGGTGGGAAAACCCATGTCGGTGCTATGTGCAATACCGGACTACGAGAAGATAGTCCTGATGAAACGCAGCTGATTCAGATGCCAGTCCTGTCGATAGTCATACCTGTCTACAACTCGGCCCCTTACCTTCGCCAGTGCCTCGACAGCGTTCGCGCTCAATCGTTCCAGGACTGGGAAGCCATATGTGTGGACGACGGCTCCGACGACGGCTCCGACGAGATCATAAAGGAATACTGCAGCCAGGATCCGCGCTTCAATTACATCAGGGGGGAGTCCAGAGGGGCAGGCGCTGCCAGGAACCTGGGTGTGAGGAAGGCTGCCGGCAGATTCGTCCATTTCCTCGATTCCGACGACTGGATAGTCCCGGACGCCTACAGCATAATAATCAGGAAGATGGAGATGTCCGGCGTCGACGTATGCGTCTTCCAGAAGTACAGCTACGACAACAACACAGGCATAGCCACCGTATCCATCAGGTCTTTCGATACCAACGACTACGTCACCAACTTCAATTCCAACCCCTCGTTCTTCATCCACAGCCCCGTGGTTCCCTGGAACAAGATAACCAAACGGAGGGTGATCATAGATAACGACCTTCGCTACGACGAGATCGTATGCGCCAACGACAGATCGTTCTACTTCTCCCTGCTACAGGTGGCCGACAGCATAATGGTCACCAAGGACATTCTGCTGTATTACAGGGTGAACAACAAGAAGTCCCTCGTAGGGACGACTCGCTTGGTGAATTTCGACGCCCATTTCAAGGCCTACAGGTCGACGATGGCAGCCTACGAGGGGAGCAGCGACAGGATGAAGGCCATGGTGGCCAACGAAGCCATCGTGGACTTCATGAAGTTCTTCAACGATGCGAACCAGTTCTATCGTCTGAAGATATACTTCCAGATCAACGAGTTCCTCAACAAGACAGATATGAGCTTCTTCGGGGACCGCATCCACACCGGATATCCCTGGTCCTGGGACATCTTCTACATAAAGAATTTCAGGTACAGGTACCCTCTGTACGAGCTGCGCAAGAGGCTCGGCCGTCGGATGAGGGAAAAGCCGGCCAGATCATCCGATGCGGCTTCCGCTGTACACGATGACGTCATAGTGTCTATGACATCGTACCCGGGCAGGATGGGCACAATAGACCAGACGATCAGGACTCTGATGAAGCAGACCGTGAAGCCGGAAGCCATAGTCCTCTGGCTGTCCGAGGAGCAGTTCCCTGGCGGCAGAAAGGACGTTCCGGCCAGCGTCCTGTCGCTGTTGGGCCGTGGGCTCGACATCCAGTTCCGCAAAGGAGACCTGAAGCCGCACAAGAAGTACTTCTACGCCCTGCAGGAATTCCCGGACAAGATCGTCATAACCGTGGACGATGACATCCTGTACGAGCCGGACACCATTGAGAAGCTTCTGGAATCGTACAGGCTGTTCCCGAACGCCGTTTCCGCCATGAGAGTGCATAGGATCCTCTTCTCGGAAGGGAAGGTGAAGCCGTACTCCGAATGGAAGCTCAACGACCCTTCGTTCTTCCGCAACCCATCTAGGCTGGCCATGGCCACTGGCGCGGGAGGAGTCCTGTATCCCCCCGGGATCATGCCGGAGAGCCTGTTCGACGAGAAAGCCATCATGGACACGTGCCTTTTCGGCGACGACCTCTGGCTGAAGACCAACGAGCTCCTGGCAGGGATACCCGTGGTCCTGGCTGCCCCGTCCAGGGAGCTGGCATACGTCGAAGGGACCCAGAGCGAAGCCCTGTGGATAGACAACAAGGAGGGCGGCCGCAACGATTCTCAGATCGCCGGCATATCGAGCCTGTTCGAAGACGGCGGCCCCTGGTGCTCGATGGAAGATGGGTTCATGCACTCGGTCAAAGCGATCTCCTACCTCATGGACTGCACAGACCTGCGCTCCGCGGAGAGCGTCGAGGAGTTCAGGAAGCATATGCCCGAGAACTCGGAGCTGGTCTGCTACGAGATTGCTTCCGACGAGGTCGGCGAGACCCTTTTCTCCTATTTCTATCTGGATCCTCAAGTGACCCTGATCAGGAGACAGGAATTCTTCCGCACCTCCTTGACCGAGATCAAAAAATGCGCCAACTCCAGGTCGTTCATCTTCATCGATGGTGGCATGAGCTACGGAACGGATTTCTACTCCCGCACGATGAAACTGTGCGACGGGGCGCCTCATTATGACGACACCGTCCTTATCAGATCGTCGCCCCGGCCATCGGTAGCGAGGGAGGGCTTCGACAAGTACGCCTCGGTGATCCCATGGGACCTTCTGCACCACTCGGGGCTCCAGCACCTGGACGATTCGCTCTCGCAAGAGATTCTGATGCTGTGCTCCGGCTCAGGGAAAGTCGCGCTTGATGTCAACAACATCAGATCAGGCCTCTATAATCCCCGGTCCCTGGAGAGGATCCGTTCGGTGATGGCCGAGAACGGATGTCGGTCTGAAGCATGCGAGAGCGACAGCCTGGCAGTCGAGATATCCCGTTTCCTGAATTCGGAGATACCGGACGAAGAAAGCGATGTCTACGACCTGGACCAGCTGTCGGTCTTCCGCAGCGGGCCGCTGGCCAGCAGGATGAAGTACTGCCCGGTCTGCTGCAACATATCGCCCAGATTCCAGGTTTTCGGCAAGAACCTTCGCGATGATGCCATCTGTTCTGAATGCGGATCCCTGGAGAGGCATCGCACCGTATTCGCATATCTCAGGAACGCCTCTGCAGGGAACTCCAGCATGAGCCTCATCAACTTCCCTGGAGGGTTCAAATCGTTCGTCGGCCCCAAGTTCGATTTCACGGGCCTGTCCAATGTGGACAGATGGTCCGATTCGGACGTTGTGCTGATGTCTCACAGCATATCTAAGAGCGAGAACCTGGACATGGTGATGAGAGGGATGTCCAAGAGAACCGCCTCGCTCTTCCTTATAACGATAGACGCCAAGAAGGACAAGGAGGGCACGAGACATCTGGCTTCTACCGGAAAGATACTCCCTGACGTCATCTCGGACATGGAGTCAGCAGGATACGACGTCAGTCTGCTCTCGTCCATGGACATGTTCGACACGTCCGATATCGAGCTGTATTCGCTCATCAACGACGAGATGATGCTTGTATGCAGGAAGAGACGATTCGAGCTCTGAGGGCCGTTCTCGTTCCAGGAATGGTCTATTAAGCTGAGGGATGCATGTTCAGAAACATGTAGTGTACATCACGATGGATTTAGTTATACGATGGAAATACAAATAAATCGATGTGTCCCATCATCCTGATAGTCACGATTGACAGAGTTTCTTTGGCGCATGCCGTTCAAGGGCTACTATGAAGATACGAGACATGAGGGCGATGATGTCGAGATCCAAGCTGACCAGAATTATGATAAAAGGGTACATGTCCATCAAGGAATGTTCAGTGGACCTTCACAACATGAACATCCTGATAGGGCCGAATGGATCCGGAAAATCTAATTTCATATCCTCGTTCTCTCTGATACAGCGCATCTTGTCCCATGATCTTCAGATCACGGTTTCCAGATGCGGAATCTCAACAATGCTGTACAACGGCATGAAGACCACTCGCTCAATCTCGATGGAAGCCACGTTCGGAGAGAACTCGTACGGTTTTGTTCTGGAGCCGACCAATGACCAGCGCATGATGTTCACTGAAGAATATTTCAAATGGAACGGAGTAGACAACAAATCGGTCCTTGAATGCGGCCACTTCGAATCCGTGTGGGAAAAAGGCATCGGCAACGTGATCGATGGGCATGTTGTCCCCGTTCTAGATGCGAAAGCCTGGAGGGTCTACCACTTCCATGACACTACGAGATCTTCAGGAATGAAGCAACCTCATGATCTACACGACAATGCATTCTTGCTTCAGAATGCAGAGAACATAGCACCATTCCTTCTGCGCCTGAAGAATGAATACCCGAAGGCATATTCGAAGATAGTGAACACCGTCAGAATGGTAGCCCCGTTATTCGACGATTTCTTCCTCGAATCCAACGAATCCAACGACACAATCGTTCTTAGATGGAAAAAGCGGGGATATGATGGCGTAATGGGTCCCAATCAGTTTTCAGACGGCACCCTTAGATTCGTGTGCCTGTCGGTCCTCCTGCTTCAGCCGACGAAGCTCATGCCAGAAACCATAATCCTGGATGAGCCTGAATTAGGGCTGTATCCTCAAGCCATGGTGTATCTATCCGAGATGCTACATTCTGCTGGAGAAAAGAAACAAGTGATCGTGTCCACCCAATCCGCAGACCTTGTGGACGACTTTTCTCCTGAGGATATAATCTTGGTCGAAGACAGGGGTGATGGATCCATTTTCAGACGTGTTAACGCCAATTCTCTGAAGGAATGGCTAGAAGATGACTATTCTCTTGGACTTCTGTGGAAAAAGAACCTTCTCTCCGGTGATGATCGATGAAAGCAATAGTCTACTGCGAAGGTTCCACTGAAAGAGAATTCGTATAATTACCCACTGCCTATCGGTTCTTGATTCCGATTCAAATCTATTCGACATGTAAAAGACGATAATCCACCGGCGTTCCAAATTTCTTCAATGATCATGGCCGGACTATAGTCTTCAGCTCCCTCTTCGCAGATGGACTCTTCTCCGATGCCTGTTTAAAGAGAGCCTCCGCCTTGTCCAGGTCTACTTCTACGCCCTTTCCGTCACGGTAGGCCCTTCCCAGACGGATCATCGCATTCGCATCCCCAGAAGCTACGAAATCCTCTGCTACCTGGATCATCTCCTCGTACGCTTCGTGAGTGCCTACCATCCATAAGGTATCGAACAGCTCGTTCTTCGCCCAGCCGACGCCCTTTCCAGATGCTTCCCGAAGGTATTCCACCGCCTTGGACAGGTCAGCATCGACGCCCCTTCCTTCGCGATAGGCCTTTCCCAGACGTCCGATGGCGTTGCCGTCGCCGGTTGCGGCATGGCTTTCAGCGACTTCTATCATCTCCTCGTACGCTTCCGATGTCCCGATCTTCCATAGCACATCGAAGAGCTCGTTCTTCGCCCATCCCGTCCTCTTCGAAGCCTCTCTAAAGCAATCCGATGCCCTGACCAGATCCTGGACGGTGCCTTTTCCGTCGCGGTAGGCCCTTCCGCACCAGAGCATGGCAGTGCTGTTCCCTTTTTCGGCATATCTCGAGGCCGTCTGGAACATCTCCTCATATGCTTCAGGAGTCCTTATCCTCCAGAGGACCCCCAGGAAGTCCCCTATCGCCCGCTCGTTACCTGCGGATAACGATTCCCTCATCAGCTCCGAAGCCTTGTCCAGATTCGTTTCGACGCCCTTGCCGTCGCGATATGCTCTTCCCAAGAACAAGGATGCCGACGGATCGGACCTTCTGCTGTACTCGGAAGAGACGCGAACGTACTCCTCCAACGATTCTGGCGTGGAAGCCTTGTACAAAGCGTTGAGATACAGGCCTCTTGTCCATTCGTCCTCGACACGGCCCTTCAACAGATAGACGTCCTCGTCTATGCTATGGTTGAATTTCCTATCTACAATCAAGTGATATTTTATAAGTTTCGAGAAAACCGAGCTGCATTCGTCGCAACAGGGCATGAGACGGTCCGCCTGGAACAGTCCGCAGAAGGACTTGACGATATGGGGATCATAGCAATCCATATCGTCGAGAAGCATCGGAAGGAAGTCCGGCCTCTTCGGCTCCATAGTCTTTTTTGGACGAGGGACCCCGACTGGGCCGTCGTCTGAGTCCAGGATCTCGACGATCTTGTCATTGATCCCGTTAAAACTGTTGTCGCACTTCACCTCCCAGTACCGCTCATGGTCGTTGTCGTCCACGAATCTGGAGAAATCGAAAGAAGTAGGATTGATCACTATGATCCCTGAATCCGTCAGCAGGGAGACCTCGACGAATCCCGTGACCGTAGATATAACGTAATCGAAATTCCTGGAATCACCAATGAACTCCCTTATCGTCGCATCATAGCGCGATGTGCCGTCTATCTCCATCTGGCCTGGCATGACGTTGGTGTACACGTTGTATCCGCGCTTCTTCAATTCGACCGCCGTATCGGTGAATACGGAGATCATCTTACCATAGACGTCGTCTACCTTGGATCTTATCCAGTTTCCATACGGATTCAGAAGGACGGATCTCGGAGGGACCTTTTTGCCGCATTCTGGCAGCGAGCACTTCATGCATTTCTTCTTGCTCTTGGTATTGTAGGACAGCCTCAGGCAGTCTCCGGCGTATCCGTCGAACCCGAAATAGAATTTGTCGTAGTTCAGGCCGGGGTAGTAGCGGTCCGAGGTCATCGTCATGCCTTCCGGCCTGTCCATCAGGCTGAATGTCAGGAATAATTTGTAGAACGGGTCATCCAGGACGATTCCTGGAACTCCGAATATGTACGGAAGGTCCCTGGCTTTCTTGTTTACCATGATGACGTTGGAATCCGGATCGTAGCCCTGGCGCGGTATCAGGGTGCGGAACTGATCGCCCATCGGCGCCTCGGTGCATACGAGCAGCCGCTTCTTTTCATCATGGAGGTGGTTGTAAATGCATTTTCCTGACAGGTAGTTCGTTTCCAAGCTGTCTAAGCTAATGGACCTGACGTTGATCCCGCCTCTGTAAAGGATCTTCCCAGCCGAATTGAAAGCGTTCGTCACGATGTTGTAGGATGTCAGGCTGATATCCTCCAAGTTTTCGACGACATCCATATTGCAATTGTCTGGAACTTGCAGCCGTTCCATTAGAGGGGAGTCTGCACTGCTTGACGTTATCTTATCGATGCCGTCGCGCAACAGAAGGAACGGCTCGAGACCCGATTCGTTCTCCAGATCGCAATCGAATATGCGGCAATCCCCCATAGGCAATCCCTCGGGAAGGCTGCCCATGCACATCACCGAATAGCGCTTCCTGTCATCGGCAGCTATCCTGCGTCCGTAGAAGGACGAGAATTCGCAGTCTGAAACGTACCCTTCTGTTGGAACAGCATATTGGATCGCGATTGTTTTCAGAACGCGTATCTGATTCTGGCTGCCGCACAATACGACCCCCTCGGATTCGAAGACCTGTGGATTGACGACGAATGCCATTTTGAAGCCACAGCATTTGGCATCGCATTGGTTCAGCAGCTTCCGGCTACGAAATATGTCTTTTTCGGTGCCGAACCCGCTCATATACATCTCGGCCAATATCATCTTGGCCCATTGCTCGTCGGTTTCCTCGCATATATCGGCGCATTCTGCTAGGGATTCTTTCGTTGACAACAGCAACAATGCAGTGACGAGATCGCGCTTGATCCTAGCATTTCCCCGTATCAGCGATTCTCTGCATAGGTCCGCCGCTACCTCCAAGTCCTGATCGACGCCCTTCCCGTCGAGATAGGCTTTGCCAAGACGTCCCAAGGCTGCAGCATCGCCAGTTCCAGCAGCTTCCTGGATCAATTGCATCGCCTCCGCATATGATTCGGGCGTCTTGATCTTCCACAGGACACTCACAAGCTCGTTAGTCACCTCATCACCATTAATCTTGACAGCCTTTCTGAACCATTCTGCAGCTTTTGTCAGATTCTGTTCGACCCCATCTCCATCACGATAGGCTCTGCCGAGAAGGACCATCGCCCTCACATCGCCTTTCATAGCCTGCTCTGAAATGGTCCTGAACCCGTCCATCGATGCGTCGATCCGATTAGAACCATGCGTTCCGAGATCCGGATTGGTCGAGCTGTTGTAGGTCATATGGCTATCCTGCTCCGATGTATAGAGGGCCTCTGTAAAAACCCATGGTTTCCGTATTCGGCCTTGGAAGCGCCCTCAGACTGAGCGAAAATGCTTGCGATGGATTAAAAACTACTGGCCTGGAACCAGGGGTCGAACAGATTCCTCGAGCACGAGCACCATGTTGAAAGTGCGTCATCGGCCCTGTTATAGGGATGCTTATAAACGTATGAATATCATCCAGTCGTCAGAGTTCAAATGTACAGCAGCATCGATTCTTTCCTGAAACAGGTGGACGCAAAAGACGAGCCCAGAAGGATAGCAGAATCGATAGCCTGCGATGACGAGAGCGCGGTTTCGTGGGACCTCGAGGACATCCACCTCATATCCTCTGGAAGGAACGACATCCGCTGCGGCAGGAACGTTTTTTCCACGTTCATCAGCATCAACAGGGACTATGACGACCTTTATGTGATCCTGAACGGAGCCAGGACCAGGAAGTATCCGGAGTTCAAGAGATGGAGCTGGTACGATATGATCCGCGGCTCCATGATAAACATCGCCGACCCCATGTACGTCGTCCCCGACGAGCTGAAGATCGGATGGTACTGGGGACGCGACCCTTCGGATCCGTTAGAGCTGAAAAGGCAGATAGTCGAGATCATAGAGAAGGTTAAAGGACATCTGGGATCCAAGCGCGTCATATTCTACTCTTCGTCAGCCGGTTGCTCCACAGCCGTGGAATGCGCGAACATGCTCGGTGATTCCACAGTGGTCTGCATAAACCCGCAGCTGGACATCTCCATGCATTCCTACTATCCCGAGTTCAAGAGGCTTATGGCTGTCGACGAGAGCGACCCGGATTCGAGATCCAAGATCGACGTCGTCCCGCTTGTTGGAAATAGGACCAACCGCTACATAATCATACAGAACAGGGCTGGTCCAGCAGACATGAAGCAGTGCATGAAGCTCTGTAACGCATACGATATAGAGCCGAAGATGGGGCTCACCGTCAAAGACAACATTGCTTTGTGGATCTACGAGGGGCACGGCGACAACCCTCACAACGTCCAGGAGAACAGAACGATTTTCAAAGCCATAGAGAGGGTCATAGACAGCGATTTCAGCGATGCGTCGGACCTGGAGCTGCTCGTGGATTTCGTCGACAGGTACTGGCTCCTCTCTACTGACGCCGCGGTCGCAGTCAAGAACGACGAAGACTTCGCCGTGTATCCTAACGGAATCGAGACAGTCGATCTGAGGCTAGGCTCCGACAGGAAGCCGTATTCGCATCTGGTCCTGTCCAAAGGCTTGAAGAACGACAGGGAGTACATCCTGACCGCGGAGGAATTCGACGCTCCTGGGTACGACAGATGCACCATCACCGTCAAGGACACCAAAGAAGGGAAGAACCTGTTCCGGAAGACCGTGACTCTGGATAGCTTCCCGACGATAAGGTACAAGCCTAGGCCGGACCGCGAGCTGTGCCTGTACCCTGGGAACCCTGGAGAGACCACTTCGGATTTCGGCGTCAGGCTCAGCTGTCGCTTCCGATCGAGCCCAGCCTTTCGAGCTCCTTCTTCGCCTTGCCGTATCCCAGCTCTGCGGATCTCCTGATGAGCTCCAGCGCCTTATCACGGTCCTCCGGCACGCCTTTCCCTTCCAGGTACGCCTGTCCGAGGACGAACAAAGATACGGCGTTGTCCTCTGCAGCGAACTTCTCCGCTAGGCACACCATCTCGTTGACGGAGTCCTCGTCGCCCAACTGCCATAGCACCGGGACAAGCTCGTGCCCGGACCAGACGAGGCCCTTCTCGTAAGATGTCCTGAGATAGCCTGAAGCCTTTGCAAAGTCCCTGTCGAGGCCGCCCTTGCCGTCA
>JAEEGF011513598.1_pt1 | contig 11063 bp, 12 predicted proteins | sample 9134171 | NCBI WGS metagenome assembly JAEEGF01 (sample SAMN16246542, study PRJNA631951) | gut metagenome | biome: gut microbiome; feature: rumen; material: AP-attached | host: Bos | place: Iran: Karaj | collected 2018-10
CCCCGCGATCGCGGCGACCGTCGCAAGCTCCGCCCTGCCGTTCTGCCGGAGCAGCTGAACGATCACCGCCACCAGAATGCCGATACCGGCGATTTTAAAAAGAAGATTCACATCCATATCGTTTCTACCACAAAAGGATCGCCAGCCCCGTGCCCGCAAGCACACCGGATACCTTTATTACCCGCGCCTGTCTTGCTTCCGCCTCCGCTTCGGTTTCGGCGCGGTCGAGTACGGACGACAAAAGCTGCGTCCGTCTGACAAGGTCGCTCCGCGCCGCGGAGGACAATCCCGAAAGAAACTGCCGCAGCCCCGCGCGCACCGTTTCCTGCCCTTGCAGGCGTTCGCATGCCTGTTCCGCCGCGTCGACCTCCGTATACCCCTGCGACAGCGCGTCGAGGTAGCTTTGCAGCAGTTCGGAAAACAAGCCATCCCGCTCCGCCGCAAGCGTCGGAAGCGAGCTCGAACCGGCGGCGATCCGTTCCGAAAACAGCTGCAGATCGCTCCGAAGCGACCGAACGGTTTTCAGACGCGCCGTTTTCTTTGCGCCGAGACGGACGCCGATCAGCGCGCACAGCCCGAAGAGCAGGGCGATCCCGACGGTCTTCACGTTTCCGAACCGTCAAGGCGGTTTTCCTTCTCATCGCAGACCGCGCGGCACCGTCCGACGCCGTGCAGGATCACGATTCGTTTGAATACGCCTTCCGAGAGCAGCATACGGATCGCCGGACGCATCCGAAGCTCTCGAACGGATGCGCCGTGCGCGGTTGCGAGGACCGTAACGCCTTTCCCGCGCGAATCGAGCAGCGCCGCGGCGTCCTTTTCGTCGTTCAGCTCATCCATCGCAAGGATATCCGGGGACAACGTGGAAACGATCCGGACCATTGCGTCCGCCTTTGTAATACCGGAAATGACGTCCGTACGCATCCCGAGATCGAACGCGATGCAGCCGGATGCGTCGCCGGAAAGTTCAAAGCGCTCGTCCGCGACGCCGACGCGGGATGCACGCATGCCGTACAGTCCGTCGGAATTGATGCGGATCAGATCCCTCAGCATCGTCGTCTTGCCGCATCCCGGCGGAGAAACGAGCAGCGCGGAAAGAAAGCGCCCGTCCTCCGTAAGATACTTCAGCAACGGCTTCGCGCAGTCTTTCACCTCGCGCACGATGCGGATGCAGACGCCGGAAACCGTCGAAAAGCCGAGCACGTTTCCCTCCGTTCGCACCATTCTGCCGGACAGACCGACGCGGCAGCCGCCGACCGTGATGAATCCGTCCCTCCGCTCGTTCTCCCACGCATACGCCGAGAACTCCGTGAGCCGCGCGGTCAGCGAGCGCAGCTCCTCCGCCGTGATCATCGGCGCCCCGTTGTTGCCGAACACGATCCGGTCGGAACCGTCGAACACAAGCTCCAGCGGCATGTCGCGTCTGAGACGGATCTCCAGAAGCGGCGCATCGTCGTCCAGACGTTCCAATACCTCGGCAACGCTTTTCGGCAGCATCGGCGTCCATTGTTTTTTCCAGTGTTCCATGCTCGTCCCTCCCGGTTTCATCTCTATGCATGGAATCACGCGGATATGAAAACGCCGCCCGACGAGTTCCGTCGAACGGCGTAATTGGTTTCGGTTTTACAACAGCTTTCGGAATGCAAGTCCCGTGGTATGCGGCGACTGCGGCGGATCGCCGGCAAACGCGGCGCGAATCAGCGAAACCGCCTCCTCCTGCGTTTCGGTCGTGAGATAGACCGCGTAAAAGTCCAGCGGCGGAAGCTGTTTGTCGCAGAGATACAGCGGCACGCTGTTCAGAAGCGTGGAATAGCGGCGCTCCCAGCAATACAGCGGAAAGCTCGCGCCCTTGCGGTCGGTCACGACGGGACGTCCGTCGCAAGCCGCGCACCCCTTGTCGGTTCGCGCGGGGCACGAGCGCAGCTGCATCAGCGGCAGCCGTCCCGCGACGATCATGCCGAGCGGAATGTCGCTTCCGAGATCGCGCAGCTTCGGCGCGGAAAGCTCGAACGACGCAAACAGCGCGGCGACGCCCATCTGATGATACGCTTCGATCGCATCGCTGTTGGTCACATTCAGTCCGTACCCGCCGACCGGAACGAGCCCCGCCTCTCTTGCCATGCGGATCGCGCCGATGTTCTCGGCAAGGGCGTATTGAAGTCCGTTTTCCTTCAATGCGCGGAGCGTTTTCGCCACGCGCGGCTCCTCGTCCGGATAAACGAGGATCGGGATCTCGCCGACCGTGCGGTCGGTAATACATTCCGGATGTGCAAGGAGCGCATCGATTGGAAGCGAAAACCATGCGATCTTCGGATCCGGCGAGAACTGCCCGAACGACGCAAACCGCACGCAAAGTTTCGGTTCCGCTTTTCTGGGTTCGGCCGCGATCGAAAGATCGGGTTCTTTGACCCGTCGATCCGGAATTGCCGCACGCGCCTCGTACAGCGCGTCCAGCGCATTTCGCCGCAGCGCATTCAGCGCGGATGCGGGAAGTATCAGTCCGTCGTCCAGTTCGCAGGAGACGGATTCGCAGAAGAACGGCGTTCCGCCCGTTTTTTTGAGGTTCTTTTCGACGGAGGAAACGTTCAGCGCGGTGTGCAGCGCGATTTCCGGCGTTTCGCCGGTGACGGAAACCGTATGCGTTCCGTCGGTCACCGTCAGCGCCGCCGGCCGATCCGCAGCGATCCGGATCCGCATCGAGACCGGAACGGTGCTCTTCGGGCCGCGATACAGTTCGCGAATTCCCGAGAGAACCGCCTGCGAACGCTTTGCGTCCTCCTGCGTGCGAACGCCGAACATCGTGCGGTTGCGCTTGCCGGTATAGTACCCCTCCGTGAACCCGCCTCGGGAAAAGACGTCGCGCAGCATCTGCTCGGAATACGGCTCGCCGTCGCGCACGCGGCGCACCGCGTCGACCGCCGCGGCAACGTACTCCGGCGATTTCAGACGTCCCTCGATCTTCAGCGAGGAGACGCCGATCTCGCGGTAAACGGGATAGTGCGCAATGTGCGACATATCCTTCAGAGAAAGCGCGTATGACGACCCGTTGCAGACAAACGGCAGGCGGCAGGGCTGTGCGCACATGCCGCGATTCCCGCTCCGTTCCCCGAGCATGGCGGAAAGGTAGCAGATGCCGGACGCGCTCATGCAAAGCGCGCCGTGTATAAAGCATTCCAGCTCAATGTTCGTCTGCTCACGAATTGTACGGATCTCGTCGATCGAAAGCTCCCGCGCAAGGACCGCGCGGGTAAACCCGAGCTCCTCCAGCATTTTGACGCCGGAAACATTGTGCACCGCCATCTGCGTAGACCCGTGCAGCTGCAGTTCCGGACAAATCTTCCGTGCCAGCCGCGCGACCGTCAGATCCTGCACGATGATCGCATCCGCGCTGGAAGCGGCGATCTCTTTCAGCGTGTCGGCGACTTCCCTGCGCTCCTCGTCCCGCACAAGCGTATTGACCGTGATATGCACGGCAACGCCGTGCGCGTGACAGAAGCGAACCGCCTCGATAAGGCGCTCGCCCGTGAACTGTCCGGCGTTTCGGCGCGCGTTACATGCGCCCGCGCCGAAATAGACCGCGTCGGCCCCCGCATATACGGCGGCTTCAAGCGAGCCCTCGGCGCCGACAGGCGCAAGTATTTCGGGATTTTCAGGGTTTCTTCCGTTCATCAGCACTTATTATACCGGTCGGAACGGCGTTTTGCAACCGCATTTTTCTCTTGCCAACCCGAAACGTTTTTGGTAAAATACAAAAAGGCATATTGGGGGTACTTATGGAAGAAAACAACATGCAGACTCCGGAAACGACGCCGGAAACCGTTCCTGCGCAAACCAAGAAAAGAAAACGCCGTTTCGGCGACCGTCCCGACGGGTATCGGCTTCGTTCCCTGCAGCCGATGTCCAAGGTCTCGCCGTACATCATGCCCAACCGTTCGGGCGCAAGCGTGTATTTTCATGAGTCGATCGAAATCACCGAAGCGGAAAACTACATCCGCAAAAAGAGGAATCAGGGGCTCAAGAACTTCGGTTTCATGCATCTTTTGCTTGCCGCGTACGTCCGCGTGATTTCGCAGCGCCCGCAGGCGAACCGGTTTTTATCCGGTCAGCGCGTCTACTCGCACGGGGACGATATCGTTGTGAATCTGACCATCAAGCGGGAAATGACGCTCGAGGCGGAGGAAACCATCGTCAAAATGCACTTCACGCCCACCGACACGGCGGACGATATCTATTATAAACTGCAAAAACTGATCGAGGAAAACAAGGAAGTCAACCCGGACAGCAATTTCGACAATACGGCAAAGATCTTCAACTACATCCCCGGTCTCGTTCTGAAATTTGCAATCTGGTTTTTGAAGCTGCTCGACTATTTCGGTCTGCTGCCGAAAAAGCTGATCGAGGTCAGCCCGTTCCACGGTTCGATGTTCATCACCTCGATGGGCTCCCTCGGCGTTCCGCCTGTCTTCCATCACCTTTATGACTTCGGCAACATTCCGGTGTTCCTGTCGTTCGGCGCAAAATACAAGAAGACCGAGCTGAAGCCGGACGGCACGCCGGTGCAGAAGAAATACATCGACTACAACATCGTATGCGACGAGCGCATCTGCGACGGTTTCTATCTCGCCTCCTCGTTCAAGCTGTTCAAGACGTACTTCCGCAACCCGCACATCCTTGACGAAAAGCCGGCGACGGTCGCTCACGATGTCGACTGACCGAACGAAAAAGAAACGCGGATTTCCCCGCGTCGACCGCATCAAAATCATCGAGTACGTATGCATCGGACTCGTGATTTTGCTGTTTTTGGGGCTGGCGATCTTCTACGGTGAGAAAAAGACAGACCGCGCCGCAACCGATGCGGAAGCGTCCCCCTCGCCCGTTCCGACCGACGACCCGTCGATCCGCGGCATGAACATTCTGGATGCGCTGGATCGCGCCGGCTTCGAAACCGTTTATCACACGGATCGCTACGACGTGAAGTCGCCCGACGGCGTTGCCTTCGACATGCGCATGGAATCCGACGACAAAGGACTGGTCCGGCTGTCGTTTGAAACGCTTTTGTGCGCGGATTTAGATGACGGAACGGAGACCGCAAACGTGATCAGGGAGAAAAACCGGCAGACGGTCGCCGCTTTGCGCGCGCTGCTCGATTCCGTTATGCCCGTCTTTCGCCGCACAATCGCGGACAGCGATACGATCGTCAAACAATGCCGGAAGGTCGCGGAAACCGGCGAGCCGTATTCAAAGCATTTCGGCAAGTACTCCGTTCGCATCAGTTCCGACCCTTCGGTTGTTCCGCAAACGGTTATGATCCTGTTTGTGCGGGATCCATAACGGAGGCGTTTATGCGGCATATTCTGATTACCGGACGCGTCGGCGTCGGCAAATCCACATTGATCCGTTCACTGCTTCGTGAAATCCCCGTTCCGGTCTGCGGTATGATCACAAAAAAAGAAGCCGCCGGACCGGACGGCTTCTGTCCTGTTTATATCCATACCTACGGAGAACCGAAACACTTTGACGACCTTAACCGCGTCGGACTCTGCCGTGAAGGAAAGAGCATTGCTTTTCCGGACGCGTTCGACCGGTTTGCCGGAACGATGCATTATCCGCTTAACGGCGTGATCGTGCTCGACGAGCTCGGATTCCTGGAAAATGAAGCCCAGCGGTTTACCGAAGCGGTGATGTGCACGCTGGATGAAGCGCCGGTCGTCATTGCCGCTGTACGCGACAAGCAGACGCCGTTTCTGGATGCCGTTCGTTCGCATCCGCGCGCACGCGTTTTCCGGATCGACGAACAGAACCGCGATGCGCTGCGCGAAACGCTTTTGACCGATCTTCCCCTGCTTCTTCCGGACCTGTTCCGCTGATTCTATTCTTCATCGTCAAGGGGTTTCCCCATTGACTGCTTCAGACGCATGCGATCCCACAGACCGTATTTTTCGGTGTTGGTGATGGCATGCATCATTTTGACGTCGGCGTCCGGCACGATCGTGCAAAGGTATTTGATGAGTTCCTTTGCCTCTTCCCGCTTTGTTTTTCCCGCAATCTCGCAATTCGGCGGAAGCACCGGCAGATCCAGCTGCTTCGCTACGGAAAGGCAGTATTTTTCGGGCACATAGATCATCGGGCGGATGACCGTGATGTCCTTTCTTGACAGATATGTAATCGGGGCAAACGTATTCATTCGCCCTTCATAGAGCAGCGACATCAAAAACGTCTCCAGCACGTCCTCGCGGTTGTGTCCGAGCGCGACCTTGTTGCAGCCGCGCTGTTTCGCCGCAGTATTCAAAGCGCCGCGCCGGAGCTTTGCACAGAGCGCGCACGGCGAACGTTCCGCGCGGTATTCGAACACGACCTTGCCGATTTCGGTCGGCAGTACTTCAAACGGAATGCCGATGCGTTCTGCGTATTCTTTGATCGGCGCCGTGTTCTGATACTTCAGTCCGAGGTCCAGCATGATCGCGATCACATCGAACTTCGTATAGGAGAATCGCTGATACAGCTTCATCGCCTGCATCAGAAGCAGGGAATCCTTCCCGCCGGATACGCCGACGCAGATCCTGTCCCCGTCCTCGATCATCTTGAATTTTTCATCCGCCCTGCGGATGCTGCCTAAAATCCGTTTCATATTCGTGTCCTCTTCGGGTTAAGTATAACGCAGGACGTGCACGGTGTAAAGAAAGAATGATGCGTTATAAATGTAAAGTTAGAATGAAATTCCTGCAGAAAGATTGCGAATGCTTTTTTTCTTTGTTATACTGTAGCCGATCATTCGGGAGGCGCACATGAACTTTACGGATATTCTTCTGATCGGCGTAGGCCTGTCCATGGATGCATTTGCGGTATCCATGTGTCAGGGCGTATCCATGAAGAAGCTGGACCTTCGCCGCGCAGCGCTGATTGCGCTCTTTTTCGGCGGGTTTCAGGCGCTGATGCCGCTGATCGGATTCGCGCTCGGCTCAACGTTCGCCTCCGCCGTTACGATCGGTCCGTGGATCGCCTGCGCCCTGCTTCTGATCATCGGCATCAAAATGCTGATCGACGGGATTCGCGATAAGGACGACGAACCTTCGGACATCGGCACGATCGGACGGTTATTTGTTCTCGCGATCGCTACGAGCATCGACGCATTCGCCGTCGGCGTTTCGTTTTCGATGCAGGAAGGCATCGTTTGGTTCGGACAGGGAACCAGCATCTTCCTTGCGGTCTCCGCAATCGGTCTGACAACGTTTATCCTGTCGCTGATCGGCGTCTGGATCGGCAACCGGTTCGGCTTGAAATATCATCGTTCCGCCACGATTTTCGGCGGATGCGTTCTGATTGCGATCGGCATTAAAATCCTGCTGGAAGCGCTTGGCATTCTTCCGGATTTTTTGCGATGCGATGCAGTATCTGCCGCAATCGTTCTGCATATCCTTAACGTATGAGAAAAGCTTCTGCAAAAACAATCGTACCGGTTGTGCTTCTGTTTGTCGTGCTTGCCGCGCTTGCGGCGGTAACGACCTATGCTTTGTCTCTCAGAAGTCGGAACGAAGCGACCGTTCCTTCCGCTGCACCGGAATCCTTTGCCCCGGAAGAGGCGAAAGCGCTGCGCACCGCCGTACCGGAAACGCCTTCCCCCGCGCCTACGCTTGCACCGATCCCCGCCGATCCGACGGACGATCCGCGCACCGTGCGAACGGTGACGGCGCCGTTCTGGTCGGAGGGCGGCATTACCTTTGAAAACGGATACAAAAGCCCGACGCTTTCGGTCACCGTTACGACGCATGTCGATTCCAGGACGTTTTCCAAGGCGCTCGTTTATTATGTTGCGGACATTTACGTATCCGATGTGACCCAGATTCGCACCGCTGCCGCAAGCGGAACCTTTTCGAGGGGCGGAAGCGGCAAGATGCAGGCAGTTTCGAAGAGAGAAAACGCGCTTGTCGCGATCTCCGGAGACTATTACAGCGTGCAGAAGAAAGCGATTGTCATCCGCAACGGAGAGGTCTACCGGAAGTCGATCAGCTCCGCCGATATCTGCCTTCTTCTGCGCACCGGCGAGATGGAAACCATTTCCGGTTCCGAAACCACCCTGAACGACGTTCTGGAGCGCGATCCCTGGCAGGCATGGCAATTCGGTCCGTCCCTGCTTACGGAAGGCGGAAGGGCGCGAACTTCTTTCCCGAACACTTCGATCTCGCCCGGAAACCCGCGCAGCTGCATCGGGTACTACGAACCCGGTCATTACTGTTTTGTTCTGGTGGACGGACGGCAGAAAGCGTCCCGCGGGCTCTCGCTCAAGGAACTCGCCGTTTTGATGGAATCGCTGGGATGCAAGAAGGCGTATAACCTCGACGGCGGCGCATCCGCGCATATGTACTGGAAGGATCGCGTCTTCAATCATCCGAGCGGCGGCGGACGCAAGATATCCGACATTATCTATGTTGCAAAGGAGGACTGCCCCTCCGCACGATTCTATTACGGAAAGGACGGGGCCGACAAATGAAACGTTTGCTTACCCTGATTTGTATAACGGTTCTTCTGCTGCTTTGCGCGTGCATCGGCCAAAAAGAAGCGGAGATTACGCCCTCTGCCGTGCCGGAACCCGTTCCGACCGCAGTCGGCGAGGACGAGCTTGTTTTTGTGACCCCGGAGCCGACGCCCACGCCCGAGCCGCCGACGCCTACGCCCGAACCCACGCCCACGCCGGAACCTACGCCTTCCCCGACGCCGGAACCTACGCCGGAACCCGACGGGCTGATCGGCTGGACTGAGGGCGGATTTGTTCCGAAGGAAGAAACGGTCGTCGGCGAAACGGAATACATCGGCGAAAACCTGCATTTTACGGTCACAACGGTGGTCGACAATGAACTGTTCGGGCATCGGCTGACCTACTACGTGACGGACATCTATCTGCGCGATATTCACAGTCTGCGCACGGCTGCGGCGAACAGCTTTAAATCCAAGAACCGTGATCGCGACCGTGATACCGTAGCGAATATCGCCCAGCGCAGCAACGCGCTCCTGGCGATTTCGGGCGACATGTATAACGCGCATTCGCATCAGCTTGTCATCCGGAACGGCGTCGTTTACGACTCGAAGCTTTACAGCAACTGGGAAGTCTGCTTCCTGTATCTGGACGGAACAATGGAAACGATGACCGCGGAGGAATACAAATCCGCGACGCTGCGCGACGATATCTGGCAGGCATGGCAATTCGGTCCGTCGCTTCTCGACAGGGACGGACACGCGCTGACGAAGTTCCCCACCTCGCAGGTAAAACCCCTGAATCCGCGCTGCGCGATCGGATATTATGAGCCGGGACATTACTGCTTCGTGACCGTTGACGGACGGCAAAGCCATTCACGCGGTCTGGAGCTCTTTGAACTTTCCAAGCTGATGGAAATGCTCGGCTGCAAGATCGCCTACAACCTCGACGGCGGCGAATCCGCCTCGCTCTACTGGAACGGCGGCATCTACAGCAAGCCCTGCAACGGCGGGCGATTCATGGCGGATATCGTCTATCTGGTCGACGGCGATCCCGAACCGAATTCCTGAATACAAAAACGGCGGCTCCGATCGGAACCGCCGTTTTCATTTGTCAGAAAATCCATTCCATGTACCTTCGGTAGGTCGTAAACCCGATCTCCTCGTAAAACGCAAGCGCGTCGGCGTTGAATTCCCACATATTGAGCTCGATCCGGGAGAAGCCGAGTTCCTCCGCATACGACCGGATAAACTGCATCAGCTCCGTGCCGACGCCTGTCCTGCGGTATGCTTCATCCACGCAGAACTCGTCGATATCAAGATAATCCCGTTCCGTCATAAACGGCGTTTCCGGTCTTGTGATATGGTTCAGCACCGCATATCCGCTGATCACGCCGTCGCGCTCACAGACGACGATCCTCTGCCTCGGATCACTCCATATCGTATAAACATGATCGGAAAGCTCCTTCGGAAAGCCGGGCTTGAAAATGTCCGAACGTCCCTTCACATGCAGATCATTGACCTGCCTGCGTAATTCGTTCACGCGTTCCAATTCATTCTCTTTTGCAAGCCGTACCGACATATTTCCCTCCGGTCATATCCTCATAAACCCGCTGCATCCGATCTCCGAAAACACGCGGAAGCCCAGAGATTTATAGAACGCCGTCGTTTCCGGCGTATCGTCGGTCGCAAGCTCGATCTGCCGCACCTTCGGATACAGTTCAAGCACGGCAAGGATCAGGGCCCTGCCGACGCCTCTGCGCCGATATGCGGGATGAACAAGAACGTCCTGGATCCAGACGATCGTTTCCCCGTCGCCGACGCAGCGAACGATCCCGATCAGTTTTTCCTCCTCGTAGGCGGCAAGAACAAGCAGCGAGTTTGCAAACCCGCGTTTCAGCGCAGGAAGATCATTCGTGTATGCGATCCAGCCGACTGATGCATACAGCTTTGCAATCTCCTCCTCATGATACGCTGTGTATTCTCGGATCTCCATGGAATCACCTCTCAAACGATGCTTTGATCGCGCCCACCGCATGTTTCCAAAGGAGTATCATTATCTGCATGATGCTGTGAATCATCGAAAAAGGTCAACGATTGCTTGAAGCCGTGCTGTCGGTAACGAAAGAACAACGAGGTATAGATCGAGTTGCTCTATGGGGACCTGATCAATTATGTCGTGCAGCTTCCGGCGCTCAGGCGAAACATCATTATGCTCCCACCCCATAAGCATGGAAGGATTCATGCTTAACGCGTTCCCAAGTTTTATTATGTTGTCATAATGCAGAGACTTTATTTTGCCGCTTTCCCATCTTTGCACGGTGGCTTCTGTAACACCAACATGATTTGCAACTTGTAAAAGTGTTAGTCCAAGTTCTCTCCTTCGAGCCTTCAATCTTTCAGGTAGAGTATATCTTGTAATCTCCGAATTCTCGTTGTCCTGTATCATGTTAAGAAGATCATTCAGTGACATATCCATCGCACGAGATATTTTCCGATAGGTCTCAACCGTGGGCGAGAGGGGTTCACCGGAGCGAGGATTAACTCCTGCTTCGAGAATTGAGATATACGCAGTTGAAACCCCACACTTACGC
>JAEEGF011967859.1_pt1 | contig 11062 bp, 4 predicted proteins | sample 9134171 | NCBI WGS metagenome assembly JAEEGF01 (sample SAMN16246542, study PRJNA631951) | gut metagenome | biome: gut microbiome; feature: rumen; material: AP-attached | host: Bos | place: Iran: Karaj | collected 2018-10
CGTAGCCGTAGAAGCTGATGACCGTATAGCTGATGCAGAGCATGATGGTGAGCGCATAGACGATGAGCAGCGGTCCCGACCAGAAGATGACCATTGGGGCGAACACTGCCGACAGCGAGAGCAGCATGCAGCTGTTGCGCATCCAGCGTAAGACGCCGTGGCGCTCGCGGTCGTAGTAGTTATCCAAGGCCAGTCGTAGGCGCCTGAACTCGCGCCACAGCTGATCGGTATAGTAGAACTGCATGACGGCATAAATGCAGGCACTGGCCAGTTCGGTATAGTAGAGACGCGGCGTGACGTCCAGCACATCGTGCCCCCCAGTGGGGTTCGCACCCAGCAGCAGGATCACCACCGCCACGTAGCTGCCCAAGCCCACATACCAGTCCAGGCTCCCCAGCGCCTTCTGCCGTAGCAAGTTCAGGATGGCCAGACTGATGAGCCATGCCGAGGGGATGAAGAACAGCAGATTGACCAGTACCGCCGGTTCGACACCCATTCGCCGGAAGTGCAGCGTATATTGCAACAGAAACTGTACGGGCAACACGGCCGTACCAGTCACCATCAGCCACCGCGAACGGTTGTATGCCTGCCCTATCTCACCTCGGATGGGCAGCACAAACACCAGCATCAAGGTAAGAGCACCCGTCAGCGTGATGGCGGCAAACTGTATGTGTTCAATAGGTATCATTGGCACCTTTTGGCTGCAAAATTACGAATTATCGCGCGTAATTACAAGGAAATAATCATCTTTTTTGTGATAAGATGGCTTTTTTACACTATTTCTTTCAAAAAATCGCCGATTCCATCGGGGAAAAGACGTCCGAAAGGGGTGTACAAATTGGCGAAATTTATACACCTCATTGTCGATTTTTGCACACCATTGTCGATTATTGCACACCTTACATAATATCTTTTGCGTACCTTTGCACTGTGAAAGAAAACGAGAGGTCAACCATAGACCTCGACCATTATCAATGATAGTACAATTATATAACATCGTCCTTTTGATAGCAGCCGTTGTGAATATCGTGATGGGGTGCTCTTTGTTGGATGGCAACAAAGCCTACCGCGACTTCGAGGTCTATCGCCGGTCGCGCATGCTGACTGCCCTCACTTATCTGGTCTTTGCCGCAGGCTTCATTGCCCATAGCAAGCTGGAGTTGCGCCTGTTGTGGCCTGCCGGTGCCTCGGCATTGTCGGTCAGCTATTTTCATATTGGCGCCGTCCTCTTCGGCTGGAGTCATATCTCGCTGCTGGACCCCGGCTATCTCTCGCGCCGCATCGTTATCCGCGACGTCGCCATCCTCGTTCTCGGCATCGTCACCTGCTGGACGACAGCCATTTATGCCTTGCCCATGCTGAACTATGCCTTTGCCATCTTTTTTGCTCACGCAATCTACATCTCGTATATATTCTACCGCACACTGCTCAGGGTGCGCCGACTGACGAATGCCCTGCCGCAGAGCGAAGTCAACGCCCGTTGGTGGACAGCCCAGAACCGCATGATGGTCATCGGCTTCCAGCGCTCTATCCGCGTCAGCTGCCACCTCATCGTCATCTTCGGTCTGGGCAGCATTGTCGTCACTGCCGCGTTCCCCACCGAGCAGTGGCCGTACATCGTCCTCATGACCCTTGGCATCGCCGTGTTCTGCTATATCTACTACGGCCTGACGAATTATGGGTCAGTCATCGAGGCAGGCACCAATGCCACCGAGGATATTATTCATAGACAATAATAAATATAAAAATATAAGGTATATGGAAAGAACAATGACCATTAAGAAATTCTTCGCGCACGCCAGTTGCTTACGGCAACTACGGTTTAGGGACGCACGCCAGCGCCTGACCATGGTGCTGATGTTAGTAATGCTCACGACCGCGACGGCGTGGGCCGGTGACACGAAAATCCTATATGACAACAGCACTGAGGCCAAGGCTGCTGCCGGCGGTTTACTCAATTTCTACAGGAACGAGGCCTGCAACAAGATCATTTCGGTCAACACAGACAACAATGTATCCTCTGGTAGTATGGTCTACATTAAGGCTAGGCCCGATGGTATTCATAAGTTTGGTGCTACCGACGATAATAATCTGGTGAGCTTTATCCGCGTCGAGGTTGTAACCCCTAACAATGACGGAGATGTTCTGCCTGTAAGTAAATTTGCAGATGGCATCTACACTTTCACCATGCCCAGCGATGCAAGCCTCCATGTCAGCGTTACCGCAAGTTTCCCTGAGAGGTCCACAAATGCTGATGCCCTGACATACATCGATGAAGACGGTGTCGAGCAGACTAAGGCAGCAGGCACTGTCTACGTCCTTGATGGCAGCGAGTTCACACTTGGCGTGGATGACCAGGAAATATGGTACATAGCACAGGGTACCGACCTCGCCTATACTCACACATTATCGTACTACGGTAACACGCACCTGATACTGGAGGACGGTGCTGCTATGAGCGTCACTGCCAGTGGCTATGACGACGGCTTCTATGCAACTGGAAATAGTAGCCTCACCATCTGCGGCCAAGGCGGCGAGACGGAAGGTTCACTCACCGTACGCGGATACGACGGCATCGAAGCAGGAGGTAATGTCATCATCTGCAGCGGTATAATAGACATCGCCAGCAACAGTGAGGGTGACGGCATCAGCGCTAGCAACATTACTATCTGCGGTGGACAAGTAACCGCCACTGGTGGCTCGTCTGGCAGTAGCTACGGCCTTTATGCCGAAACCATTACCCTTGGCTGGCACAAGAACACCGATCGCATCATGGCTACAGGCAGGAATTATGCAGGTTATAGTACCGATGTCAACATCGCCACAGACCAGCGCTTTGTGGCCTTTAATGCCCCCACGGGCACCGCAGCCAGTGCCATTGTCAGTGGAACTGTCAGCGACCAGTCAACCATCGCAGGCAAGACGCTGAAGCCGCTGGATGGCAACTATATCGAGGCTACTTCCGGCTTACAGATTGGCAGCCTGAATGGCAAGGATTTCACCGTCAGGGATGCCGACTTCAGCATCGACTACGCTCATTATTATTTATTTAGCGCGGCAGCTGAGGACGTTGTGGTGTACTACAGCAATGAGTACCTTCCTTCAGACTACCACAGCATCGTATGGAATGTCACTGGCACGAGCCTCAAAGCCTACAACTACTTCGGCAGCGGCCCCCGTAATATGGATAACCGCTACGCCACCTTCGACATGCCAGGCAATGCCGACGTCACCATCGACTACGAAAATGGTGGCGACGGACGCATGTACCAAATGCCCGGCGGCCCATTGGGTTCAGACAGCTATTGGGAGCTGTCGGAAGACGGTAGCGTGCTCATCCTCGACGGAACGGGTGATATTACTGTCGAAAAGGTTGACGAATGGGTTAATTATAACATCAAGAGCATCAGTTTCAGCGAAAGCGTTCATTATATAAATAATGAGGTATTCGCAGGCCTCACCCACCTTGAAACTGTCTCGATTGGAAAAAATGTCGAGAGAATTGGCAATGGTGTCTTTAGCGGCTGCACCAGTCTGACCAGCGTCACCTTCCCGTTATTAGAATATCCCTCGGCTATCAATATCGGAAATGGCGTCTTTGCGGGCTGCACCAGCCTGACCAGCGTCACCTTCCAAGACACCAAAGTGCCCACGATTGGCACAGATGTCTTCCCCGAAAACCTCACTACCATCATCGTGCCCGCTGCTGCCCTGCAGAGCTATTACAATGCTGAGAGCTGGGCTAACTACAATACGCTGCTCGTTGCTTCGGGCTCGTGCGGCAAGACGGAAAGTGACCATGTGACGTGGACGCTGACGAGACTGGCAACAGACTTCGAGGTGGCTACGGCATGGGAAGATGTAGAACCGTATAATCCGACGGCGACTATGACGGTGCCAACCTATAAGCTGACCATCAGCGGCACGGGCGCTATGGCTGACTACGACGGCGAGGGCGTGACGACGCCATGGGCCGCAGCAGACTTCCATTTCCCAGCGGGTGAATGGCAAGACAGCTATTCGGACAAGTCGGTCATTACCGAGCTGGAGATTGGCGCAGGTATTACGGCCTTAGGAGCTAATGCCTTTACGGGTCTTAGAAATCTGACGTCGCTGACCATTGCTGACGGTTCGGCACTGACGACTATTGCTCCCGAAGACTTTGCATTCCCAAAGACAACGTTGACCCTGCCTGACGAAGTGACGACCATCGACCTGAAGAACGACCCCGCGATGCTTCGATGGCTCATAGATAGCGAAATATGGCGTGCCTATAGGGATAGGTTTTCGACTGTGGGCGGCTATTGCGGCACGACGGCCAACAATGCTGACGGCAAGAATTTAGAGTGGACGCTGACTGCAAGTGACGAACCTGACAGCAAAGGCTTTTATCCATTCACCCTGACAATTACGGGCGAGGGCGCGATGGCAGACTACGGTGATAGCTATGATACTCAAGCTCCTTGGCATGATTTCCCCAATGTGCTGTTGCTGTCTGATGGATTGACGACCATCGGTAATTACGCCTTCTACTGGTGCGGTCTCAGCGGCACACTCGACATTCCTGCCAGCGTCACCAGCATCGGTAATTACGCCTTCTACTGGTGCGGTCTCAGCGCCGTCAACATACCTGGTGCCAAAGACACTGAAGGCAACGCCCTCACCACTATCGGCTCTAGTGCCTTCGAGCATTGCGAATCCCTCGCCACCGTTACCCTCGGCGACGGCATCAAGACCATCGAAGGTGGAGCCTTCCAAAGCACCTGCCTCACCGCCGTCACTATCCCTGCCAGCGTCGAGCGCATTGACTACGTAGCATTCGCCACGGGTGAAAGCCTTAAGACCGTCACCATGCTCGGCAACAACCCGCCTACTCTCGGCGAAAGTACATACGGATCCGGCCCCTTCCCCTCCTCTACGTCGTTAAGCGTCATCCTTGTGCCTAACGAGACTGCCTACGCTGCATATATGAGTGCCCCGACATGGAACGGCACTGCCACTGGCGATGGGTACAACAAGAACGACTACACCCACTTGCTTGCCCCCGCCACCATCACAATGGGAGGCAACACGAGCGGCTGGAGTACCTATTGCCACAAATATATTGTGAGCTATCAAGTCGAGGACGGCGCAGCCTACACCGTCAGCAGCGTCAGCGACAACACTGTACAGACCGCAGCTGCTGAGCATGTCGCCCCATACACGCCCACACTCGTGTATAAGGAGAATGGTGGCGTCGTGACACTGACCGCCATAGCCGAAACGGCTACGCAGGACGTGCCCGACAACTATAACGCCACGACGGGCTTGGTGACAAAGGCCGAGACGGGCTTCTCGATGCTCGGCGTCGCCACGGACGACCCTGTTTCCAACAGCATCACCGAAGGATATTCCTACGCCCTCTTCGATGGCGAGTTCCTGAAGATTGACGACAGCACGCTGGACATCCCTGCCCACCGCTGCATCCTGACGCTACCTGAACCCCTCAGTGCACCGCGACTGCACATTAATATTAATGGAGAGGCCACTTCGTTGAGCGAAGCGAAAGAAGATTCTTCACTCTTCACTCTTCACTCTTCACTTTCAGGCTGGTACACGCTCGACGGCCGGAAGCTGGACAAGCAGCCGACCACGAAGGGACTGTATATATATAAAGGTAAAAAGGTTGTTATTAAGTAAATGAAGGAGGATCACAATATGACACGAACAATGAGAATCTTAACCCTCTTGATGCTGGCCATCGTGGTCGGCACAGGACAAGTGTGGGCTACAGAACCAGTGGCCGACTTGGGTTACATCGTCTTTGATGACAATGAAGTGACGGGGAAGGGCGAAGTAGCGTTCTACACGGATGCGGAATGTACCCAACAAATCAATTTCAATAACGGAAAGACCGATAGGCTTTCCAGCAATGTCATGAACGAGGAGGTGGACGGTAACAACTTTCTGGGCTACACCATCTATATTAAGGCTGTGCCTAACTACAACTACACCTTCGGAGCAGCCGACGACAACGGCGCCGTGACCTTCATCACTGCCGAGAAGACCACCAACGTCTTCCAGGCTCCACGCCGCTCGTCACCCGATCCGACCCTCAACCTCGGCCCAGACATCACCGTGACGGCTACAGACGAGCGCTACGTCTATAGCTTCGTGATGCCCGCCAACGGTGCTAACGTCACCGTCCATGTGAATTTCCCTGAGAAGCCAAAGAACACTGCCGCCGTTAGCTACATCGATGCCGGCGGCACAACAAAGACCTTGGCTGCCAACACTGCCTACATCATCGATGGCACGGAGAGCAAAATGGGCACCTCCAATACTGATACGTGGTACGTCTGCAACTCTAACCTCACCTATACCACCGGCCTCACGCTTAATGGCAACGTCCACCTCATCCTTGTTGACGGCTGTACGATGAGTGTCGGAACGAGCGAGAGCAGAATCAATGGCATGGGCATCTCCAGCTTCAGCGCAGAGAGCCTCACTATCTACGGCCAGAGTACGGGCAACGGTGTCCTTAGCGTCTATAACACAGGCGATTACGTAGAGGGCATCCGCACATACGACCTCACCATCAACGGCGGACACATCATAGCCGATACTAATGGGTACTCGAGCTATGCACTCAGTAACTTTGGCTACGATTTTACCATCAACGGCGGCACCGTCAGCGCCATCGCCACTGGAACCGATACCCATGCCATCTATGCCACACGTAACTTCTACTACAACGGTGGCATCGTCAACGCCAACGCCACTAGCGGATATGCCATCTATGCTAATAACAGCGACTGCAACTTAAACTGGCGCAACCCCGACGACCGCATCTTCATCGGTTCCACCGGCGTTTTCTTCAACACCGAAGGCTACACTGTGAAGACTGCCACTGGTCAGCGCTTCGTGGCCTATAACATGGCGAACGAGAGTGACATCAGCGCAAGCGCTATCGTCAGCGGAACAGTCGATGACGTGTCAACCCTTGCCGACAAAACGCTGAAGCCGTTGGATGGTAACTATGTGAGCATCAACACTGCCGACTTCACTTTCAGCGGTACTACCAGCACCACCAGCCCATTCACCATTACTACGGGCAGCGGCGAGAACGAAACCACTACACATTATTATATATATAAGAGCAACGATCCCGCGACGCTCAGTTATACGGGCAACGACTTTGTGCAAGTGACAGGTCTGCCCGAAGGCACGACGCTTGCAGCCGTGACGAACGAACCCATGCAGCGCACCTTTACCATGCCTGCCACAGACGTTGTGCTGACGGCTACGGCTATGGCGCTGACAGCCACCCCTGTTGCCTACGACGGTACGGCACGGACACCCGAAATCAAGCAGGGCGACGATGTCTTTGACGCAGCTAACTACGCCATCGCCTACCAGTTAGGCGAGGAGGCCGTAAGCGAGGCTAAGAATGTCAATACATATACCTGCACGCTGACTGGCCTTGGCCAGTATGTCGGCACTACCACCGTCCCCTTCGCCATCACGAAGCGCACCACCAGTCTTGCCGTGGAGATCGTGGATCCAGTAACCACCATTGATGGTCATCCCGTCCTCATTGCTGGCGACGATGCCCATGTCAAGGTCACGCTGGTTCCTGTCAAGGGAGAGAACGAGACGACGGAGCTGCCCGCGATGAATGGCATCGTAACGATAAGCGTGGATAATGGCACTAATAACCCTAAGTCCTACACCGTCGCCATTGTCAACGGCGTAGGACACTATTATGTTGCTAATTTAGCACAGGATGCCTACGCCATCACAGCCTCGTTTGCCGGCGACGCCAACCACGCCGCAAGCACTTCCGACCCCAATTATAGTATAGCTGTTTCCAACGTCAAAACGGCATTAAGGATCTGTTTCGACAAAACGGACATGACTGCAAACACAAAGGTTGTCACTGTTGGCGAACCGGTGACCGTCTATGTCGATTTATATACGGTTCCTTCGGACTGGGATGGAGACTTTGCTAAGGCGAGTCCTTTCAACTCCGACGCAGTCGTCACCGTCAAATGCAACCCTACGTGGCAGACAGGTAATGTTGGCAATTATACTTTAGGGCTTGTCAACGGCCATGGTTCCATTACGTTTAGCCATCTGCCGGCAGACGAATGTGATTACTACATCAATGCCGTTTACGCTGGAGATGACATATTCACAGATTATCAAACTAAGCTTAATAACCAGACATTAACACTGAAGGTTAATAAGACGGCGACCACCGTCGGTGTGGAAGTGACGTCGCCAGTGATTGCGAAATGATGTAAGAAGTAAGATGTAAGATATGATGAAAACAAGAATATATATACTTTTGGCAGCGATGCTGCTTACGGTTGCCAGTGTTCAGGCACAGACGGCGACCACTATCAGTGTGGATGTTGCATCTTCCACCATCCTTGTAGGCGACGATGTCTATGTTGAGGTTACGCTGGAACCAGCAATCAATGCCATTGCCACGCTGACGGTGACGAACAGCGACAATAGCTACAACGAAACCTTCCATGTTGCCCTTGAAGATGGCTATGGTTTCTTTGTCGTTCCCAATCTGCCTGTGGGCACTTACAGCATCACGGCCTCGTTTGTCGGCAACGAACAGTATGCCGCCAGCACTTCCGAGACTAAGACCGTTCAGGTCACCAATATTACTACGGCCTTGGCGCTCAGCCTTATGAATGAGGCTATCTATGTCGGTGATTTCACGGGATTTATAGTCGAACTGCAGAATGATAACAAACAGATTCTTAGTATCAACGCAGTTGCCACCGTCAGATTGACTGACAAGGAGATGTTCAACGAGGCTACCGACAAGGTTCGTACAGTGGGGCTTGTCAATGGCAAAGCGACAGGAGCTGATTACAAAGACAGAAAGAACATGTTAACTGACCTTCCCGCCGGCACATACAAGCTGATAGCAACCTATGCCGGGGATGGCAAATATACTGGATGCGAGTCGAACGTGGTGACGCTGACGGTCAGCAAGATTGCGACAGCCCTCACCGTAGCCGACATCACACCCATCACGGCTGGTCAGGATGCCGTCATTACCGTGACAGCAACACCGACAGACGCGAATGTGGCAGCTGTCAACACCATCGCCACGGTGACCGTGGGCGGCACTGACTACGATGTCGCCATCGTCAACGGCACGGGCATCTGCTACGTACCCAACCTGACGGCAGGCACCTACAACGTGACGGCCTCGATAGGCGACGACAAATACGCAGTCAGTACCTCAGGCGACGCCAAGACGCTGACAGTCAACGCTGGCAATCCCATTGTTGAGAGCAACAGCGTGGCAACGGTGACGGTGACACCCGCCATCAATACCGTCGCCAAGGTGACGGTGGCCGATGCTACCTATTACGTCCCCGTGGTCAACGGCACGGGAACTCTTACCCTCCCCCAGCAGGTGGCTGGCACTCACAACGTGCAGGCCCAATTCATTGAGGACGGGCAATACGCCGCCAGCACTTCCGACGTGGTGCAGCTGGTCAGCGTTACTGGCGTCACCTTCCCCTTCGCTACTGGTCAGGAGTGGGCCACATGGTGCGACGACTGGGCATGGAAGAAGCCTGAAGGCGTGACAGCCTACACCATCAGCGCCGTGAGCGGCAATACCGTGACCATCGCTGAGGTCACGGGCAATGAAATCCCCTCGCATACGCCCCTGCTGCTGAAGAAGACCTCCGATGCCGTGACACCGACCAAGGTCATCACGGGCACGGAGCCCACCGGCTATAACGGTATTGTCAGCACTGCAGCCACGGGCGCCACTTTCTGGGGTAACGCCAGCGACACAAAGATAACTGAGGGCTATAACTACGCATACGGATCAAGCTACGGCCTCTATAACGGTGAGTTCGTGCTCATCGATACGGATAACGGCATCGCCGCCAACCGCTGCCTGCTGAATGTAGGCAACGGGCAGAATGCACCGGTACTGAGCATCAGCGAGGAGATAACAAGCCTCTCCCCCGTCCCCTCTCCAAGTAGAGAGGGGAGTAGCCAAGGCTGGTACACGCTGGATGGGCGGAAGCTCAATGGCAAGCCGACACAGAAGGGTATCTATGTTAATGGAGGCCGTAAGGTTGTAGTGAAGTAAGGAGAAGCCAACAAAACTTTAGATAAAGAAGAAAAGGAAACGAGATATGACAAAGACAATGAGAATCTTAACCTTCCTGCTGCTGATGGTGGTCGGCACAGGACAGACTTGGGCAATGGCATTGGAGCCAAGCAACATCAAGCGTTGCACGATTAGCGGTGGCTCTATTGCGTTCTATGCTGACGAAGCCTGTACCACGAGCTTTGATGGTGACGTTGCAGCCAATGCCACCGTGTATGTCAAGGCGACACCCGAACCTGGCAAGACCGCTATTGGTGTGACCTTCACCGTCAAGAAGAGCATCAGCTCTGACGCCATGCAGGCCCCGGGCCGCCGCAGTGCTCCAGAGGGCCCCGGCATTACCAGCGACATCGAGGTCAGTGCCGTTACCGGCAAGCCCGGCATCTACAGCTTCACGATGCCCGCTGAAGGGAACACGAACGTCACCGTCAGCGCCACATTTGCTGCGCCTGCCCAGCAGCAGGTGAGCTATGTCGACGGGAGCGGTGCGTCGCAAACGGTCAACGCCTACGTATTCGACGAAACCATGCGTGGCCTGAGCACCGGCTTCTACATCGTACCCGACGGCGGTTTCACCTTCAACTACGACCTCACCATCGGAAGCGACGCCAGCCTCATCTTGAGGGACGGTGCTGCGCTGACGGTGAATGGCACTATCGGGGCCACTGGCAACCAGAGTCTGACCATCTATGCCCAGACGGCGATGACGGGACAGCTGACCGTTGCCACCTACGCGTGTGGTGTCATACTCGTTCCGCACTTCGTGGCTTACAGCGGCGATTATGCCACTGCACTTGTCGCTGCCGGCACTGTCAGCAGCGCGAACGTGACAACCATCAATGGCAAGACGCTGAAGCCCTTGGCTGGCAATGCCTTCACCAAGTACGTTCCGCAGGACAAGTCGGGCAGCTACACCATGGC
>JAEEGF011971285.1_pt1 | contig 11062 bp, 7 predicted proteins | sample 9134171 | NCBI WGS metagenome assembly JAEEGF01 (sample SAMN16246542, study PRJNA631951) | gut metagenome | biome: gut microbiome; feature: rumen; material: AP-attached | host: Bos | place: Iran: Karaj | collected 2018-10
TCCAGAACCTTAACAAGCTTGTGCTTGTTGATCAGCCTGCTCTCATAGTTATCCAATAGATATGACAGGTCAAAAGACCTGTTGTAGCTCTCATAGTTCTCTTCAAAGCGCTTCATGCAGCAGGCAACCACCATGCTTCTGTCAACTTTGACGCCGGTAGTCGAAAGAATTGAACCGGCGATATCCTTGATATCCTCAGGGAAATCAGTCATGTTCACGTTGATGCCCACCCCGATCACCACATTATTGATTGTATTGTCAGGGTTCATGTGAAGCTCTGTCAGTATACCACATATTTTTTTTCCTGCAATAACTATGTCATTGGGCCACTTTATCTGGGGATAGAGTTTGCTCTCAGTAAGGATCTCCCTGGAAAAATCCATCAGCGTTGATTTAGTCAACGACCTGTCTCTCTTGGCAATAATGGCGTCTTCAATGCCCTCGGCCACGGAGAGTCCCATGACAAGGGTCAACATCGAAATTTTATCAGGTGGTGCAATCGGTCTTAGCAAAAGACTCATGGCAATATTGGTGCCGTTTGGGGTCTCCCAGTCTCTTCCTCTTGAGCCTCGTCCGGTTTTTTGCATGTCAGCAACGACGAGAGTTCCGTGCTCAGCTCCCTCATCGCCCAGCTTCTTTGCGTCGTCGTTGGTAGATCCCGTCTCATCCTCATAGATGAGGTTCTTTGCAGCCCACTGCGTATCAAGCTGCTCCCAAATGTGTTCCTTGCTTAACATACTCGCCCCTCAGCCTTAAGTTACTGACTCTTCAGTGTCGCAAGCATAACGGCCTTAATAGTATGCATGCGGTTCTCAGCCTCTTCAAAGACGATGGATCTCTCAGACTCGAATACTTCGTCTGTAACCTCCATCTCGTCCAGTCCGTATTTTTCCTTGATCTCCTTGCCGATTCCAGTGTTGAGATCGTGGAAAGAAGGCAGGCAGTGCATGAATACGCACTGATCGCCGGCGTTCTTCATGATGTCCATGGTCACGCGGTAGGGCTCAAGGTCCTTGATACGCTCCTCCCATACTTCGTCGGGCTCGCCCATGGATACCCAGATATCGGTGTAAATTACATCTGCACCCTTGGTTCCCTCAATGGGATCCTCGCAGAAATCTATAACTGCGCCGGTTCCCTCGGCGATCTCCTTACACTCTTTTATCAGAGCCTCAGAAGGGAAATACTTCTTATTGGAAACGGCAGTGAAATGCATGCCCATCTTGGCGCAGGCAACCATCAGTGAATTGCCGGTGTTGTATCTTGCATCCCCCATGTAAACCAGGTGGATGCCCTTAAGCTTACCGAAGTGCTCCCTGATGGTAAGAAGGTCAGCCAGCATCTGTGTGGGATGGAACTCGTTGGTAAGGCCGTTCCATACGGGAACCTTGCTGTATTTTGCCATGGTCTCAACGATATCCTGGCCGTAGCCCCTGTACTCGATTCCATCGAACATTCCAGCCAGAACCCTTACAGTATCGGCGATACTCTCTTTTTTACCGATCTGGGAATCTGTGGGATTGAGATAGGTGGATCCCATGCCAAGGTCGCTGGCAGCTACTTCAAAAGAGCATCTGGTACGGGTGCTGGTCTTTTCAAATATAAGAGCAATGTTCTTACCCTTAAGCTCATCATGAAGAATACCCTTTTTCTTCTTGTCCTTAAGCTCAGCGGCCAGGTCGATCAGATAAAGGATCTCCTCAGGTGTGTAATCAAGCAGTTTCAAAAAGTCGCGTCCGTACAGATTCATTGTCTTTTCCTCCGTTAAAAAATTCTGTTTCAAATACCAATATGCATAATCATATCACTTTATGTATATTTATGCAAGTTTTATGCATTTCTATTGTATAAAAAAGAGCCAGCATTGCTGGCTCTAAATATGTGATACCCACTACTATTCTGGTGATATACGCATGACTTTGAATCCCTTTATCACCAGAAGACATGTGCTCCAATAATAATGCCTTCTCGGCCGTTGACTCTTCTAAAGTGGAGTGCTCCACCTACTGTGGTCTCTCCGTTGATGGCTGCCTGGGCTGCCTGATAACAGGAATCTGCGATCTTGCCACTGTTGTATACATTGGCAACAGTTCCGTTAAGGGCCGGTGTAAACTGGCCTGAAGCATAGATTACACTGTAAATACTGTTCTGATATGCACCGCTCTTAACACGGTTCATAACAACGGCTCCAACCGCAAGCTTGCCTTCATAAGGCTGATTGCCGGCCTCGCACTGAATAAGTGCTGCCAGAAGCTTAACCTCATCTGCGTCTGCTGCAACCTTGCCGCGGTTCTTGGTAAGTGCGGCCTTCTTCTCAGCTTCCTCACGGATCTTGATGGCTGCCACAGTCTCTCCCTGGTCAATCCTGAACTCCTTGGTAACATAATCACTCTGGACATATCCTGTGTCATCGTTAAAGTCAACGGTGATCCAGCCATTGCCCAAATCCTCGATCATATCAACAAATGTGTTCTGGGGGAGAACTCCGATAACCTGAGCGGTTTCGGATGCGTCTGATCTGACATTAAGCGCGCTTCCGAGACTCTTGACTACCTGTCTGCCTACGTCAAGTGCCTGTGCCTCTGCTTCCTCGTCGAACAATAGATATTCATCCTTGGCCCAACCGATAAGATCTCCGGACTGTAACTTGGTCCAGCCGTCCTTCCTATCCAGGATCTTGCCTCCACAGTCCTTGTAGAGCATTCCGACCTTGGTCGCGTCCTCGCTGGGATTCTCTCTTACATTCATGGCTCTTGTAACATTGGCCATGACTAGAGTTGATTCTGTTGTTTCCTCCGTGGTCTGGGCGGAACTCGCAGCGGCTGATGACTTATCTGCATTCTGTGCTGCCTTAACCTCTGCTGCATCTTTGTCCAAACCAAGTGGTGCCACGGGGCTTAAAATGTTTGAAATACCGGTTGAAGGCTCTCCAAACGCTCCTGCATTACGAGCCTCCACAGTTACTCCGCCGCATGCCACAATAGTAGTGCAAAGACCGACTGTTAAAATCAGTCTCGTTATCCCGGCGGATAACCTGTTTACTTGTTTCATAATCTTAATAACCTCGAATGTTTTAAATTATTACAAATTTATTGCAATTTGTTAATGTCCTCAAAACATAGTCGATATTACCAAAATTATTAAATTTTGTCAAATTTTATGTGTTATTTTTACAAGACTCAGAGGTTCTTACTCTTGTCAATGCAGGCCAGAACTGCATCCATGACGGTACCTCTAAAGCCCTGTTCCTCTAATACTCTTACTGCCTCAATGGTAGTTCCCGCAGGGGAGCAGACCATGTCCTTGAGCTCTCCCGGGTGCTTACCGGTTTCAAGGACCATCCTTGCACTTCCAAGGACAGACTGGGCAGCAAACTCATAGGCCTGCTTCCTGGGCATTCCCTCAGCCACAGCCGCATCAGCCATAGCCTCGATGAAAAGAAATACATAGGCAGGTGAGGATCCGCTGACACCAACCACAACATCCATCAGTGATTCAGGCACAGTGTATGCCTTGCCGAAGCTCTCAAGAAGCTCCATGACAAAATGGAAATCGTCGTCCCCTACAAGATCGTTTCTGCATACTGCGGAGCAGCCATCCAGCACCAGTGCCGGTGTATTGGGCATAACTCTGATGATCTTAACAGGCTTCTCAAACTCTTTTGCCAGCCAGCTGATGGTCTTGCCGGCGGCGATACTTACCACGATCTTATTCTCATCAATACTGTCCATGATATCTGCGATGACAACCTTGAGATACTGGGGCTTAACAGCCAGAATGACAATATCAGCCTCTTTTGCCACGGCTGCGTTGGATTCACGAACCTGAATGCCGTACTTGTTCGCAGCCTTAAGTCTTGTGGCCTCTGTAGCCGCAGTTCCGATAATCTCGTTGGGACCCATAAGTCCTTTTGCCAAAACACCACCGATCATGGCCTTCGCCATGTTTCCAAGTCCAATAAATCCAACAGTCATTTCTTAGCTCCTCCTTTGTCTTGATGCCTCAAATGTTAAAATAGCTGATGATGTAGCAGCATTCATGGATTCCACGCTGCCCTTCATGGGGATCAGAATGTACTCTCCTGCTGCATCCGCGGTCTCTTTTGTAAGACCGTTACCTTCGTTTCCTATCAAAAAAGCTGTGGGCTTTGTATAGTCAAATTCGTCGTAGTTCTTTTTACCCTTGAGGTGGGCGGCATAGGTGCTGATGCCGCTTTTGTGGAGCTTGTCCAGCATTCCCGGGATATCCTCCACATAGATAAAAGGCATTCTGAAAATAGAGCCCATGGTGGATCTGATAACCTTGGGATTATAGATGTCCGCGGAGCCCTTGCTCAGGATGATTCCCGTAACTCCGGCTCCCTCTCCGCTCCTTAGCATGGTTCCCAGATTGCCGGGATCCTGAATATTCTCAAGAACAAGGATCAGAGGGGCTGCGTCCTTGTCAGTCTCGTTGTAGCCCTCTATGACCTCTTCCTCAGTGTAGTGATACTGCCTCACCACCGCCAGAACGCCCTGGGGGGTCTGGGTTGCAGCCATTTTCTTCATAACCTCGTCGGAAACCGGCTCAGCGCCGTATCTCCAGAGAATCTCCTTGTCATCCTCGCCGGCTCCGTCCAGAAAGCGCTCTGTGACGTACACTTCCCTGACCTGCAGCACCGGTGCTTCCCTCAGCATCTTCATGCCCTCGATAACAAAAACATCGTCTTCCCTGCGGGCCTTACTCTTCTCTATATAGCTAACGACCTGCTTCACGCGGTCATTGTTTACACTTGTGATCATATGTATTCCTCTTAAACCTGTTTGTGGGTTAGTTATTAGTATAACACAATTTAGACATGCAACCGCAAAAAAGGTAGAATGAAAGCATAACCTTATAGGATTGGAGCGCAAATGAACGGCACACTTCATGATAATGAAATAAGAGAGCCCCTCTTCGATTATCTCGAAGAGATCTACGGCAAGATAAGAATCATAGAGGAAAAGACCATGGGGAAGTCCCGGGCGGATATTGTAATGGTGCGGCCCGACAAGCTCTGTGGAATCGAGATAAAAAGTGACGCTGACACCTATGCCAGATTATCGAGACAGGTAAAGGACTATGACAAGTTCTTCGATGAAAATATCGTTGTAGTGGGAAGCAGCCACGCTCTGCACATCGAAGAGCATGTGCCGGAATACTGGGGAATAATCACCGTTGAAGAAGTTGATGATGCATTGGATTTCTACGAACTCAGAAAGCCCCGCCCCAATCCCAAGGCAGAGCTGGCAAAAAAACTCTCTATCCTATGGCGACCGGAACTGTACAAGCTTCAGCAGTGGGCCGAAATGCCTAAGTATAAGGAGAAACGGAAGGAATTTGTAATAGAAAAAATCCTGGAACGAATCCCGGATGAAAAGACTGATTCTTCAGAAAAGAAACCACCAAAGAATCCCATATATCCGGAACTTCTTCACCTTAAGATCTCTGAACTTCTCTTTGAGCGGGACTACACAACGGTGGAGGAAGACCTGAAAGAATACCGAAAAAGTGACCTGAAGAAGGCCCTTGAAACCGAAACGGACCCGCAGCGCCGCCTGGAACTCATGGTAGAGCAGGCAGAACGCAGCAGGAACCTTATCCCAAGAAAAAAGCGACGACATCGTCGTCGCAAATAAAAAAGCTGTGAGAAAAAGTTTTCTCACAGCTTTATTCATCCTATGATTAAAGGATTCTGGCTATTTCATACATATATTCATTAATATTCTTCTTCATAGCAAGAGCCTCGTCGATATCGTAATCAACGAACTGGCCGTTACGATAGCCAACTACACGATTGGTCTTGCCTGCTGCAAGGATATCTGCTGCGTAGCATCCCATCATGGAAGCATATACACGGTCCTTACATGTAGGACTACCACCACGCTGCATGTAACCAAGGATTGAAGCTCTTGTCTCAAGACCTGTAGCAGCCTCAATACGGCGAGCCATTGATGTTGAATGTCCGATACCCTCGGCATTAACGATGATGTGGTGTGTCTTACCCTTTTTACGGTTATCAATGATGTTATCAATGATGCGCTGCTCATTGTAATCATACTTCTCAGGAAGAAGGATGTCGTCTGCACCGTTGGCGATTGCGCACCAGAGTGCGATGTATCCTGCGTGACGTCCCATAACCTCTACGATGCTGACACGCTCGTGGGATGATGATGTATCACGGATCTTGTCAATAGCATCCATTGCTGTATTGATAGCTGTATCGAAACCGATTGTATAATCTGTGCAGGAGATGTCCAGGTCGATGGTTCCGGGAACACCTACAGTGTTGATGCCCTGCTGTGAAAGCTTCTGAGCTCCGCGGTAAGATCCGTCACCGCCGATAACTACCATTCCGTCTATTCCATGCTTACGGCAGATCTCTGCGCCCTTAGCCTGTCCTTCAGGTGTTGTGAACTCCATGCAGCGAGCTGTTCCAAGGATTGTACCACCGCGCTGGATGATATCTGAAACGCTGCGTCTGTCCATGTCGATGATCTCTTCATTAAGAAGACCCTGATATCCCTTCTTGATACCCTTAACCTTAAGTCCGTTGGCAAGTGACTTACGAACAACCGCACGGATAGCGGCATTCATTCCGGGTGCGTCACCACCACTGGTAAGTACTCCGATAGTTTTGATCTGCTTTGCCATTTTTGCTTCCTCGATTCCTCTAAATAATCCCTATGTTTCTATTTCAAAACAATGATTGATAATTTTGTGACATTTTTTTCTACAATATATTATCGCACATTTTTTGAATCTGCAACGGAAACGTTTCTAAAATTCAGCTTTTTTTTACATTTATTTAGGTGTCAATGTTATAATCGTTACAGAAATTTACGATTTGGGGAATTATTATGGCATTTACGCATCTTCACGTCCACACTGAGTACAGCCTTTTGGACGGTTCCAATAAGATAAAAGAATATGTGAAAAGACTTAAGGACCTGGGCATGACCGCCGGCGCCATCACTGACCACGGTGTCATGTACGGCGTCATCGACTTTTACAAGGCCTGCAAGGCAGAGGGCATCAACCCTGTCATTGGCTGCGAGGTCTATGTGGCTCCCGGCTCCCGTTTTGACAAGGAAGCGGCCCAGACCGACGACAGATACTACCATCTGGTGCTCCTTGCCGAGAACAACACAGGCTATTCCAATCTTTCCCATATCGTCAGCCGCGGCTTCACCGAGGGCTATTACTACAAGCCCCGTGTGGATATGGAACTGCTGGAGCAGTACCACGATGGTCTAATCGCCCTTTCCGCCTGCCTTGCGGGAGAGATTCCAAGGAACGTGGTCAAGGGTGAGCCTGCCAAGGCAAAAGAGGCTGCCATGCGCCTGGACAGTATATTCGGCCACGGCAACTTTTTCCTGGAGCTTCAGGACCATGGCATTCCACAGCAGAGAACTGTCAACAACTACCTGCTGGCCCTGTCCCAGGAGCTGGATATTCCCCTGGTTGCCACCAACGACTGCCACTACACCTATGCTGAAGACGCGGAGGCCCACGACCTTCTTCTTTGCATCCAGACCGGTAAAAAAGTCTCCGACGAGGACCGTCTGCGCTATGAAGGCGGCCAGTATTACGTCAAGAGTGAGGAGGAGATGAGACGTCTTTTCCCCTATGCCCAGCAGGCAATTGACAACACACAGCTGATCGCTGACAGATGCAACGTGGAGATTGAGTTCGGCGTAACCAAGCTCCCTCACTACGAAGTGCCTGAAGGCTATGATTCCTGGTCCTACCTTAACAAGCTCTGCACCGACGGCCTTAATGAGCGCTATCCCGATGACGACGGCACACTCAGAAAAAGGCTTGACTACGAGCTTTCCGTCATCCAGAGAATGGGCTACGTGGACTACTTCCTTATAGTATGGGACTACATCAACTACTGCCGCCAGAATGGCATCGCTGTAGGCCCAGGACGTGGCTCCGCAGCAGGAAGTATCGTCTCCTACTGCATGCACATCACCAATATCGATCCCATCAGATATGACCTTCTCTTCGAGCGTTTCCTCAACCCGGAACGTGTATCCATGCCCGATATAGACGTGGACTTCGAGTACGAGAGACGTCAGGATGTTATAGATTACGTTACAGAAAAATACGGTGCCGACAAGGTTGTCCAGATCATCACCTTCGGAACCCTGGCAGCCAAGGGCGTTATCAGGGATGTGGCCCGTGTTATGGACCTGCCCTACAGCTTCGGCGACACCATTTCCAAGATGGTTCCCACGGAGCTCAACATAACCCTGGACAGAGCTCTTGAGATGAATCCCGAGCTCAGAGCCCAGTATGAGCAGGACGAGACCGTTCACAAGCTCATCGACATGTGTAAAAAGCTTGAGGGCCTTCCCCGCCACACCTCTATCCACGCGGCGGGCGTAGTTATCTGCCAGGCTCCCGCAGAGGATCTGGTGCCCCTGTCCCGTTCAGCTGAAGGAAATATCACAACCCAGTTCACCATGACCACCATCGAGAAGCTGGGTCTTCTCAAGATGGACTTTCTGGGCCTTCGAACCCTCACCGTTATTAAGGACGCGGCAAGATTTGCCAACGAATCCCTGGGCAAAAAGCCCGGTGATGAGGGCTATATAGACATCGACAAAATAGATTACAACGACCCTGCGGTGCTTTCTTCCATCGGAAGCGGCAAGTGCGACGGCGTGTTCCAGCTGGAATCCGGCGGCATGCAGTCCTTCATGAAGGAGCTTAAGCCCCAGTCTCTGGAGGACGTAATCGCGGGTATTTCCCTGTACCGTCCCGGCCCCATGGACTTTATTCCCAAGTACATCAAGGGAAAAAATGACGCTTCTTCCATCTCCTATTCCACACCGGAGCTGGAGCCTATCCTGAAGCCCACCTACGGCTGTATCGTTTACCAGGAGCAGGTTATGCAGATCGTTCAGCAGCTGGCGGGTTACAGCCTTGGAAGAGCGGATCTGGTGCGCCGTGCCATGAGTAAGAAGCACGAGGACGAGATGATCATCGAGAGGGCGAACTTCGTAAACGGCAATGCCGCAGAGAACGTTCCCGGCTGTGCCTCCAAGGGCATATCAGCCGAGGTAGCCAACGGCATCTACGACTCCATGATGGATTTCGCCAAGTACGCCTTTAACAAGTCCCACGCAGCCTGCTACGCCGTTGTGGCAATACAGACCGCCTGGCTCAAATACTACTACCCCGTAGAGTTCATGGCAGCCCTTATGACCTCTGTTATCGATAACTCAGGCAAGGTTTCCGGCTACATCATGAGCTGCAGAAATATGAACATTCCCCTTTTGCCCCCGGATATCAACGAGGGCTTTGACGGATTCTCTGTTACAGAAATAGACGCGGATGAAAATGACAAGCCTATCCCGGGAGCAGTAATGACCTGCCCCGCAGGCAGGAAAAAGGCCATAAGATACGCCCTCACAGCTATCAAGGGCGTGGGAAGACCAGTTATCGCCGCCATAGTAAGAGAAAGAACCGCCCGTGGCAAATTCCGGGATCTGGACGATTTCCTCACCAGAATGCAGGGCAAAGACAGCGAAGTAAACAAACGCGCCATCGAGAACTTTATCAAGGCCGGCGCCTTTGACTGCTTCGAGGGCACCAGAAAGCAGAAGATGACCGTCTACGCCCAGATCATGGACCGCCTTCACAATGCGGGCAAGAACAGCATGGCGGGCCAGCTTTCACTTTTTGATATCGCAGGAGATGCCCACAAGGATCAGTACAAGATCCCCCTTCCCAATGTAGGAGAGTTCCCCCGTGAACTCATGCTGGAATTTGAAAAAGAAGTCCTTGGAATCTACGTTTCGGGACATCCTCTGGAAGAATATGTTGGCATCTGGAAAAAGAAGATCTCCAACAAGACCACGGACTTTTATCTCGACGAAGAGACAGGCGTTCCCGCAGTTCGTGATAATGCCAATGCCTGCATCGGCGGTATCATCAGTGAAAAGAAGATAAAATACACCAAGAACGACCAGATCATGGCCTTCATCACCCTGGAGGATCTGGTGGGTTCTGTGGAAGTAATAGTATTTCCCAAGACCTATGAAGCCAACGCCCAGCGCCTTAACGAGGACGGCAAGGTCTTCATAGAAGGAAGGATCTCCGTGGAGGACGACAGAGACGCCAAGCTTATCGCCTCCAAGGTCACCACCTTTGATGAGATCCCCAAGACAGTATGGATCCGCTTCTCCAGCAAGGAAGCCTACGAGGAAAAGGCCCAGCAGCTTGATAACCTCATCGCCTACAGCGACGGCAGGGACGAGATCGCCATCTACCTCACCGACACCAAGCAGGTCAAAAAGCTTGGACCTTCCAAAGCCATCAGAGCCGACCTTCCCACCATTGAGCAGCTGGCCGCTGCCTTCGGTAAGGAGAACGTTCAGCTCACCTAAGCAATCAAAAAAGCCTCAGAAAAGCGTTTTACCACTTTTCTGAGGCCTTTATTATTGTCTTAATAATTCTTACTGTACTGCTGCCTTGAGCTCTTCAACCTTGTCAGTAGCCTCCCAAGGAAGGTTAAGGTCATTACGTCCGAAGTGACCGTAAGCTGCTGTAGGCTTGTAGATAGGACGACGAAGGTCAAGCATCTTGATGATTCCTGCAGGGCGAAGGTCGAATACCTTACGAACTGCCTCTGTGAGCTTCTCATCTGAAACCTTACCTGTGCCAAATGTATCAACAAGGATTGATGTAGGCTGTGCTACACCGATAGCATATGAAAGCTGGATCTCAGCCTTGTCTGCAAGGCCTGCTGCTACGATGTTCTTGGCAACATATCTGGCTGCGTAAGCGCCTGAACGGTCAACCTTGGTGCAATCCTTACCTGAGAAAGCTCCGCCGCCGTGACGAGCTGCTCCGCCGTAGGTGTCAACGATGATCTTACGTCCTGTAAGTCCTGCGTCACCCTGAGGTCCGCCGATTACGAAACGTCCTGTAGGATTGATGTAGATCTTGGTGTTCTCATCAACAAGAGAAAGATCAACAACAGCGTCGATAACGTGCTTTCTGATATCCTCGTGGATCTGCTCCTGAGTAA
>JAEEGF012184267.1_pt1 | contig 11062 bp, 9 predicted proteins | sample 9134171 | NCBI WGS metagenome assembly JAEEGF01 (sample SAMN16246542, study PRJNA631951) | gut metagenome | biome: gut microbiome; feature: rumen; material: AP-attached | host: Bos | place: Iran: Karaj | collected 2018-10
TGGCATTCATGCTAAAGTAGTCTTTCCAAATTGCTGACTCTCTACCTTCTTTGCGTGTTTCAAAATCGATAAAAGAGAAGTAGGACAATGGTAATTCTTCTATGCGCCAGCTTTCTTTATTTTTAATTCTATCTAGAGCAGAAGTGGTGTCATCAATTTGATTCATTAAAAACAGTAAATTAATGATTTCTTCGCGTTTGGCTTGAAGAGCATTTTTATAGACATCAAGACGTTCTTCAAGACTTGATGTATCAATAATTGATTTTGCATCCTCCAGTGATATCCCCATGTTATTTAACTGTTGTAGCTCAATAAAATGGATGATTTGAAAATCAGCGTAATATCTGTAGGCTCTGTCATCCTTCCATATAGGTTTTATTAAATTCTTTTTATCGTAGAACTTGAGATATTCAGGGGATACCCCTACCATTTTGGCGTATTCACCAATAGACATAAATGATTTTGACATAATATTAAAACCTCTCCTTTAGCCATTATATAGGCAGAATTAACAAATATCAACGACCATATTTTTCCTTGCTCGGTAGTAACTACCGGCCAATATAATCAAGGAAAATCATAATTTATCAAAGGAGAAGGATGAATATGAAGAGAAAGATTTTTTTAGCATTAGCTCTAGTTTTAGCGCTAGGAGCAACAGGGGTTTCAAGCATTAATGTTTATGCAGCTACGAACGTTTCTGTGGAAAACCAGACCGAAACAGCTAGTTTAGTAAAAAACACACAGTTTGGAGCAGTGAAAGGAACAAGCAAAGATACTTGTAATGTATGGTATTCAATTCCATATGCAGCTGCACCTACAGGAGATTTGCGCTGGGAAGAGCCAAAGGATCCAGCAGTTTGGACAGATGTGTTAGACTGTACTTCTTTAGGTAATAAAGCTATTCAGGCGGGAACAGATTATGCAACAGGTGAGACAGTAGTCTCTGGTTCTGAAGATTGCTTGAACCTAGATGTATATGCGCCAAATAATGCAAAGGATTTGCCAGTGCTTGTATACATTCATGGCGGCAACAATCAGACAGGAAGTTCTTCAGAGATTGAAGGCTCACAGATTGTTGTAGATGAGAACTGTATTTATGTTTCTTTAAATTATAGACTTGGAATTTTAGGCTTTAATGCACTTCCAGCATTCCAGACTGATGCAGATTCTACAGGAAATTACGCAATGCTTGATATTGCAAAAGCTCTTGATTGGGTTCGTGCAAATATCGAACAGTTTGGAGGAGACCCAAACAATATTACTGTTTCAGGATTTTCAGCTGGTGGACGTGATGTTATGGCAATGCTCATCAGTCCTGTCTTTGAAGGCAAATTTGATAAAGCAGTAGTATATTCAGGTGGTATGACAGTTGCAGACGAAGATGCAAGTGCAGATAGAATAGCAGAAGCAGTTGCTCCACTTGTTGTAGAAGATGGCTTAGCATCAAATGAGGAGCTGGCAAAGGCGTGGTTACTATCTAGTGACCCAGCGGTAGTTACATATATGAAGTCTGTTGATGCAGATCGTTTGTGTCAACTTATGTCAAATGCAGGAATAAGAATGAGTGTGTTTCCTCATCTTTATACGGATGATGTGGTAATTCCTTCTGAAGGTTTTGATACTACTGAATACAATAGTGTACCAATTCTAATGCTTACAGGAGAAACAGAGTTTAGCTTATTCTCAGCTTTTGATGGATATTTCTATAGTCCAGATGTGATGGCATTAGATTCTCAAACACAGGATTTAGCTAAGTCATTTGCAATTGAGTATGGCTCTGAAATGTACAGAATATTTAATGCACAGTGCTCTGCACAAAAGATGTATGCGAATTATGATGACAATATTTATATTTGCCAGGTAAGATATGGTAGTGATGACAGTGCTACTCAAATTCCGATAATGGGTTCATTCCATGGAATCTTTGTTCCAATGCTTACCGATAATCATTCATATGGAAGCTTTGCAAATTTTGATAATGCAGGATATCAGAATATGGCAACAGTATTTGACAGCTATCTGAGCAACTTCCTGGTATCAGGAAATCCAAATGGTGATTCACTTGCTACATGGAATAATTGGACACCAGCAAATCCTGTATCATTAGTACTAGATGCTGATGATTCGAATGCTATTGTCACTGTAGAAAACACAACTTCATCTTACAAGCAGATAATTGGTCAGATGGAAGCAGACAACAGTATTTCAGATGATGTTAAGAATCTTATGATTGACCATGTAATGAATGGAAGATGGTTCTCAGATGTATTAGATGAGACATATAAAGATTAAGTAGAAAAAAGGAACTCTCCAATGAGAGTTCCTTTTTTAATCCAATTCCTGTTCAAAGTATGATATTAACGTATTTACGTTGGTATCGGAGTGCTCAACTTCTCTAGAATATAGATATATGTTTTGGGCTAAGTCCATATTAGGATGTGCAGCTTGAATCATCATAATCCAATGAGTGCTCATTATGGCAATCATAGCTCTGGCATAAATCTGTCCATCATATATAGCGCCGCAGAAGTAATTAAATAGAAGAGAAATTAGTATCTTTTCAAAAACAAAGGTTGCATCCTCTGAAAATTGTTTTGCTGGATTGCTATTCCAATAGGATATCGTTTCTCTAATGGTTTCATGCCATGATTCTTCTAACACTTCTAATTTAAGGAGGGTGTCGAGTCCACTTATGGCATATTCTAATGAAATGGTGGACTCATCTTCATAGGAGATGTTATCCATTTCAAAAATTTCTCCTTCATCGTAGAGATTCTGCAAGGCAAATGCAGAACTTCTAATGCGTTCCAATCGTTCTGAAAAAGGAAGAGAGCTATCTTTTGCAAGCGCCATCATTTTATCTCTAGCGTATTCTAACTTATCAAAAAGTAGGAAATCGAAGTCTTCGAATTCTTCTGGGTCGTCGAAAACATCATCCTCGGATTCCTCTAAAGAAAAAGAATAGTCAGGGGCCATAAGCATTCTAACTACCTCAGGGCATGAAAGGGACAATAAGTATTCCCTGATGTCCTGGAATTCTTCTACATGGCGGGGATACTTGCGACAAGTATTGCAAAGATAGCTTTCACCTAAAGTGGATTGCAAATCACAAAGGCCTGTTTCATTGAGCATGCTACAACGAGTGTTGTTTTGAAGGAAGGAGCCTTCCTCATAATTAATAGAAGATTTTAATCTATATCCAAAGTCGCCAGATGTGGCGGCATATTTATTTATACTATCTTCATCAATCATTATTTGCCAGCCGATACAGCAGCTTTTGGGACACTTATCGGCAATACATTTGAATTTATCAAAATCTTTTTGTTTTCTGTAAATCATAATAATACCTCAAATATAAATCTTTACCATGGTATCACGTATAGGGATGAGTTGCTAGTCGTTGCATCAATCTAAAACATAGACTATTATGTCATGAGAACAAAATAGCAGAAGAAGAGGACAATATTTTGAGAATATTATTAGTACGACACGGACAGACAGATCTAAATGCACAAAAAAGATTACAAGGAAGCTCTGAAATACCACTTAATGCAAGAGGCAGACAGCAGGCCAGAGAGACACATGAGCTAGTGAAGAGCCTTGGGCTTATTCCTACAAAGCTAATAACTAGTCCACTTGGCAGGGCAATTGAAACAGGTTGTATAATTTCAGGGATTGATATTAGCGATTATCAGGAAAATGAAATAACTAAGGATAATAAGCCTAGTGATGTTGTAATCGAACCAGATTTAATTGAAATGTCCTTTGGAATATATGAACAAAAAAATATGGAACAGGAGAATCCTGAATTCCTTACGGAATGCTTTGACAGCCCAGAAACATACAATCCTCCAAAAGGTGGAGAAAGCTATGATGAGGTAGTAGCGAGAGCTAATAGTGTAGTAGAAAAGCTTAGAAGTGCTATAAAGACAGGCCAGTTTAAGGAAGAGGATGTTGTCATGCTGGTTAGCCATGGAGCACTCAGCCATGCAGTTTTTGAGACTATCAAAAAGACTCCACGTAGTCAGTATTGGGATGTGGATTTCAATAACTGTGCCATAGTAGAATTGTTTATAAGTGAAGATGGCACAAAAGACAATTACCAGTTTATCTCAGATGGATTTGAGAAAAACTGGTAATTGATAATCAGATTATTTAGAGTAGACAACCTGCCTCCTAAAACGATATGTCACTATTAAAGCTCTGGTACATAAAGTGACACTATTAGTATATTGAAAAAAACAACATTTCATGGAAATTGTGTGAACTTACTCGTATTAGCAAAATGATTGTGATACAGTTAGGTTGCTGGGGAATATATTGTCAGAAAGGGGTAATTATGCAAATATCAATTGGTACATCTATGAAAGCTGATGTCAATTCAGCAGTAGCCGAAGTTATTGGGAAGGCTAATAATCCTAAATTATTAATTTTATTATGTGCATATGAACACTTGAAGGACGCTTCGGAACAAATAGCTAATAAGTTCCCTGGTGTTGATTTAATTGGCACAAGTACAACGTCTTATTATGAATCAGAATCTTCAGATAAACGAATGGTTTTGATTTCTTTTGGAAATGATGCTGAAGTTGAAGTAGGAGTTTTAAGAAATCTTTCGAAGGCACCACTTCAAGACATTGCTGCTATGGAACAAAAAGTTTCTAGGATTGGGGCAGGTGATGGCAATACAATATGCCTAGAATTCTGTACTAATGATGAGGAACGTTTAGTTTCAACTATGAATGTGGCTTTAGAGAAAGCAAATATTCCTATTGTTGGTGGCACAATTTTTGGATACCCAGCAGATGCAACAGGATATGCAATGGTTAATGGCGTTCTTTATGCAGATGCATGTTGCTATGCTTTAATTAAAAATAAAGCAGGAAAGATTAGAACATATTCAGAGCTAATTTTCAGACCTTTGGAAGGCGCCAATACGCATATCGCAACTAAGGTTAATTTGGCAAAAAAAGAACTTATTTCTTTGGATGGTAGACCTGCAGCTGATGTGTATTGTGAGGATGCTGGCGTTAGTAGAAGCGAGTTAGTAGACAATATTTTGGTTAGTCCGCTTGGTCGTGTAATCGGTGATGAAATCTTCATCAGTAGCCCTTATGCGATTGGTGAGAACGGTTCATTGATTAATTACAAAAAAATCAATGAAAATGATACCATTCAGATAATGGAACTGATGGATTACGACGAGATCGGTGCAGAAACAAGACGACAAATCAAAGAAGAGAATAAGAAAATCTCATTTGTATTCTCTGTAAATTGTATCTATCGTCATCTACTCTACACTCAGAGGAATTATCTAACCGAATACTTGACAGCCATGAAGAGTATTGGCCCACATGTTGGAATCATCGGTGGTGGTGAACAGTACAAGAAACAACATGTAAATCAGACAATGGTATGTGCAGTATTTGAGTAGAGCAGATAGGAGGACGATATGGGACTTTTTGGTAAAAAGAAAGTAGTTGAGCAGGAAGCTGCAGCAGCTACGCCAGCAAATGAGAAAGCTGTTAATTTAAAAGATAAAATGCATGCCTTGAAAGAGGTTGGTAGATTCTCAATTGAGCAAAAGAATATGCTTCAGAAAGAAGAGGCAAATACTATTCAGGGTATTGAGACAATCAGAGATTCTTTCTCAGTTGTTGAGGAGAAGTATGGTAACATTTCAGACTCAGTTGCTAGATTCCAAGATCAATTTAGAACAATTGAGGAGATAACACAGGCCTTCGATGAAATCGTAAAGAAGCTTGAGGTTACAGCAGATGATTCTCATGAAGGTATGGAAAATGTAGATAGAAGCTCGAGTGCAGTTTCAGATACAATTGCTGAGGTTGAGGAAGTCTTTGAAGCATTCCAAAAGAGCTTTGATGACATTCGTGAAAAGGTTGAACAGATTGGTGGCTTTGCAAAGCAGACAAACCTTTTAGCTCTTAACGCTTCAATCGAAGCAGCTCGTGCTGGTGAGGCAGGTCGAGGATTTGCAGTTGTTGCTGATGAAGTAACAAATCTTTCTACTGAAATCCAAAGCGTTGTAACATCAATCTTTGAAAGCATGAAAGAACTCGATGAGAATAATAACCGCTTGGTTGAATCAGTTGATCATACAAAAGATGCAATCAGTGCTTCTCATGAGAGAGTAGTTGAAACTCAGGAGGTTGTTGGAAAGATTAAGGATGTCGCAGATGAGGTAACAGGCCAGAGTGCTCAGATGGCAGATGTATTTAAGAATTGTGAATCATCAATCAATGAAATCTCTGACAATATTGACGACTCGCAGAGATACTTCGACGCAGTTTCAGACGACATTGAGGATATCAAGGTTAAGATTACTAAGAAGGGATTCATGTTCGAGGATATGAATAATGTTCTTGAGCAAATTGCTCCTCTTACTGAATTATAATTGAAAAGATTTATCACATGTGGGACCGGCTTTTTGCTGGTCCCTATTTAATGTGGTAGAATACTACAGAATAACAGTTTAGAGGAGACGTAAAATGAATTTTCCAAAAGATCCAGTAATGCTTCTTTCTGTAGTAAATACTGCATTAAGAGATTATTATTCAAGCTTTGATGCATTGGTGGAGGATAATGAAATTGACGGTGATGAAATAATTGCAAAGCTTGCAATGATTGATTATCACTATGACGCTGAAAAAAATAAATTCAGATAATAGAGAGAATAAACTTATGAAAAAATTTTTTGCAGGATTAATAAAAACAGTTCTAGTGCTTGTAATAATTGGCGCTGGCATGTGGTATGCATTCGGTGAAAATGGTCCATTTAATGAGCAAGCAAAAGCTTTTGCCAAAGAGCAGGGGGTGGAAGATGAGCTTCAGTGGTTGATAGGAGAGACAGATGCCACTGAGGAAGAGCCAGCTGCCGTGGAAGCTGAAGATACTGCCGAAACATCAGAGGCTGATACTACACCGGAGGATATGACTACATCAATTGTTTTTACTGGAGATGTTGAGCTTAGTGAATATGTTCAGTCCAATTATGACGGGCAGGGAATCGATGGTGTGGCATCAGCAGAAATACAGTCGCTATTAAATGACGCCACATATACTATGATTAACAATGAGTTTTGTTATTCTGAGCGAGGACAGCAGGCTCCAGATAAGCAGTACACATTCAGAGTAAATCCTTCTTACGTAACAATTCTTAATGATTTAGGCGTAGATATAGCAGGACTGGCAAATAACCATGTCCTTGACTATGGCCAGGATGCTTTAACAGACACCTTTACGACACTTACAGATGCAGGTATTGAATATACCGGTGCCGGAAACAGTCTTGAGGAAGCCAGCAAACTTATTGTAAAAACAGATGCAAAAGGCAGAACCTACGGCTTTTTAGCAGCCAGCCACGTTATACCAGTAGGAAGCTGGAATGTTCTTAACTCACAGCCAGGTGAATTTTGCTTCTATGACGAGACAGATTTACTGAATGCCATTTCAGAAGCTGACAGCCAGGTAGATTATCTTTTTGTAATGGTACATTGGGGCGTGGAGCATACAACTGAGCTTGAGGATTATCAGATTAATGATGGTTACAAAATGATTGATGCTGGAGCTGATGCAGTAATCGGTATGCATAGTCATTGCTTACAGCCAGTTGAATACTACAATGGTAAGCCTATTTTCTACAGCTTGGGCAACTTTATTTTTAACCAGACAATCAAGTCAGGTGGAGGTGGTGCAGTTCAGTTTACAATTGATGAGAATGATGCTATCAGCTACAGAATTGTACCAATCAGCGCATCAAATGCAGTGACATCAATAGATGAGTCAGGCTATTCTTATGTTGAAAGTATTTCAAGTAATGTAGCCGTTGATGAGAATGGTTTTATATCAGAAAAAATACAATAAAGTACAAAATCGAGAACAATAAAAAAAGCCATCCATTTTTCACAAAAAAGGTGTACACTAGCTATGGTTTGTAGTAACTAATTAAATTTTAAATAAATAGTTAAAGAAAGAAGAGGAATTAAAAATGGCAGGATTTGGAGCATTAATTGACATCCTTAAAAAGGATCCTAAGAAAATCGTTTTCACAGAAGGTACAGATCACAGAATCATCGAGGCATCTAGCCGTCTTCTTGGTTCAGATTTCCTTCAGCCAATTCTTATTGGTAACGAGGAAGAAGTAAAGGCAGCAGCTGAAGACGCAGGTTTCAATATTCGCGGAGCTGTTATTATTGATCCAGAAAACTACGATAGATTTGATGAGATGTGCGAGCTTTTCTGTGAGCTTAGAAAGAGCAAGGGCGTTACAATGGAGCAGGCAGCTGCTACATGTAAGCAGGCAAACTACTTCGGTACTATGCTTGTAAAGATGGGAGTTGCAGATGCACTTCTTGGCGGCGCTACATACTCAACAGCTGATACAGTACGTCCAGCACTTCAGGTTATCAAGACAAAGCCAGGTAACAGCATCGTATCATCATGCTTCATCATGGTTCGTAACTCTGCTACAGGTGATAGAGAAGTTCTTGCAATGGGTGATTGTGCAATCAACATCAAGCCAAACGCTGATGAGCTTGCAGAAATCGCTGGCGAGACAGCAGCATGTGCAAAGATCTTCGGTATCGATCCAAAGATCGCTATGCTTTCATACTCAACACTTGGCTCAGGAAAGGGCGAGGATGTTGACAAGATGCGCGAAGCTACAGCAAAGGCTAAGGAAAAGTATCCTGAGCTTGACATCGAAGGCGAGCTTCAGTTTGATGCAGCAGTTTCACCACGTGTTGCAAAGACAAAGTGCCCTAACTCAACAGTAGCTGGTCACGCAAACACATTTATCTTCCCAGATATCAACGCAGGTAACATCGGATACAAGATTGCACAGCGTCTTGGTGGTTTTGATGCTTACGGCCCAATCCTTCTTGGACTTAACGCACCAATCAACGACTTATCTCGTGGTTGCAATGCACAGGAAGTATACTCAATGGCTATTATTACTGCAGCTCTTGCATAATATTTATAGAACGACTAAATTCCGCGACGGAAGTCGCGGAATTTTTTTAACGGAGAGAAATTGTTATGAGTAGATGGATTCTACAAAGAAAAGCTGCAGATTATGCAGGATTAAGTCAGAAGCTAAATGTGGACCCTGTTATTGTGCGTCTTATGGTAAATCGTGGTCTTAAAACATATGAGGAGATGAAAAAGTATCTTCATCCAACTTTGAATAATTTTCCAGACCCTCATCTTTTTGCAGATATGGATAATGCTTGCGAACTACTTCTTGAAGCTATCGACGAAGGTGTAAAAATTCGTGTTGTAGGCGATTATGATGTAGATGGCATTATGTCTACTTACATCTTAACTACTGCTATTAGAGAGGCAGGGGGAGATGTAGACTATGCTGTACCTGATCGAATGATTGATGGTTATGGTATAAATCCAGACATGGTTCAGAGTGCGTTTGATGCAGGTGTTAGATTTATCATCACTTGTGATAATGGTATTGCAGCAGCTCCAGCAGTCACTCTAGCAAAAGAGCTTGGGATGACTGTTGTTGTAACGGATCATCATGAGGTGCCATTTGAATTGGAGGAAGACGGAGTTACCAGAAAACAGATTCTTCCTAATGCAGACGCGGTAGTTGATCCTAAGAGAGAGGATTGCCAATATCCATTTAAGGGTATCTGCGGAGCACAGGTGGCATGGAAGCTTGTGGAAGTTCTTTACGAGTTCATTGGAATTGAAAAGGAAGAATCTGATAAGTTTCTGCAGTTTGCTGCTATTGCAACTGTTTGTGATGTTATGGAATTAAAGGGTGAAAACCGCGCTACTGTATATCATGGAATTAAGGCAATTGAAACTACGGATAATATTGGTTTAGGTGCACTCATTGCAAGAACAGAGCTTTCTGGAAAGCCATTAAGCTGTTATCATCTGGGATTTGTTATTGGACCTTGTCTCAATGCTAGTGGTCGACTGGATACTGCATCTAAAGCAATAGAGCTTTTGATGGAAGAAAATCAGGCAAAGGCACTTGCAATGGCAAATGAGTTGGTAGAACTTAATGCAGAGCGAAAGGCAATGACTCAGACAGGAATTGATAAAGCTAGAGAGCTCATAGAAACTACAGAAATTGTAAATGATAGAGTTTTAGTAGTGTACATTCCAGAGCTTCATGAAAGCTTGGCGGGCATTGTAGCAGGACGCATCAGAGAAAGCTACAACAAGCCAGTTATTGTGATTACAGATGCTGAGGATGGAGCAAAAGGGAGCGGACGTTCAATTCCTGCATATAATATGTTTGAAGAACTTACTGCAGTTAAGGATGTATTTACTAAATTCGGTGGACATCCAATGGCGGCAGGTGTCAGTCTTCCATCTGAAAAAATAGATGAACTGCGTACAAGGCTCAACACAAACTGCAAATTAACAGATGACGATATGCAAGAAATCATTAATATTGATTGCGATATGCCTCTAGGGTACATCACAGAGGAGCTTGTGGATTCAATCGATTTACTTGCACCATTTGGTACAGGGAATACAAAGCCATTATTTGCTTTGAAAAATATACCTATTACCAGGGCAGCCTATATCGGTAAAGAAGGTCAGTATTTACGCTTATCATTACTTACAGAAAAAGGCCAAAATATAACAGCCCTTATGTTTAGAAATGTTCCTGAATTCGAAAACGCTGTTATCCAAAAATATGGAGATTCCAGCTGGCAAGGACTCTTTTCAGGAAGAAATACAGGCGTTAAAATGGATATTGTATACGAGCCATCTATTAATGAATTTAGAGGCCAGCGCAGTGTACAAATTATGATTGAACAGTTTCAATAGATTGCGTGTGATTTATTGAATCTCGCTGTTAAATCATTTAGAATCAATATAAATGCAAATATAAGGGGGATATATTTATGGGAAACCAGGAGACTTATACATTTGTTTCAAAGGATGGACATTCTGTAATACATTGTAGAAAGTGGCTTCCAGACAGAGAGCCAGTAGCTGTTTTGCAGCTTGTTCACGGTATGGTTGAATATATTGAAAGATATGACGAATTCGCTACATTCCT
>JAEEGF010640406.1_pt1 | contig 11061 bp, 8 predicted proteins | sample 9134171 | NCBI WGS metagenome assembly JAEEGF01 (sample SAMN16246542, study PRJNA631951) | gut metagenome | biome: gut microbiome; feature: rumen; material: AP-attached | host: Bos | place: Iran: Karaj | collected 2018-10
CTCACGGGGCGCATCGGCGCCGTGGCTGCGGAACACGGGACAGAACAGCCCGTACTGCATCCAGCGTACGTAGAGCTCCTGGAACTGGGGATTCATGGGAGCAGAACCGGCCCCCCTGGTGTTGTAGGAGCCGCAGAAGAAGCCACCGATATCGGTGTTGAAGTTAGGGTTGCCCGTGAGTGAGAAACTGAGGCCTGCGGGCACCTGCTTGCGAAGCATGTCCCACGAAGAGGCTACGTCGCCGCTCCACATGTTGGAGCCGTAATGTTGCTGACCGGCAAACGACGAGCGCGTCATGATGAACACACGCTTGCCCCGGTCGTCCTTGCGCTGAGCCTGATAGATGCCGCGTACGGTCTCCAATGGGAAGGCGTTGCGCTGAGAGCGCCATGTGCCGCCATACACCTTGTGCTGGTAGTCGCTCTCACGCGGGTTGAAGAAATCTGGGTCGGTAGAGTCCATCCACCAGGCATCGGTGCCGTAGTCGTAGAGGCGTTTCAGATGTTTCCAGTAGATGGCGCGGGCTTCGGGGCTGAAAGCGTCGTAGACCTTGACGCCCGAGGGATACTCCATCACTGGGGGCCAGATGTGGGAGATGCCGCTTTGAGGCCACGTCTCGATGGGCAGCAGCAGGCCCTTCTCGTTGAGCTCACGGAACTGCTGTGTCTGAGGACCGAAACTGGCCCAGATGGATATCATGAAGTGGGCGTGCTTCTGGTGTACGTTTTGAATCAGCTGTCTGCCGTTCTGGAAGTCCTCGGAAAGAAAGTCCATGGCGTTCCACAGATAGTTTGAACCCCAATACTGCCAGTCCTGAATGATGCCGTCGAGAGGCACTTGGAGCTCACGGTACTTATCCACGATGCCCTCAGTCTCAGCAGCTGTCTTATAGCGCTCCTTGGACTGCCAGAAACCGTAGGTCCACAACGGGAACATGGGAACGTCGCCCGAGAGGTGGCGCATCTGTGCAATTACGCCATCGGCCGAACCGCCATACATGAAATAGTAGTCGATGCCCTCGCCGGCCTCGGAGGTGAATGTCATGCCGCTGGCGTTATCCTCGAACAGGGTAGGCGAGTAGTTCTCCCAATAAAGTCCCCAGCCCTTGATGCTCTGAAGTACGCTCTGAAAGTCTTCAAGGTTCGACTGCTCCATGCGTTTCGTCTCGCCACGGCGGTTCATCTTGCCGTTCTGGATGGTGCCGAGACCGTAGATGGCTTCATCTTTTTCGAGCGTAAAGGTCTGGCTCACCTTTGAGACGTCGCAACGTTTCTCGCGCAACAGCACCTTGCCTTTGGCGGTTGAGAATGTAATACATTTTGTGGTAGGGTCGAGTCTTACACTGAGCTCGCTACTTGATATGGTGTTGTCCTTACGTGTCACAGCCACCTCCTGTGGCTTGGCGGTGATGACCAGCGTTTTCGTTGGCTGGCCTTTAACGATGTGGACGATACTCGGCGTGAAGAATTCTATCTTGACGTCGTCTTGTGCAAATCCGACCAGCGCAGTCAGACATGCGGCTATAGCTAAGAAGCTTCTTTTCATAGAACGTTGATGTTGATAGTTTTATTAAGTTTTGATTTTTTGTCTGATACTTTCAGGGTGAGCACGCCCGCTTCCCTGGCACTGCGCACAATGATCACCAACTGGCCGTTGAAGAGTTTCATGGTGGGCTGTTTGAAAGATTCGAGGCTTGTGGCGTCACCATTGCAGACGGCTTCGAAAGTGCCTGCACCCGTTACTTCGAACATGAGCTGATTGGAAGCATCGGGGATGAGTGTACCTTTTGCATCGGTCAGCGACACGGTGATGAAAGCGAGGTCGTCGCCATCGGCATTCAGCGTTTGCCCGTTCTGCGTCCAGGTGTCAAGCCGTAAATCAGCAGGCTTACCAGCGGTCTTCATACTCTTCTCGCCAGCCGCTCTTCCTTCTGCATCATAGACCACGACCTTTACTTCGCCAGGCTCGTATTTTACGTCGTTCCAGCGCAGGCGATATCGGTCAAGACGCTCTTTAGGGTTCTTAGATATCTTGCCCTGACTTTTGCCGTTAATGAAGAGTTCTGCCGTGGGATAGTCGGTGTAGCAATACACAGGTGTCACCTTACCTCGGCGCTCCTTGCCCCATGTCCAGTGAGGCAGCAGATGGATTGTGTGCTTGTTGTTATTCCAATGCGAACGGTAGAGCCAGTAACGGTCTTTAGGTAGTCCTGCGAGGTCGCAGATGCCGAAATAACTGGAGCGCGCCGGCCAATACTCATCGTAGGGCGATGGTTCGCCAAGATAGTCGTAGCCTGTCCATACGAACTCACCGATCACCCATGGTTTCTCGTCCTGCCACACCCAGTCGTCGTCGGGCAGATTGCTCCATGAGCAGTACTCCACATCGTAGCTTGAACACTGGCCGTCGGCATTCTCAATGGCCTTGGGATCGTATCCTGGCGCCCAAGAGGCATAGCGCGAATTGTCGTCGGGCACCACGGGGAACTTATATACGCCGCGCGATGACACCGTTGAGGCTGTCTCAGAACCAAGCAGGAATCCCTGAGGCAGCTGTCCGATGCTTTTCTGATATTTGTGCACGCGATAGTTGAATCCCGGCACATCCATCACCTTGGCAACACCACTTTCAATAGATGCTTCGGCGTGGTCAAGACCTTGCGTCACAGGTCGGGTGGGGTCGAGTTCATGACAGAGTTTCTGCAGGCTTTCTGCAATCTCCTTACCCGCTTTGCTGCCCTGTTCAGGAATCTCGTTGCCTATCGACCACATCACGATGCTGGGGTGGTTGCGGTTGGCAAGAATCAGGTTCTCGATGTCCTTGTTGCTCCACTCCTTGAAGAAACGGGCATAGCCGTTCTTGCACTTAGGATAGACCCACATGTCGAAACTCTCGGCCATTACCATCATGCCTAGCGAGTCGCAGACGTCCATCTGCATCTGTGAGGGCATGTTGTGCGATGTGCGGATGGCGTCGCATCCCATCGCCTTCATCGTCTTGATCTGGCGAATGAGGGCTGCTTTATTAACCGCAGCGCCTAAAGGACCGAGGTCGTGATGCAGACAAACACCCTTGATTTTTCTGGTCACGCCGTTCAGCTGGAAACCGCCTTCCTTCGATACCTGAATGGTGCGGATGCCGAACTTCTGTGTGGTGGTGTCCAGTAGCTGTCCGCACTGCATGTAGTTGATGCGGGCGGTATATAGGTAAGGTGTCTCTGGCGTCCATAATTGAGGGTTCTTAATGCTGAAGGTCATATCTGCCGTACCCTCGCAGTTCACGTTGTCGTTACTCTCAAGTGCTACTAGCTGTCCCTCAGCATCCAATATCTCTACTACAAAACTCAGTCCGCCGTCTAGCGCATTGCCTGTGCCTACGGTTACTGCCAGCTCTGCCTCATTTGCTGCCAACTTTGTGGTGCGGATAAAGGTTTTCCAGGGGTCAATCCAACTGCTCCCTGTCAGTATCAGTTTTACAGGACGGTAGATGCCTGCGCCGGGATACCAGCGACTGCTTTCTTCGACGTTCTGTAAATCTACCTCAAGTTGGTTGTCGCCTGCTTGCATAAATGGTGTTATATCAACGCGGAAAGTATTATAGCCGTATGCCCAATGGCCAGCCAGAATGCCGTTAAACCATACTGTTGGCTCAGACATTGCACCGTCGAACACCAGTTCTGCATGCTTGCAGTTCTCAGGAATAGTGATGGTGCGCTGATAGTAGCCTTTCCCAATCCAAGGCAGGGCACCCGATCTGCCACTTTTTTCAGTAGCTTCAGTTTCGCCATTCTGCTCGATAGCAACTACTTGCAGGTCCCACTTCTTGTCGAAAGGTCCTGCAATGGCCCAATCGTGCGGTACGTTAATGGTTTGCCATGTCTGTTTATCGTGTGAAAAACGCCATCCGTCGCTTAATGTCGTCTCATGTCGCTGCTGGGCGGAAACTGTAGTTGCAGCAGCCGTCATAAGCAACGCCAATAGTAGTTCTTTCATAACAAATTGTAATTAGTTTTTAATATTTTGCTGCAAATTTACGAAAAAATAGTGAAATAGTTGGCTGTTTGACATATTTAATGTATTTTTGCACCTAAATTTTCGGAAACAAATACTTATTTTATATATGAAGCATCAGTTAAGAAGTGCGGTATGCACAGAAGGCAGAAGAATGGCAGGAGCCCGCGCTCTCTGGGTGGCTACGGGCATGAAGCATGAGCAGTTTGGCAAACCTATCATTGCCATCGTGAACTCGTTTACCCAGTTCGTGCCCGGTCATACACATCTTCACGAGATCGGTCAGATTGTACGCGAGGAAATCGAAAAGATGGGCTGCTATGCTGCCGAATTCAATACGATTGCTATCGACGATGGTATTGCTATGGGGCATGATGGTATGTTATACTCGTTACCCAGCCGTGATATTATAGCCGACTCTGTCGAATATATGGTCAATGCTCACAAGGCCGACGCCATGATCTGCATTTCTAACTGCGACAAAGTGACACCTGGTATGCTGATGGCTTCTATGCGTTTGAACATCCCTACAGTCTTCTGTAGTGGCGGCCCCATGGAGGCAGGTAAGTGGCGCGGCGAGAATGCCGACCTGATTACGGCCATGGTTAAAGGTGCCGATCCTAGTGTGACCGACGAGGAGATTAAAGAGATTGAACAGTGTGCATGTCCTGGCTGTGGTAGTTGCTCGGGTATGTTTACAGCCAACTCGATGAACTCGCTTACTGAGGCTATAGGTTTGTCGCTGCCTGGTAATGGTACCATCTTAGCTACCCATACTAACCGTATCGAACTGTTTAAGGCTGCTGCCCGTCAGGTCGTTAAAAATGCCTTTGCTTACTACGAGGATGGCGACGAGAGCGTATTGCCGCGAAACATTGCTACCCGCAAGGCCTTTATGAATGCGATGGCACTGGATATTGCTATGGGTGGAAGTACCAACACAGTACTGCACTTGCTGGCTGTAGCTCAAGAGGCAGGTGCAGACTTTACCATGAAGGATATTGATGCCTTGAGTCGTAAGGTGCCCTGTCTGTGTAAACTGGCTCCTAACACTCAGAAATACAGTGTTCAGGAGTGCGGTCGTGCTGGTGGCATTCTTGGTATTCTGAACGAACTGAATAAGGGTGGCTTGATTGATGGCAGTGCTCCTCGTGTTGACGGACTGACACTTAACGAGGCCATGCAGAAATATAGTATAGTAGATGGTGCTGTAGATGCCGAAGCTAATCGCATCTATCAAACGGCACCAGGTAACCGCTTCTCAACCAAAATGGGATCGCAGAGCGAGGAGTGGGGAACACTTGATACCAATCGTGAAAATGGTTGTATTCGCGACCTTGAACATGCGTACACCAAGGATGGCGGATTGGCTGTGCTGTTTGGTAACATTGCGCAGGACGGTTGTGTGGTTAAGACGGCAGGTGTCGATGAGGCTTTATGGCATTTTGAGGGGCCTGCTGTTGTATTCGATTCACAGGAAGATGCATGCGAGGGCATTCTGGGTGGTAAGGTAAAAAGTGGCGACTGCGTGGTGATTACCCACGAAGGTCCTAAGGGCGGTCCTGGTATGCAGGAGATGCTCTATCCTACCAGCTATATCAAGAGTATGCACCTGGGTAAGGAATGTGCGCTGATTACCGACGGACGTTTTTCGGGTGGTACCTCAGGTTTGAGTATCGGTCATATCTCGCCCGAGGCTGCCAATGGCGGTAATATCGGCAAGGTGAAGGATGGCGACATCATTGTGATTGATATCCCTTCGCGCTCTATCAGTGTGAAACTGTCAGATGAAGAACTTTCTGCTCGTCCACAGCAGCCGCTGAAACGCAATCGCATCGTTTCGAAAGCACTTCGTGCTTATGCTCAAAGTGTTAGCAGCGCAGATAAGGGCGGTGTTAGAATAATAGATTAAAGAATATGGATAAACAAAAGATAACAGGCTCAGAGGCACTCATGCTGGCACTCAAGGCTGAAGGGGTGAAGACCATCTTCGGTTATCCCGGAGGCTCTATCATGCCAGTCTACGATGCCCTCTACGATTACACGCGAGGCAATAAAAAGGCTTTTGACCATATCCTCGTACGTCATGAACAGGCTGCTACTCATGCAGCAGAGGGCTTTGCCCGCGTTTCTGGCGAGGTGGGTGTGGCCTTGGTGACAAGTGGTCCGGGTGCAACTAACACTTTGACGGGTGTGGCTGATGCTATGCTTGACTCTACACCTATCGTCGTCATCGCAGGTCAGGTGCCCATTGGCGCTCTTGGAACAGATGCTTTTCAGGAGGTCGACCTCGTAGGTGTGGCCCAGCCTATTTCGAAATGGAGTTATCAGATTCGTCATGCCGAGGATATCGCATGGGCTGTAAGCCGTGCTTTCTATATTGCACGCAGTGGACGTCCAGGTCCTGTAGTGCTCGACTTCCCAAAGAATGCACAGACAGAGATGGTGGAGTTTGAACCTGAACACGTGAATTTCATCCGTTCATACGTGGCTTATCCTAAGCTTGATATGAAGGCTGTGCGTGAGGCTGCCGATCTTATCAATAAAGCCAAGAAACCATTGGCACTTGTTGGACAGGGGGTTGAGCTTGGAAATGCTCAGAATGAATTGATCCATTTCCTTGAAAAAGCTGATATCCCTGCAGGTCGTACCATGTTGGGTTTGTCGGCTCTGCCAAGTACTCATCCGCTGAATGTCGGTATGCTGGGTATGCATGGTAACTATGCGCCAAACTTAAAAGAACAGGAGTGTGATGTGCTTATCGCCATTGGTATGCGTTTCAGCGATCGTGTAACTGGTAATCTCAAGACCTATGCTAAGCAGGCAAAGATTATTCATCTTGATATTGACCATAGCGAGATTGATAAGTGTGTGAAGACCGATGTGGCAATAATCGCAGATTGTAAGGAATCACTTCCTGCACTTACGGAACTTATAGACCAGAACGATCATACAGGTTGGCGCGAGTCATTCATTCCCCTTCAGAAGAAAGAATATGAAAAGGTTATTGAGCCAGCCATCCATCCAAAAGAAGGACCTCTGCTGATGGGTGAGGTTGTCAACGCTGTAGCTGAGGCAACTCAGGGCGATGCTGTATTGGTTACTGATGTTGGTCAGAACCAGCTGTTCGCTACCCGATATTTTAAATATCCCAAGAAACGTAGCATCTGTACCAGCGGTGGTCTGGGAACGATGGGCTATGGTATGCCAGCAGCCATCGGCGCTACCTTCGGCGCACCTGGTCGAACGGTGGTTAGTTTCTCGGGTGACGGAGGCTTCCAAATGTGTATTGAGGAGTTAGGTACCATTATGGAGCAGCAGTGCCCTGTCAAGATGGTGATGATGAACAACCATTATCTGGGCAATGTGCGCCAGTGGCAGGATATGTTTTGGAAGCGCCGTAAGTCGTTTACCAAAATGCTTAACCCTAACTACGAACTAATCGCTCGTGGCTATGGAATTCCTTATGAGGCTGTTGTTGATCGTAAAGATCTTTCAGCAGCTATTGAGAGAATGCTCAAGACTGAAGGACCATACCTCCTGGAGTGTGCTATCCTTGAGGACGACGATGTGTTGCCAATGACTCCTCCAGGTATGAATGTCGACGATATGATGCTCGAAATTAATGTGTAAGATCATGGAAGAGAAAAAACTATATACCCTGTTAGTATATTCTGAGAATATTGCTGGTATTCTGAACCAGGTAACGACCGTGTTTACTCGTCGTCAGGTAAATATTGAAAGTCTGAATGTATCAGCCTCCAGTATCCCTGGTGTCCATAAATACACGATTACTGCATGGAGCGATGAAGACCAGATACAGAAAATCGTACGCCAGATAGAAAAGAAGATTGATGTGGTGAAGGCCAACTATTTCACTGATGAACAGCTTTTCATCCGTGAGTCGGGCCTCTATAAACTCTCTACGCCTATGGTGATGGAGAACCCGGAAATCTCGCGCACCATCCGTCGCTTTCAGGCCAATATCATTGAGGTAAACCCCACATACGTCATTGTTCAGATGCATGGTGTTACAGAGGATATTATCTCATTATACCGCGCCCTCGACACCTTTGGATGCGTGCTTCAGTATACCCGTTCCGGTCGTATTGCCGTTACTCGTGGTATGCAAGAGCAGGTTAGTGAGTTCTTAGAAGAAAGGGAAAGCAATGGATAAAGTCGGAAGATACGAGTTCATGGCTGAGCCGTTTCACTGCGACTTCTCGCAGCGGCTCTTTATGGGCCATCTGGGAAATCACATGCTTAATGCCGCCGATTTCCATTCTTCAGCTCGTGGTTTTGGCATGAATTATCTGATGACTATTCAGCGCTCATGGGTGCTTTCGCGTTTGGCTATAGAGATGGATGAGATGCCCTGGATGTACACAAAATTCAATATTGAGACGTGGGTTGAGAATGCTATGCGCTTCTTTACCTCGCGAAATTTCCGTGTGATTGGTGACGATGGTAAGGTGTATGGCTATGGACGTTCTATCTGGGCCATGATTGATACAGAGAGTCGCCAGCCTACCGATATCTTTACCATCGATAATGGTGCTATCAACAATTGGATCGAGAGCGAGAAAGAATGCCCTATAGATAAAGGCGGGCGCGTCAAGATGACCGATGATGCTGCTTTTGTCCGTACCATTGAGACCCAGTATAATGATGTCGATATCAATGGACATATCAACTCGGTTAAGTATATTGAGCATGTTCTCGACCTTTGGAATCTCGAATGGTACCGTGAACATCAGATCAAACGTTTCGAAATTGCTTATGTGGCTGAGGCTCATCAGGACGATCATCTTAGTTTCTATCGTGAGCAGACTGGCGAACTTGAATATTGCGTTCGCATCTGTAAGGATGATGGCACAGAGTGTTGCCGCAGCAAAGTGATATTCAAATAGAAAAGGCCCGGTGTCATTACGATGCCGGGCCTTCCTCGGTTGACTAGGCCGAAGGTTAGCCAACAGAACATATCCCCCCTGATAAGAGCTACCCCCCTCTATACATGCCCTCCCCTCTATAAGAGGGAGGGCTATAGTATGAGGGGTGCTCTATGGGGAGAACTTTTTTTCCCGCTAACGTGCCATAACCCGCCAATTGTTTTCGGGATAGTCGTACCTTTGCCATCGCAATAAGGCTAGCGAGCCTGAAAGGAATGCCTCCCATGGTTGACGGAGACAGTCTCCACGAGTCACGCAGATAGGATCCACGGGTGACGGAGATAATCTCCATAGGGGTATAGGTGACGTCTCCATGGGGCGTGGAGACTATCTGAACGATCTACAGACGATATCCCGACGACTCATAGATGACATTCCTTTGGTTAGAGCAGGGTATAAAAAATCCCCGCTCGTATCATTAAGCGGGGAAATCGTGATGGTGATCCCGTTGGGACTCGAACCCAAGACCTACTGCTTAGAAGGCAGTTGCTCTATCCAGCTGAGCTACGGAACCGACCTTAAAAAGGTGATTTCTGCTGAAATCGGCTGCAAAGGTACATATATTTTTGCAAACTTCCAAATTTTCGGGCTTTTATTGCATTTTTTCAGACTGTAAATCTTATATATGAGCGATCATCGAAAGAATTGTTGCCTTCAATGAATGCCTTTGTAGCCTTAAACTCTCCAATATTCAGCGGGTCATTTTTTCTTTGTTTGTCAAGCATCGACTCAGTCTCCTCTAAGGTCTTGCCAAGCTTTGGATAACCATCACTGGCTAGCACAATCTCCCATGGTTGGAAATCGAGCAGGATGATGGACACCTTTGTTTCTGGGATAGGGAACCCATCGATAACGGCATATGTTTTGTTCTGATTCTTCATCACCTCGAGCATGGTGGGTATAATCACTTCGCGGGCAGGGTCGAGGGACTTTCTCAACTCATCCTGTGTCATGCCCTGCATCAGCAGTTCCCTAACCTTCCTGGCTCTTATCTCGGCTAGATTCTGCTCGTAAGGCTTGGGATTGTCGTGATATATTCCGTTTATAAGACAGTGGCAATCGCCAACCAGCCAGATTTCTCTTCTCATACGGCTGAAGATGATGGCCGAAGCACAGAGTCGCTCTTCGGGATGTTGCTGCATGCGCTCAACGGGGAAACGGAGCCGGTAATGGCGGCGCAACGCACGGGTAACACCTACACAGAACTGATGGCTGCTGGTGTTGGCTGGCATTTTGCGGATATAACGACTGATGAGCAGCATGGCATAACGGCCATTGGTCATAAGAGGGCAATGGCGACGCTTGGTTTTTGAGGTGCTGCCGTCGATAACGGCGATAAAATCAGAAGTTACGACGATTCCGTCCTCGCTTTTCTTGTTGGGGCTTTTCGCTATGATGCTTTGCTCGAGAATTTTCATTTTTAAAATTTGGGTTATAAGATTTAGGCTTGCCGTAAGCTGATGGCTTACTGCTGCCATACCCTGATGGTTTGCCGCTGCCAGGGGCCTTGGGGCCTCCGCCTGCAGGGCGATAACCGCTTTGTGGGGGCATGCCGCTATACAGTTTGGCAATCAAGTCGGGGCGGCCGATGCGGCGCAACGACTGCTCGATGCCACGGCGCTCTTCGGGTTTGTACCAGAAGAAGAACTGGCGTTGGGCCAACTTCTCCTTTGGCGTTTTGGCGCTGAACACTGGCTGCAGCGTATAAGGATCGTAGCCTGTGTACCACGTTTCGGTGGCGTTGGTGAGTGGCGTGGGAGTAAAATCCTGTACCTGCTCGAGATGGAAATCGAGGTTCTTGGTAATCACTGCCAGTTCGGCCATATCCTCTTCCTGACAGCCTGGGTGGCTGGAAATGAAGTAGGGAATGATTTGCTGGCGAAGACCCTCCTCGCGATTAATCTTATCGAAGATTCGCTTGAACTCGTAGAACTGTTGGAACGAGGGCTTGCGCATGAGGTAGAGTACACGATCGCTGGTGTGCTCAGGGGCTACCTTGAGTCGACCCGAAACGTGGCGGGTAATGAGCTCGCGGGTGTACTCCATAGCGGCCTTATTGCTGGCCTCGTCCTTGCTACGATGTAATAATAAATCATAACGCA
>JAEEGF012328475.1_pt1 | contig 11061 bp, 10 predicted proteins | sample 9134171 | NCBI WGS metagenome assembly JAEEGF01 (sample SAMN16246542, study PRJNA631951) | gut metagenome | biome: gut microbiome; feature: rumen; material: AP-attached | host: Bos | place: Iran: Karaj | collected 2018-10
CGTTGGCATTAGGTATTGGTATCGGTTCAGGTTATCTGTTCGAGACCACCTTCCAGCGTGAGGCTACCTCTGACCTGACTGGCGAACGTGGCTCACTGATGGGTGCTATCCAGGGCTTGCTGCTGGCTCAGTACGAGGTGTTGCGTGAGAACGGTCACTCTCCATCTGAGGCTTTCAACGAGACCGTGGAAGAACTTACTCAGTCACTGATGCCGCTGTTTGCTCAGAAGGGTATGGACTGGATGTATGCTAACTGCTCTACTACTGCTCAGCGTGGTGCTCTGGACTGGATGGGCCCGTTCCATGATGCAATCAAGCCTGTAGTTGAGAAACTGTATGCCAGCGTGAAGTGTGGTAACGAGGCTCAGATCTCTATCGATGCTAACTCTAAGCCTGATTATCGTGTAGGTCTGGAGAAGGAACTGGCAGCACTCCACAATTCTGAGATGTGGCGCACTGCTGAGGTAGTTCGTCAGCTGCGCCCTGAGAACAACTAATACTTTTTAATAATAAAAGCAATATGAAAAAACTTTCTTTCTTAACACTATGTGCAAGTGTCCTGCTGATGGGACTTACCGCTTGCTCAGGCAATCAGAACAACAACGCTGCCACCAGCGAAGCTGACGAGCAGCAAGTATTTATCGGTGACGACATCGCCATTGCACAGACCCAGTATGGCAAGGTGCAGGGCTTTATGTCAAGAGATGTCTATACTTTCTTGGGAGTTCGTTATGGTGCCAGCACAGAAGGTACCAACCGCTTCATGCCTCCACAGGAACCAGCACCTTGGGATGGAGTCGTTCCTGCTTTGGTATATGGTTACTGCGCTCCACAGAACGATCCTAACTATGCCAACAATGCTGGCGTATGGCGTGACCACTGGAACTACAGCAACCTGAGCGAAGACTGTTTGTTTGTGAACGTATGGACAAAGGGCTTGGCTGATGGTAAGAAGCGTCCTGTCATGGTATGGTTCCATGGTGGTGGCTACGCTGCTGGTAACGGTATCGAGCAGGATGGCTATCATGGCGAGAACATGGCCCGCTATGGTGACATCGTATTCGTGTCTGTCAACCATCGTCTGAATGCTTTCGGCTTCAGTGATTTCTCTGGCGTTAACGCTAAGTATGAGGATTCTGGAAATGCTGGAACATTGGATATGGTGGCTGCTCTGAAGTGGGTGAACAAGAATATTGAGAACTTTGGTGGTGATCCCAACAACGTGACTATTATGGGTCAGTCTGGTGGTGGTGCCAAAGTCTGCACACTGGTGGCTATGCCTGAGACTAAGGGTTTGGTACACAAGGCTGTTGCACTGAGCGGTAACTCAAACAATGCAACTTCTCAGAGCTATAGCCGTGAGTTGGGTAAGTTCATCGTGAAGTACAGCAAGAAGACTGTTGAGCAGTTGCAGCAGATGCCTTGGAGAGAGTACTTGGCAATGGCTAACACTGCTGTTCAGGAATTCAATAAGACTCAGAATATGGCTGGTATGCGTGGTGGTTTTGCTCCAGTAGCTGACGGCAAGCACATCCCTGCAGCAGGTTACTATGATGATTTGAACGCTCCTTCTGCTCAGGTGCCTATGATTTACTGCTCTACTATGGCTGAGTTCAGTCCTGCACAGTATGACCCATCATTGGAGAAACTTGACAACGAAGGTTTGGCTAAGTACTTAGACCAGCGTTATCCTGGTAAGGGTGCCGCTGTGGTAGCTGCTTACCAGAAAGCATTCCCAGAGGCAAATGCTGGTGACATCATCGGTATGGCAACCAGTCCTCGTACGGGCATCATCAACAACGTAAGTTTGAAGGCTAAACAGGGCGCTCCTGTATATCTGGCATGGTTTGGTTTCAATCCTCCTACGTTCAATGGTCGCGCACGTGCATTCCATTGCATTGATATTTGTTTCTGGTATCGCAATACTGACCGCATGGTGACTCACTCTGGTGGTGGCAAGCGTCCTCGTGACCTGTCTGATAAGATGTCTGAGGCGCTGCTGTCATTCATGCGCACTGGCAATCCTAACTGCGGTGCATTGCCTGAGTGGCCTGCATTCAATGATACTGACAAGCCGACTATGATTTTGAATGATGTTTGCGAGGTTCGCAATAATGTGGATACTGAGGCTTTGGAAGCAATGAAGTAAAAACAGTAATAAATCCCCGCCGCGGCGGGGATTTATTATTTAATACTTTCTATCAGTTTGCGATAGAACGGATGCTTACCGAGTGTGGTGGCATCACCCAAGATGACAAGTTTCATGCGGGCACGGGTAATCGCCACATTCATGCGACGCAGGTCACGCAAGAAACCAATCTGTCCATCATCATTGGCACGCACCAAACTGATGAAGATGACATCACGCTCCTGTCCTTGAAAACCATCCACCGTATTCACGGTAAACAAATGGCGGTAAGGGCGTAAGGTTTCACTGCCCTTTATCTTGCCACGTAGGTATTGTACCTGTGCCTTGTAGGGAGAGATGATGCCAAAGTCGATGCGCTCGTCCAAGATGCGTTCGCCACCTATTTTATTTATATAGGCCTCCAACTGTTGCAAGAGCAGATTTGCCTCATCTTTGTTGATACGTCCGAAAGTCTCGCCCACAAACTGCTCCTTGAATTCCATTTTAGAGGTGTCAATCCACGAGATAGACGTATCGAAATCCAATATGCTACGATTCTTTACCTCGGGTGCAGCTTCCAATTCTCCATGATAAAACCATTCTGATGAGAAGTGCATGATGGCCTCGTTCATGCGGTACTGCATCTTCAGTAAGGAAATTGTCTCGGGCTTGTTATCCACTATCGTTTCCATCAAAGTCTTTTCTAATCCGCCCTTAGCAGCTTCGTAACACTTGATGGTAGGAGGTAGCTGGCAATGGTCGCCTGCCAACACTACACGATCAGCTTTGCGTATGGCTATCCAACAGGCAGCTTCGAGTGCCTGTGCTGCTTCGTCGATAAACAAAGTGCCGAAGTGCATACCCCCCAACAGACGGTGGTTGCTGCTCACTAGGGTAGAGGCAATTACGTGGGCAGAGTCGAAAAGGTCGGCATTAATTTGTATCTCTAACGCCACTGCCCTGTCTTTCAACCTACTAATACGGCTGCGGATGCCGTCACGCTCGTCACGACTGCACTTGCGGCGTTTGCCCTGCAGTTGGCGCAGCTCCTTGCGGATGCTCCACAGTTCGGAGTAGGAGGGGTGGTTCTCGAAACGTCGTTCGTAGGTAAATGACAGCATCTTGTCGTTCACGCGCGATGGGTTGCCAATGCGCAAGACATTTACGCCACGATCTACCAGTTTCTCGGAGATCCAATCAACAGCCATGTTGCTTTGTGCACATACCAGTACCTGTGGCTCGCGATGCAAGGTCTCGTAGATGGCTTCAACGAGTGTGGTAGTCTTTCCTGTACCTGGAGGACCATGCACCACTGCTACATCCTTGGCACAGAGCACCTTGTTCACTGCAGTTTCTTGGGTCGGGTTCAACCAAGGGAAGCCCATAGGGTACAGCTGACGAAAGTCTGCCTTCGTGCTGCCTAAGATGATGTCCTTCAGTTCTGCCAGTCGTGTGCCTTTTGCTTTTAAAACATCTGCCAAAGCCTCAAACATCGTCTGGTAACTCGTCTCATCGAAATACAGTTGAACGCCTAAGTTTTCGGCATTTTGAAGGTCCATCACAGCGTTGCCACCTGGCATCACCACCACCATGCGAGCCTCGTCGGCATAGCTTACCGTACCGAGGAAGCTATAATAAGAAAGGTCGCCCGTCGCGCTTTGTTTGAAAAAGCAGACGTGCTTCCCATATTCAAATCCATGTTCTATGTCAGTATCTTCGCTGCGCGTGATATCAATAACCAACTGGTTCAGCGAATTGTAGAAACTGCGTCCTGCGGTGCAGGGAAACCAGCACATGCCACGTTTCACCTTGCGAGCCACACCCATTGTTTCAGTTTGACGCTGAAAATCCTGCTTCTCGTATTCATACTCCATACGGAGCAGGAGTTGCTGGCGTTCCAGGTGCAGTATCGGGCTCTCGGCCATGTCAAATAGAGAGGGTCTTCAATACATCTACCAACTGACGGTCAATGGTCTTGTCGAACTTGATGGCCCGGCTGAACGGCACATACACAACTTGGTCATTCTTTAGACCACACATCACATTGCGTTGTCCTTCCATTAAGGCGTCGATGGCAGCAGCACCCAAGCGGCTTGCCAAAATACGATCGTGTGCAGTAGGACTACCGCCACGCTGCAAGTGACCCAGGATGGTGACACGTACATCGTACTGTGGGTATTCGTTCTTCACACGCTCGGCATAGTGCATAGCACCTCCTGTCAGTTCGCTTTCTGCCACAATCACAATACTACTGTTCTTAGACTTGCGGAAACCGTTCTTGATGAATTCTTCCAATTGGTCAACTTCGGTGGCGAACTCTGGAATGATGGCAGCTTCACAACCTGCAGCAATGGCACTATTCAAAGCCAAGAAACCAGCATCACGTCCCATTACCTCTACGAAGAACAGGCGCTCATGACTGGTTGCCGTATCGCGAATCTTATCGACACATTCCAAAATGGTGTTCAGCGCAGTGTCATAGCCGATGGTCGAGTCGGTACCGTAGAGGTCGTTGTCGATGGTGCCAGGCAAACCGATGCAAGGTACGTCAAATTCTTTTGCAAATTGCAAGGCACCTGTCAATGAACCGTCACCGCCAATCACTATCAAGGCATCAATGCCCTCTTTTTTCATGTTCTCATAAGCAATCTGACGACCTTCTAGAGTACGGAACTCTTGACAGCGTGCAGTCTTCAAGATGGTACCACCCAATTGGATGATGTTACTCACGTTCTGGCTCTTAAACTCTACAATTTCGCCTGTTACCAAGCCCTTGTAACCTCTATAGATACCTTTTACTCTCAGTCCGTGATAGATGGCGCAGCGGGTCACGGCACGGATAGCTGCATTCATGCCAGGGGCATCACCACCTGACGTCAAGATACCGATACATTTGATTTCTGCCATATCTCTATGTTGTTAAATTGAACATTCTTTTTGCAAAGATACAATTTGCGAGCATAAAAACAAAGAAGAAAACGCTTTGTTTTTTGGGGGAATAATCAAGCAATCTTATCTTCTGTATCGCCAATTTTCTCAAGGATGGCCTTTTGAATAGATTCCATTAGCCATTTTGGTGTGGAGGTAGCGCCACAGATGCCTATCGATTGAACGCCTTGCAGCAGGGGCCAGTCTATCTCATGCACACTGTCAATGAAATAGGTGTTGGGATTGACATTCTGACACTCGTGAAACAATATTCTCCCGTTAGAACTTTTTTTACCGCTTACAAAGAAGACCAAATCATGTGCAGCAGCAAACTTTCTAATGTTAGGGATGCGATTGGCTACCTGTCGGCAGATGGTATCGGAATATTCAAATGTAGCACCTTCTGAGATGTGCTGTTTGATGTATTCCACAATTTTGCGAAACTCATCAAGTGATTTGGTGGTCTGTGAGAAGAGTCGAATACTCTTGCTCATATCGAGCAATTTTGCTTCTTCTAGGCTTTCTATTACAAAAGCCTTCCCTTGTGTCTGACCTACAAGCCCTAATACTTCGGCATGACCATTTTTCCCAAATATCACAATCTGCGTATCCGACTCAGACTTGGTGTGATGTGCCTCGTTGATACGTTGTTGCAACTTCAGCACCACAGGGCAGGTGGCATCAATGATTTCTATGTTGTTCTGTTGTGCAATCTCGTAAGTTGAAGGCGGTTCGCCATGAGCCCGTAGCAATACTTTTGCGTCATGCAGCTGACTGAGCTGCTCATGGTCAATGGTGATAAGTCCTAGTTCACTGAGCCTGTCTACCTCACGGTTGTTGTGTACAATGTCGCCCAAGCAATAGAGCGGTCCGCCCTTTGCCAGTTCTTCCTCTGCCTTATGGATGGCAGTCACCACACCATGACAGAAGCCCGATCCATTGTCAATCTCAATCTTCAACTTTCTTCAGGTATTCTTTCATAAGCCATTCATTCTGCTCTTCAATCGTCAAGTGGCTATTGTCCAACAGAATTGCATCTTCCGCCTGCACCAACGGACTTACCTCACGATGTTGGTCAATGTAATCACGTTCTTTTACATTCTCTAAAATTTCATCGAAACTGGCTTCCTGACTTTTTGCTTTTAGCTCATCATACCTTCGTTGTGCCCGTATCTCGGGTGTTGCGGTAAGGAATATCTTTAGTTCAGCGTCTGGGAATACGGTGGTACCGATGTCACGTCCGTCCATTACCACACCCTTCTCTTTGCCAAAGGCTTGCTGCTGTGCCACCATTTCCGTGCGCACGAAATCCAATGCGGCTACAATACTCACTCGTTCCGACACTTCCATGCCGCGTATCAGGTTTTCCACCATTCTATTATTTAAATAGGTGTCAGGCTTTCCAGTTTCTGGGTTGAACTGGAATGAAATGTGTATGTCACCCATCTTTTTTCGCAACTTCTCTACATCCAACTGGTGGTCGTTAAAACACCCATTTTCCATAGCGAACAACGTCACGGCACGATACATAGCACCGCTGTCCACATACACATAGCCTATCTTTTTCGCCAGGTCTTTCGCCATGGTGCTCTTGCCACAAGAAGAAAAACCATCAATCGCAATCGTTATTTTTTTCATCATATTGTCATTAATTACTTACTGGGTGTAAAGGTAACAAATCTGGATTAATTTAACAAAAAAAAGTAATCAAAAGGCTTGTATGTAAAAAAACTTCATTATATTTGCAACGTGATCAAGTAGAAACACCATTAATTTTTAAATATTAGTTTTTATGGAAATTAAAAAATCACCGAAGGCAGACCTTGAAGGAAAGAAAACCACTTGGCTGCTGGCTGGCTATGTATTGGTGATGGCAGTCTTGTTCCTCGGCTTCGAATGGACGCAGCGCGATGTGAAGATTGACACCAGCAATCAGGTAGTCGAGACCGTTTTTGAAGAGGAAATTGAAATTCCTATTACCGAACAGCCCGAACAGGTGCAAGCTCCACCTCCAGAGGCTCCGTCAATTGCTGAAACATTGACCATCGTTGACGATGATTCCGATATTCAGGAGTCTGCTATCCAGTCTTCTGAGGAAACTGGTCAGGCTGTGGAAATTAAGTACACCGCTCCAGTTGCCGTTCAGGAAGAGGAAGAAGAAGAACCTGAAGAGCAGGAAATTTTCCAAGTTGTAGAACAGATGCCTGAATATCCTGATGGTGGTATGGCTGGTTTGATGAAGTACTTGAGTGGTGCTATTAGATACCCGGCTATTGCTGCAGAGAATGGCGTTCAGGGTCGTGTAACCGTTCAGTTCGTTGTAAACCGTGACGGTTCTATCGTTGATGCGCAGGTGTTGCGTGGTGTAGACCCATATCTTGATAAAGAAGCACTCCGCGTGATCAACTCAATGCCTAAGTGGAAACCAGGTATGCAGCGTGGTAAACCTGTACGCGTTCGCTATACAGTGCCTGTAAACTTCCGTCTGCAGTAATGATTGACTGATGACATTTATGAGAAAAAGGCTGCTTTCAGTAGCAGCCTTTTTCTTTACAAACCAAGAATTTAATCCAAGAAAAACGTTGGTCTATTATGTTTACCGATTCCCAGTTACTGGAAAAAGTAAATAATTACATTTCTCATCTTACTTATGGTGAACAACCAAGAGGGTTGTATGAACCAATTGAATACGCGATGTCATTAGGTGGCAAGCGTGTTCGACCTGTCCTGATGCTGATGGCCTATAATCTGTATCGTGACGATGTGGATAGGATTCTCACCCAGGCAACAGGCATAGAGATGTATCATAATCATACCTTGGTGCATGACGACCTGATGGATAAGGCCGATCTGCGTAGAGGAAAGCCCACCGTTTACAAGAAATGGAATGAAAATACAGCCATCCTGTCAGGAGATGTCATGTTGTTATTAGCCTATAAGCTGATGACTGGTATGGGTGATAGTTATGTCCCCTCTGTGATGCGCCTCTTTTCGGAAACTGCTATGCAGATTTGTGAGGGGCAGCAGCTTGACATGGAGTTTGAGACTCGCATGGATGTCAATGAAGATGAATACTTGGAGATGATTCGTTTGAAGACCTCCGTATTGCTGGCTGCCAGCCTTAAGATTGGTGCTATCATGGCTGAGGCCCCTACCGACGATGCCCAGTCCCTCTATGATTTTGGAATCAATTTGGGTGTTGCCTTTCAGCTGAGAGACGACCTGCTGGATGTATATGGTAACGAGAAAACTTTCGGCAAGAAGATTGGAGGCGATATCTTAAGCAATAAAAAAACTTATCTACTGATTCAGGCGCTGAGGCATGGCAATGAAGCACAGGTCAAGGAACTGAAGAGGTGGATCGATGCCAAGGATTACGATCCATTGGAAAAGATTAAGGGCGTGACCGCTCTGTACGATGAGATAGGTGTCCGCTCACTTTGTGAGGACAGAATAGCTCACTTTACGCAGTTGGCTGAATCTAACATCAATATGGTGAAGGTGCCTGAAGAGAAGAAACAGCAGCTGCTGAATGAGATGAATAAACTGATGTATAGGGAGGCGTGATGCTGCGGATGATTGACACCCATTCGCATCTCTTCACCGAAGAGTTTGATGCCGACCGTGCGGAAGTGTTGAGTAGGGCTAAAGAGGAGGGTGTAAGCCGAATCTACATGCCCAATATTGATGAAACAACCATCGATAGGTTGTTGCAGGTTTGTGAAGATAATAAAGGCTATTGTTTCCCGATGATGGGACTGCATCCCACCTCGGTAAACGAAAACTTTGAAATAGCATTGCAGCAGGTCCGTCAGTGTTTGGAGGTACATCGCGACCAGTTTGTGGCAATAGGAGAGATAGGCGTCGATCTCTATTGGGACGATTCTTTCCTGGAGCAGCAACTGGAGGTGTTCGACAAGCAGGTGAGGTGGGCTGTGGAGATGAACCTACCCATTGTGGTGCATTGTAGGAAGGCAATCCAATATATATATAAGGTGTTGCTTCCCTATAAAGACACAGCATTGCGTGGCATCTTTCACAGCTTTACCGGTGACCCTGGGGAAGCGGAGCTGATGCTGCAGTTTGAACGGTTCATGATTGGCGTAAACGGCATAGTCACTTTCAAGAAATCGACTATTCCTGCTATACTGCACCAGATTCCGTTCGAGCGAATTGTATTGGAAACGGATTCCCCTTATTTGACGCCAGTGCCACATAGGGGAGAACGAAACGAGAGCTCCTACATCCGCTATATCTTGATGAAGGTGGCAGATGTTTTGGGTCGCTCACCGGATGAGGTGGCAGCACAAACATCAGATAATGCCTTGCGGTTGTTTGCAGCACAATAACGAGAGTTGAAACTTAATTTTTATTAAAAAAGCCTCGTTTTATCCCCGAAAATAGGCCGAAAACAGGGAAAGAAGAAAAAAAAAGACATATTTGTTGCCGAAAAGATGGTGGGTTCAGAAATTTTTTGTAATTTTAGCCCGATTTCAGATTGGTGCCGTGAAGGAGAGATGCTCGAGTGGTTGAAGAGGCACGCCTGGAAAGCGTGTAAACGCCAAAAGCGTTTCGGGGGTTCGAATCCCCCTCTCTCCGCGGATGGCGTTACTGGATGTTGAATTTTAAAAAAAATAAACAATAATAGTAATTTAATTAATTAATCAAAAACAGTTAGACAATGAAAAAGTTATTTGCAATTGTAGCTATGTTAGGAGTCTTCTCATTTGGCTCTACAGCTATGGCTCAGGATGAAGTTGCTCCTGTAGAGGGTCAGAGTATTCACAAGACATTGAAGCGTTACTTCATCGAAGGTTCTGCTTCTTTCATGAGCTTGGTAGCCATCGCATTGGTTATCGGTTTGGCATTCTGTGTTGAGCGTATCATTTATCTGAGCTTGGCAGAGATCAATACCAAGAAGTTCATTGGTAAGATTGAGAATGCTCTGGAGAATGGTGATGTAGAGGCTGCTAAGGACATCGCTCGTAACACCCGCGGTCCTATCGCTTCTATCTACTATCAGGGTTTGTCAAGAATTGACCAGGGTCTGGATCAGGTTGAGCGTTCAGTTGTTTCTTACGGTGGCGTTCAGGCAGGTTATCTGGAGAAGGGTTGCTCTTGGATCACATTGTTCATCGCAATGGCTCCATCTCTCGGATTCTTGGGAACTGTGATCGGTATGGTGCAGGCATTCGATACTATCCAGCAGGTTGGTGATATCAGCCCAACAGTCGTTGCAGGTGGTATGAAGGTCGCTTTGATTACTACTATCTTCGGTATCGTTGTTGCTTTGATCCTGCAGTTGTTCTACAACTACGTATTGACAAAGATCGAGTCTATCAACAGTGACATGGAGGATTCTTCAGTTACTCTGCTCGACCTCATCTCAAAGTATAACCTGAAGTATAAGAAGTAATTAATTTCTAAGAATTTAAGTATTATGAAGAAATTTAGGATACAAAACGTATCTGGCGGCATTCTGTGGTGCTTGTTCATCATCACGATTGTTGTGTTTGCTCTCTTCTTCTTCGGAGGTGAGACTGATCCAGCTAATCGTCTGGTTGCCGATACATCATATTCAGAGCCTGCACAGACTAACACTCTGCTGTACTGGGTTTACGCTTTGGTTATCTTGGCCGTTGTTGTAACCGTGCTGGCTTTCATTATCAGATTCATTTCAGATCTGAAAGATAGTCCTAAGGCTGCGCTCGAATCTTTGATCGGCGTTATCGCTTTAGTAGTGCTGATGGTTGTTACTTACTCAATGGGTAGCAACGAACCTCTCCAATTGGTAGGTTATACCGGCGATGAGAACACTGCTCCATGGCTGGCTGTAGCTGACATGTTCATCTACACTATCGGTTTCCTGGTAGCTGTAATGATCGTCCTGATGATTGGTTCAGGTATCAAGAAGAGATTAGGTATGTAATTTAAATAGGAGATATAAAAATGGCAAAAGGCAAAAAGGAAGTTCCTGAACTAAACTCAAGCTCTACTGCGGATAT
>JAEEGF011674580.1_pt1 | contig 11060 bp, 9 predicted proteins | sample 9134171 | NCBI WGS metagenome assembly JAEEGF01 (sample SAMN16246542, study PRJNA631951) | gut metagenome | biome: gut microbiome; feature: rumen; material: AP-attached | host: Bos | place: Iran: Karaj | collected 2018-10
AGTCAGGCACTTTGGGCTGAGGCGGCTGAGGCGGTTCTGGTTCGTCAGGAAGCAAAGCCGCGAAGGCTGTTTCCAAGAATGGAATATGCGTGGTTACATAGGAACGCAGGTCGTTGATATATTGGTCATAGGTGCTGTAAAGCACACATTCACGTAATGCTCTTTTATTGATACCCCAAACTTCAAAGTTCTTTTCTTGCGAACGTTGGAGCAGTGAAGCCAGACTGTCTATTTTTTCCAACATGAAAGCCTGCACTCCGCTGTCCACCACTTCGCGATAGCGGCGGTTGATAAGTTTGGCAAACCAAGGGTCTTCCCACATGCGGACGGGCCAAGCACGAAAGACAGATGCACCAAATGCCACCTCTGTCATCAACTTTCGTGAGGTGTCGCCGATGCGATTGTCGTTACCATAGGCTATATCGTAGTCCCATAGTGGTCCCCAGAAGAAGCGGTCATCGTCTTGATCTTTATAGAAATAGGTTGAGTAGAACCCATCTGGGTTTCCACTTACTTCTGTGGCAATGTACCAGTTGGCAAGCGATACGCTGTCCACGAGTGGACGATAGCCAGCCTCTGGCTCTTTGAATTGGCTTCCAAAGAGTCGGCTCTCCAACTCATAGACGCAGTTTCGGATGTATTTGTACTGTGAATTGTCTATCTCGTCTTCGTCGGGATAGTGAATGCGGATGGGAGAGTTTTGTCTTGGTGTATAGAATCCTGTGACTCCGTTTTGGAAGTCCGTGAATCCGTCGGCTTCCAACAGGTAGCCGCCTGTGATGTTGCTCTCTTCTGCGAGTGGATAATCTTGTTCTGTGATGTTAACGCGATGCGGACGCACTTCTACTTGGTCCGAAATCTGATAGTTGCCGACATATTTATCGTTAAGTGTAAGGTCGACAAACTTTGCAGCAGGATTGAACTTCAGTCCTACGAACTCGCCCAACTCTCTGGTCAAGGCGTTTCGAATAAGTGTTTTGTCGCCATGATTGGCCATCAAAGTCCATTTCTTGGCTTTAGCATAGCCTTGCCCAAGGAATTTCTCCTTCTCGTGAAACTTAATTCGATAAGGTTTCTTGGGCAAACCCCATGTAGAGTTACCTCGTCCACGAATCTCTAGTGAGTCGTAGAACGTAACATTGTTTTGTTCATCGACATACCACATGCGGGCCAGCACATAATTGGTCTTGCTGGTAATGCTACTGCCCGTGAAGGTGTTGATGTAAATATGTGGCAGGTTGGTGAGTCGCATGTGCGATTCATCAACCTGCCCATTCATTGTCAGTGTGATTAGGCAAGCCAAAATGGTGCCTATCAGACGTTTACTTTTCAATTTCTAATAATTCAACTGTAAATATAAGCATCGAGTAAGGCTTAATCTTGCCTGTGTCGCGATCGCCGTATGCCAGTTCCTGAGGAATATAGAGTTCCCATTTCGAACCTACAGGCATCAGAGTCAGGGCTTCAGTCCATCCCTTGATGACTTGATTGCAGGCAAATGTTGTGGGCTCGTTGCGCTTGTATGAGCTGTCGAAGACAGTGCCGTCAAGCAACTTGCCTTCATAGTTCACCTTTACGCGCTGCGTAGCTGTTGGAACTTCGCCATTACCCTTCGTGAGTACCTTGTACTGCAAGCCACTTGCAGTGGTAACGACACCTTCCTTCTTTGCATTCTCTTTCAGGAACTCTTCGCCGGCCTTGCGGTTAGCACCATACTTTCGCTCCATCTCTTGCTTGTGGTAATAATCCATCTGCTTCCTGACAACCGTTTGCGTGCTGTCCATAGAGATAGGAAGTTCGTCGTTCTCTCCAGAGATTCCTGCACGGAAACCTGCGACAAAGCGGTCGGCTTGCAGAATCTGGAGTGAATCACTGATTTGCTTAGTTACTTGAGGAACTATTTGCCCTTCCACTTGCTGACGAATCTCCATACCTGCCAGACGAGCTTTCATGCGCTTGTCGGCTTCAGTCATTGTGGCAGAGTCGAATCCCTGTACGAAATCGGCCAAGTATGTTGTGTCCACACCAAGGCGTTGAACCAGATAGTCCTTCAGACCCATAGTATTGGCCTTACCCATGAGGTAGCTGAAGTCGCGAGCGGATATGGTGTCTACCTTCTCCACTACGACCTGCTGTTTCTTTGCCTTTTTCTTCTGTGCTGCGCTAACCGTCATGCACATCATGGCGGCTAGCATCAGCACGATAATTCTAACACTTTTCATTGAAAGAATGTCAATTGTCTAATTTCAGATTAGTTCTTTTCGATACCCAGCAACTCGATGGTGAATACGAGAGCAGAGAAGGGCTTAATCTGTCCGGCTTCGCGATCACCGTATGCCTGATCCTGAGGAATGTAAACCTTCCACTTAGAACCTACAGGCATGTGAGTCAGGGCGTTGGTCCATCCGGGAATAACCTGATTGCAACGGAATGATGTGGGCTCATTGCGCTTGTATGAGCTATCGAAGACGGTGTCATTGATGAGTTTGCCCTCGTAGTTTACCTTAACAGTGCTGGTGTCAGCAGGAATCTCGCCCTTGCCTTCTTCGATAACCTCGTAGTATACGCCATTCTCCAGCTTGTTCAAGCCTTCTGTCTTGGCAATCTTGGCCATAAACTCTTCGTTCTCTTGCTTCCAAGGACCGTACTTCTTCTCCATTTGAGCCTTCTTGATGTCGGCTTGCTTCTGGCGAGCAGTTGCCTGAGCCTCTTCCATCGTCATCAGACCACCTTCTTCCAGTGTAGCACTTACGAAACCTGCCATAAAGTTCTTCAAGCTGATGGTCTGAGTGCTATCTTCACCAAAGAGTTCATAGTTGATACCCTTCATCATCTGTTGACTGATTTGCTGACCAATCTGGATACCCATGAAGTAGGCGGTCTTCTTCTTGTCGTCGCCAGCGTTGGCACCTTCGTTCAAACCCTTGATGAACTGGTCCATATAAGCAGAGTCAACACCCATGTGGGATAAATACTCTTTCAAACCTTGAGTCTGTGCCATACCAATAGCATAAGACAGAGTGTCAACGTCGCTCTTCAGGTCGGCCTTGGGAGTGCCGTTGCCACAAGAAGCAATGATGGCAGCAATAGCTACCACGAAAATAAAGCTTAACTTTTTCATTTTGTTGTTTATTAATTAAATGGTTTAATAATTGTCTGTTATAAATGTAAGGTTTATAGAACCTTTATCAGTTCTACATCGAATATCAATGTCGAATAGGGAGGAATAGAGCTGCCTGCACCTTGCTCGCCGTAACCCAGCAGATAGGGGATGAAGAAACGGAATTTTGCGCCTTCCTTCATGAGTTGCACACCCTCTGTCCATCCTGGAATAACCTGATTGAGGCCGAAGTCGGCAGGTTGATTGCGCTTATACGAGCTATCGAACACCTCACCATTGATGAGTCGTCCTTCATAGTGACAGCGTACTTTGTCTGTTGCTTTCGGGCTTCTTCCTGTGCCTTCTTGCAAAATCTCATACTGTAACCCGCTCTTAGTGGTCACTACGCCTTCGCGCTGGCCATTGTTTTCTAAAAATTCCTTACCTTCGGCTATGTGTTCACGAGCGTCCTCAGCTGCCTTTGCAGCAAAGTATTCGTTCAGTAACTCTTGTGCCTCTCGGGCTGTCATTGCAGTCTGTTCCCCATTCATGACCTCGGAAATGCTTTTCGTGAAGTCGTCGATGTTGAAACCTTTGATGTTCATGCTCCGTAACTGTTGACCAATGCCAAGGCCCAGAGCGTAACTAATCTTGTCCATGTTTGCTTATCTATATGATTCGTTTTTGAAAATCGCGTGCAAAGATACAAATTTTATATGTAACGCGTGCGCTCGCGAACATTAATTTAAGCTTAATTAAGAAAATAATCTCTCTTATCCTATTGAAAGTGTTCCTTTTATGCTTGTTTTTATAGGTGTTCATGCGTAAGAATAATTATACGAATTATTTACAAATACACCCACGGAATTGCCAAATTGTAAGAATTTTACCCCTCTGAAGCAAAAAATCAATATTGTCTTGTTGGTGAAACGGAAATTCTTATTAAATTTGCCTCGCATAATAAGGCTTGCATAGAATTGAGTGATGCATTTATCCAAGTGCATGAGTATTAATTAATAAAGTAAGAAGATGAGTAAATTTAATGAAATATTAATGCTTAATATTATGAAGAAAAGTTACTTCAGGTATGCAGTCGTGCTTCTATTGAGCATGCTGCTCGCGCCTTTATCCCTACAGGCGCAGAACGTGACTATTGGTCCAGACAATGGTAGTCTTATTACCGGTCAGGCAGGTGGTAACTCACAAGACTCGGGTATTGGAAGAGGTATGGCTTCCATGTGGCGTCACGAGCAGCTGTCCCTGACGATGACCACGTCCGACATCGCCAACCTTACGGGTTCTGGAGAATTGCAGGACCCTTCATGTGCTATTGATGTATATAATGGCAATTTGATTATCGGTGCTGGTCAGACCCAGACTTTCGTGGTTGTGTCTCTGCCTAAGGGTTATCGTATCACGGGTTACCGTCTGGTGCTGCAACCCAATATTACTGGTACCATCACTTTGCACCAAGGAAAAAACTCTTGGGCTATCGGAGCTGATGACCAAATGAGGTTCTTTGAGACCCCGGCTTGGAGTTCTGGTTCGCCTTATGGAGATAACACTCACTCCACTCAGTTGACCTGTCCCGATTCCATTACCGCTGCCCATGAGATTGGTAACGAATCTAATACGCTGATGCAAAATAATACTGCTGAGAATAGAGCAAAGGAATTTGTTATAACGCGTACGAGTAAAACGCTCACGGATATGACCAACCAGCTCCATTTCTTCTTTGCCAGAGGTTCTAGTCAGTATGCTGTCACCATCAAGTCATTTGAGCTAACCTTCACGGCCGAGGGTACTTTCGACGCAGAAGCAGCTCCTGCCGACCCAGGTCCAGCCGTAAGTGCTGTGCAGTCTCCTTTCACCACAAGTAAGATGGATGTAGGTGCTGTTGTCGAAAAGAATGGCTTGTATACTTATGACTATACGGGTGTGCGCGACCTGATTGCTTACACTTGGTTGTACCAGGAGGATGCCATTAATGGCTATGGTGAACCTGCCGATGTGGATCCAATCAAGCACATCTATCCTGTTGTAGTTGACGGAAAGGGCGCATACGCTTTTGGCGAGGGAACTTTCTACCTCGAGCCTCCCACCACCATCCACACCGCTTCGGGCTGGGATTCGCCCATCGGCTACAGGGTTGTCGGTGCCAAGTTCGACTGCGAGTGGGGTACTGCTACTGAAGCCGGAACACAAACTATCAACAATGGTTATCGCATCAGTGTCAGACGTAATAATCAGAATTATTATCTGAATGACAATTTGGATTTTGTCCAAAATGGTACATTCGTATGGCAGATGGATGAATTTGGCAACCTCTATACAGGAACTGATTACAAGCGCTATCTGTCCTGCTACGGAGAGGGCACCAATCGTATCCTTGCCTTCAGCTCTGCCGCTTCGGGTCATGAGGCAACATGGAACCTGAGGGTGCGCGAGAGCGATGGTAGTGTCTATTATTTGAGTGATGGTGGAAATTACTATTATCTGAATTTTGTTTATATTCAGGAAGGTGGTGACTATCATGTGAGAGGCTATGTCACGCAAAATGCCAGCTCGAACTTGGCAACGGCCACGTCTACAGGCGGTACTCACACCATTGACCTGCCTGCTTTCACTCCGGGTGCATATACTCTGAAGATTTATGGCACAGACCCGACCACTCCTGTTAAGACCATTCGCGTAGAAAGTGCTGCTGACGCTGCAGCCCTCGATGTCTATGAGCTGACAGGCCTGAACAACGACGCTGTCAAGTTCGAGATTACCGACTTGGCCGAAAACTGTCAAGCGTTAGTGAACGTTACTCTGCAGTTAGAGTCCTTGAGCCCTTATATCAATAGTATGGACATTGTCTGCGAGAGTGAGGAAGATCCCGCCACGGGTAAGAAACTCGAACTCGTTCAGACCTTCACGGCCAACGACTTTAAAGTGAGCGGTGGTAAGTTCATTTTCTATGTCCCCACGGACTACTACATGCATGACCTTACCTTCACCTTTAAGGACTTGTATAGCCAGTACGGTGACGAAAGCTACGGTGGCACGCATCATGCACGCTATAGCTATGTGACTTCGGAGTATTTCTTGCAATTCGATGGCGACGGAGACGGTGGCCTGTATGACCCCAACTATGATCCCAATTATCCAAGCACGACTAAGATTTTCACATCGGTTGCTGGTAACAATCGTTTCGAGTTCAACAATGCCGAGGAACTCACGGGCAGTGGCTCGGAAACACAGTTCCTAAAAGAATATCCCTTCTCCGTATCGAAGTATCTCTCTACCTATGACCCCGATGGCAGTGGCAAAATCGGTAAGTTCGAAACCGTCATCATGAATGCTTCCAAAGAAGATCAGAATAGTGGTATCTACTATCTCTTCACGGCCGATGAAACCCGCTACAACATTGCTCCCAGCACAGGCATGCAGCACCGTAGTTTCGCCTTCTACCGCATGGACATCGAATTGGTGTCAAAGAATTACCTTCCCAAGCTTGAGTGGACAAAGGTTTATGACCAGACACTCTATGTTGCCGAGGACGGAAGCGCTGCCGAGGACGACATGTGGGGTTTGAAGCTGAGGGTTCAGGATACTGACGAAGGTGGCAATGTCATTGACGTTCCAGAGGGAACTGGTTACCTTTCTGTTAAGGAAGTTCTGGAAGCCTTCGACAAGGAGTTTGAGACTACGGGCGACGGTCTGCCCACTAACGCTAAGCAGATTCTCTATATCGATGGTAGCAAGTTGCAGACCATCGTGGCAAGTGCCGGTGATTACAGCCTGGAAAGTTTGAAGGCAAGGCTTGCTCCCAATGCCCTGATTTATCTGCCCGAGAACATGACCTCTACTGCTGATAACTTCGCCTATAAGACCGCTAGTGGTTCGTTCAATGCAGGTAAAGATATCGTACTGGTTGACAGACAACCCTTCTATGCTCCATATGACATTCAGGTAGATGCTGCCAATAAGGCCATCCACACGCGTCAAGTTACCAATGACAAGAATGGTAAGGTTGCTAGTGCAACTATTATTCTTCCATTCGATATCTTGGTTGATTCGGAAGGTAAGCACGTTAATGCAGACGGAACCTCTCCTGCCTTCTCGCTTCACCAGATGCAGGCAAGTAACTGTCTGACAGATGAGGCCCCAGAGGACCAAGAGGGCGCAGATGAATATGTTTACTTCCCCGTTATTCAGGTTGCAAGTGCTACATCGCCCAACAAACCTTACTTGGTTAAGGTGCTCAATCCAGGTGATGACGATAATGTTTCATTCGTAGCAAGCCAGAAGGGTGCCCTCATTAAGGCTACCACTGGTATGGATAAGAATAGTTACACCTTCACTGGTGAGTCTGCAACTGGTTCCGCTAAGGAAAGCAACTTCAGCTTTACCGCCTATGGTTCTTACTCTGGTAAGAAGGTCGCAAAGGATGCCAACAATGTTGTATTCTACTTTGCTAAGAACATGTTCCTGAGCACTCAAGAACTGACCAAACCTTATCTGAATGTTGCTCCATTCCGTTCTTATTATGCTTCTGTTGCCCCGACTGGTGCTAAGCTCTCAACCCTGAGCATTATCTTCGGTGAGGGTGAAGGCAATGCAGATGCTATCCGCGACCTTCGTGTGAAAGAGGCGGACTTGGCAGTACAGGCAGGACGTGGTACTCTCACCATCGCCTCTAAGGCTGATAACAACGTACGTGTCAGTGGTATCAATGGTATCAGTCGTTACAACCTCAACATGAAGGCTGGCGATGTGAAGACCGTAAGCGTTCCCGCAGGCATCTATGTAGTTAACGGAGTTAAGATTCTTGTGAAATAAAAGTTTAACGTTTAATGTTTAACGTTTAAATTGGAGGATATAACAATGAAAAAATACATAGCACCTAGCATGAAGATAGCCGATATGGCTTCTGAGAATGATATTATGGTAGTTCAGTCTTACAACTGGGCAGACGTTAAGAAGAAGTCCTTTGTCGAAGAGGATGATGACGACCTGTGGGAGTAAGAGGAAGTTTCTACCACCGGCATGCCCTCCCATAGCACACTTTGGGATAAGGAGTGGTAAGAATTTGGTCCTAAGGGTTGTAGGTTCGGAAATTTTTCCGTAAGTTTGCATTGCAAACGAATATTCAACCTGATGGGACGACAAGATGTGATACTGAGCACTGGTCTCAGTGATAGCCTGAAGGCGGCCGTGGAACGTATTGTCCACGACCGCCTTTTTGTGCTTACTGATGAGACCACCTTGCGTCTTTGCTGGCCTCTTGTAAGTCAATTGCCCTGCGTGCAGGGAGCACAGATGATAACGATTGCACCTACAGATGAGAATAAGACGCTGGAGTCTCTTGCCCATGTTTGGACAGCTTTACAAAAGGGTGGGGCAACACGTCGGTCTTTGTTGATCTGCTTAGGTGGTGGAATGGTGACCGACTTGGGCGGTTTTGCGGCAAGTACATTTAAGCGAGGAATATCGTACATCAATGTGCCTACGACCCTACTTTCGATGGTTGATGCTGCTGTGGGCGGAAAGACGGGAATCAATTTCGGCGGTTTGAAGAATGAGGTTGGCGTGTTTAATCCGGCTAATGCAGTCATTCTCGATGCCGAATTCCTGCGTACACTTGACCGAGAGAACTTGCTTTCGGGTTATGCCGAGATGCTTAAGCATGGGCTCATAAGTAGCACAGAACATTGGGTGGGATTGCTCAGTTTTGATCTTGATAATGTTGATTATGCCCGGTTAACGCAATTGGTAGCCCAAAGTGTTAAGGTTAAGGAAAAGATAGTGGAGGAAGACCCTCACGAACACGGAATCCGGAAAGCCCTAAATCTTGGGCATACTGTGGGACACGCCTTCGAATCGTTGGCTTTAGAAGAGCATCGAACTGTGTTGCATGGTTATGCTGTGGCTTGGGGACTAGTATGCGAGTTGTATCTGAGTGTTGTTCGCATGGGCTTCCCTCGTGACAAATTCTACCAGACACGCCAGTTCATTAAGGAACACTACGGACAGTTCCCCTTCACATGCAAGCATTATTCACGTTTGCTCGAGCTAATGGCTCATGATAAAAAGAATCTTGAGGCGGGTCAAGTAAACTTTACCCTGTTGGCCGACATTGGCGACATACGCATCAATCAAACGGCTTCGCGGGAAGAAATAGAGGAAATGTTAGATTTCTATAGTTCTGAACAATAGTTGCAATTTAAGTGTAATCAAATAAAATAAATATCCAATGACCATGAAAAAGGCTTTTTTACTCTCCCTGGTTCTTATTCTTGCAACGGGTTTGCGAGCAGAAAAGAAAGTGAAGACTTCCGGGAATCCCATCTTACCCGAGTTTCATGCCGATCCCGAGGTTATGTATAGCCACCAAATGGGCAGGTTCTATATCTATTCCACCACCGATGGAGCTCCAGGGTGGGGAGGTTACTATTTCACCGTATTCTCGAGCAAAGACCTTACTGATTGGCGTCACGAGGGCATCATGTTAGACTTGGGAACTTCACAAGTCGCATGGGCAACGGGTAATGCCTGGGCTCCTTGCATAGAGGAAAAGCGACAAAAGGATGGTACATATAAGTATTATTTCTACTTCAGTGGGCACGATCGTGAGCGTGATCGCAAGTCCATTGGCGTGGCTGTAAGTGATAGTCCTACCGGGCCCTTTGTCGATTTGGGACATCCCTTGGTTTATGATCGTCCAGAGGGCGTTCGGGGTGGTCAGCAAATCGATGTTGATGTCTTCACTGACCCAAAGACAGGCAAGAGTTATCTTTATTGGGGCAATGGCTATATGGCTGGCGCGGAACTGAGCGAAGACATGACCAGCTTGGTGCCAGGAACGACGCGTGTCCTAACACCTGCGGGCGGTTCTCTGAAGGATTATGCATTCCGCGAGGGCGCTTATGTCTTCTATCGTGAAGGCAAGTACTATTTCCTTTGGAGTGTGGATGATACGGGTTCGCCTAACTATCATGTGGCTTATGGAACTTCGGATTCGCCTCTTGGACCTATAGAGGTGGCCAAAGATCCCATTGTTCTCATTCAAGACCCCGAGAAGGAAATCTATGGTCCTGCCCATAACAGCGTGCTTCAGATACCCGGACGCGATGAGTGGTACGTTGTTTATCATCGCATCAACAAGGATTACTTGTTGCCCAGACCTAATGGTCCTGGTTTCCATCGTCAGGTCTGCATCGACCGAATGGAATTCAATGCCGATGGCACCATCCGTCGAGTTCAACCCACCCAAGAGGGTGTTGCCCCATTGAAGGGAAAGGTAAAGGATAAGAAGTAAGCCTTGAAAGAAAAAGTATTAAATAAAGAAAAAAATAAGCTTTTGCATTAAACCTCTGCAACGTATGATGTCAAAACGTCAGAGAGTTGTTAACCAGATGTTGAACAAATTAAAAGAAATAGCCATGAAAAAGATTCTCTTCATTTCAGCCATGATGCTGATGGTGGTGTTCCTCCTTCAGGGATGTGTTACCACAACAACTCCTGTTTCTGCTTCCTCTTCTATGAAGGTTAGCAATATCCGTAATCATGCACGTTTCCTCACCGATCGTATGGCATACGAACTGGACTTTACCCCCATGCAATATGAGGATTGCTACGAGATCAACTATGATTTCATCTATTACGTATCGTCCTTCATGCCCGATGTGGTGCACGGATACTACGATGCCATCAATAGCTATTATCGCTATCTCGACTATCGTAATGACGACCTGCGCTTCATCATGACAGCAAGCCAGTACATTCGCTTCATGTCGAAGCCCTACTTCTATCGTCCCATCTACACAAGCGGTTCGTCGTGGAACTTCCGTGTCTACACGATTTACAGCAACCGTTCGTTCTACTACTACGATGCTCCAGTCATCTACAAGAAGTATCATGGCGGACACAGCCGTACGTACTATTCGAACAGCTACTACATCAACCGCTATAA
>JAEEGF012096903.1_pt1 | contig 11059 bp, 10 predicted proteins | sample 9134171 | NCBI WGS metagenome assembly JAEEGF01 (sample SAMN16246542, study PRJNA631951) | gut metagenome | biome: gut microbiome; feature: rumen; material: AP-attached | host: Bos | place: Iran: Karaj | collected 2018-10
TGTCTCACCATGCTCTTTTTCTGTGATCTCCTCGAGGTTAGGAAGCTTATCAATAGCTTTCTGGAAATCTTCGATAACCGACATGGCGTCTGTGTAGTCTGTGTCATAAACCTCGGTTACATTCTCGATATCATACTTGACGCCGTCAATGCTTAAGTAAGCTTTGTTTCCGCTGTATGTTACGAAATCAACAACTCCGATGGTCTCTGTGGTCTTTCCTGTATCAGCACTTGTCTCGGAAATCTTTACTGTCTTTCCAACAAGTTCAGATGCTCTGGAAAGAGACATTGAATTCGCCATGTTGTTAAGCTGTTCTACCTGAGTGAAGGTCGCATACTGTGAAATATACTCAGTATTTGATGTAGGCTCCATGGGATCCTGATATTTCATCTGAGCTACCAGAATCTTAAGGAAAGAATCCTTGTCATAACCCTTTGGTGCGTTAGATGTGACGGTATTATCTTTATTAACTACTTCCCCGTTCTTGATGACTGCACTTACTGAATTAACGTCTGCCATAATCCCCTCTTTCTGATTTCAGTTATGCGCTGAAATCAACTGAATTTCCGTTATAGGCCATCATCTGTGCTGCTATGAGCTCCGCCTCGCTAAGTTCTTCCTCTTCTTCAAGATCAAGTTCCGCAAGGTTTATTCTTCTAAGGCTCTTGGTACCTTTTGACTGCTGTTCCTGTCCCTGCTGGTTATTGCCTTCCTGCTGAAGATTCTGCTCAAATGCGTGACTGGCTATCGTAACTTCGATTGATGTGATCTTGATTCCCTGCTCATCAAACTTCTGCTGAAGCTGTACCATCTGGCTTTCAACTGCTTCTTTTACGATCTGGTTCTGTGCTGTAAACTTAGCAACGATTCCATCTTTTGAGCTTGTAAGTAAGATGTTTACATTACCAAGACTTGCAGGATGCAGCTGTAATTCCATGGAACTTTCTGTCTCGCCGGCTGTGATAGTGATCCTGTCAGCTATCTGTCTTACGATATTTTCCATCTGAGCTCTGTCGGTGTAGGTAACCTGCTCCGGATTATCAAGCTCTGCTACCTGATTGGTCAGATTGTTTATCAGTTGATTAAAAGGATTTGCGTTTTCAGGATTCTGCTGTGTGTTTCCTTTGTTGCTGCCGCTCTCCTGATTCTGGCTGGTTTCCTGTACAGGTTTGAAAATAATTTCTGTCTCTTCTGAATTCTCTGCCTGATTCTCAGGTTTGATCTCTTTAATTTCCGTTGCTGTTTTATCAGCTCTTTTTAGATCCAATTCCTGTTTAACTTCAGGTACCTCAGTAGCATTTATGGCTTTCTCGATATTTATGTTCTTATCCGGAACCACCGGCTCAAAACCTATATCTGTAAAGCCTGTGAACTCTTTATTTATTTCCTGTACCGCCTGGTCCAGTTCCTTGGAGGTGAGATCAAACTCTGTCATGATCTCGTTTCTCATGTCATGCAGGTTTCCCAAAAGATTTTGAAGTGAATCAGATAGCTTTGAGTCAACGATTACATTAACTCCGGCATCCTCTGTATTAACTTCATTAAAAACCTGGATGAGATTTTCCGGATTTAAAAGATCTGCTACTGTCAGTCCCAAAAGCTGCATTACAGTAATTATTTCTTCCTCTGTAACTTCAGTTTCTTCTGCGATCTGTTTGATCAGCGCCTTGCCATCTTCTTCGATGGTTTTCTGCAGCTCATCTTTAGCCTCCTTGCCATTTGTTTCTTTTACTTCCACAGTTTTTGCCTCTTTGGTATCATTTACCATCTTGTTGGCATTGTCTGAAGATTTGTCGTTAACATCCTTTGTTTTGACATTTCCGGTGTCAGCCTTGTTGGATATTTCCTGGGGCTTTGCTGTGTTTGTCTGACTGGTTGTTTTCTGAACCATGTTCAAAACACTGTCAAACCCTGAGGCTTCCTTATCGGTCTTCAGATTCTGTGTGGATGAAACATTAACGGCTGCAGTGCTCCTTGTCATGTAGGTCATTACTACACCTACCGTATTCTGTGCACCGCCCATCAAATTCCTCCTTTCTTTTTGAGCGCCTGATTACATAGTGCGCCTATAATTTTCACAATATATATCGACTTCAGGGCCTAAAACTTTAGATTTTGGGCAAAGTAAAAAGACTTCACTATCAGTGCTAATACCGATAGCGAAGTCTTTTTTATAAAAATTTAATGTTTTATTTTACTTTTTTACCGCTGACACGAGTTTCCTCGTCCTCAAGAGCAAGAGGCTCAAGAAGCAGAGTAAGCTTAGCTGCATTTGGTTTCTCCATAGCTGCAAGGATATCAGCTCGGTTCTCTATGGTCATCTGAGCAAGCATTCTGGCCACCAGTTCGATCTCGTTCTCTTTGATCATCTCATCAAAGATAGCCGCAGCCTGCTTGGCTTTCATACCTGAATAGGTATTGGCAAAAGCAGTGATGGCCGCATTATCGGACTGGTCCGTGATAACTCTCTGATAAATAGAGGCCGCTTCCTCAGGATAAAGCCACTCATAATAAGATGCATACAAGGAAGCATCAGGAGCATAATCACCGTAAACTATGCTGGCCATAAAACTGGCACGCTCCTCGTAGAACTCTCTCTGTTGTCTCTCAAAGGGCTCCAATCTATTAATCTCAGCATTCAGCCTGTCAATAGTCATTGCATAGGAGCTGTTCTGTTCCATTTCAGACTGAAGGGCCTGCTCAAGTCGTCTTATATAGGCATTGGCTTCATCCAGGCTATCCATTCCCGTAACACAGGCTTCAGCAGAACTTGCATCGGTAGTTCCTACATCCCTTGATACAGAGCCATCCGGTAATATCAGGTTCAGGTAAGGAACATCCTTAATAAGTGGAGCAAGAATTCCTGAACCAAAGCCGCCCACATCAAGTTTTATCAAAAGGGCCATGATGGCAAGCCAGATCAGGATAATGAGTAAAGTGATTACAATGGTAGCAAAACCGCCGGCATTGTCACCATTGATCTCTTCATTCCTCTCCTCGAACTCCAGCTCCATGGCTTTTTGTTCTTTTCGCTGCTCTTTTAATTTCTTTTGGAATTCTTTTTTATCGGCCTTCAGTTTGGCCTTGGCAGCCTTGGGATCCTCTATATTGTTCAATCCTTTTTTAGTATCAGCCATTTATCCTTCTCCGCGTTGTTTTTGTCCATAGGTAAAACTGGTACGCTGGTCGTTTTCTTTAGCTTCTTCCTGCTTTTCTTCCTCAATGTATTCAGCAAAAGCCCGTTCACGCAGGGTTTCCTGCATCTTCCGTTCCTGAATGGCTCTTGTGAGCTTGATTCTGACTTTGTCTACAGCCGCTTCATACTGCTTCACCACCTTGGACTGGGAGGCGATCATTACATCCATCTGGGCTGTTGCATACTGATTATCCAGGATATCCTGAAGATTAAGGGAATCAGCATTTCTAAGCTCCTCGGCCTCTTTAAGATACCCTTCCTTACGGCGAATGTACTCTTCAAGAATATCAATCTGATGATTAAGCTCAGCCTGAGCAGAGGCAAATTCCATCTTCACCTGTCCCTCAGTCTTTTGCTTGATATTCAAGACGCTTTGCATTCGATAAACAAATCTTGCCATAAGAAACCTTTTTAATCATTGAACATTTCAAGAAGCATTCCCCTTATCTGAGGGAAAGTAAACTTCTCGTCAGTTTCCTGCATAAGAAAAGCATTTACCTTATCAATCTTAGAAACGGCATAGTCAATGTTCTTGTTTGCACCGCTTCTGTAAGCACCAATATTTATAAGATCCTCAGCATCATTGTAGGTTGCAAGGACATTTTTAAGCTTTCCTGCGGCCTTTTTATGCTCCGGATCTGCTATAGCAGACATACATCTGGATATACTTGCCAGTACGTCAATGGCTGGATAATGATTCTTCTGCGCCAGCTTTCTGTTAAGGACAATATGTCCGTCCAGAATACCTCTGGCAGTATCCGTAATGGGCTCATTCATATCATCACCATCAACAAGTACTGTATAAAGGCCCGTTATGGAGCCTTTTCTGGATTTGCCGGCGCGCTCAAGAAGCTTGGGCATCTCGGCATAAACACTGGGTGGATATCCTCTTGATACAGGGGGTTCTCCGCTGGCAAGACCAATTTCTCTCTGCGCCATGGAAAAACGTGTAAGAGAGTCCATCATGAGAAGGACGTCTTTTCCCTTATCCCTGAAATATTCAGCTATTGAGGTCGCTGTCTTGGCAGCCTTAAGTCTCTCAAGGGCAGGCTTATCGGAAGTGGCACAGACAACTATGGACCTCTTCATACCCTCTTCCCCAAGGTCTCTTTCTATGAATTCACGGACCTCCCTGCCTCGCTCTCCGATAAGAGCAATGACATTGATATCGGCCTGTGTGTTTCTTGCAAACATTCCAAGAAGGGTACTCTTACCAACACCGGAACCTGCAAATATACCGATACGCTGACCTTTTCCCACAGTAAGAAGACCATCAACGGCCTTTACACCCAGAGAAAGCACCTCGGAAATCGGATCTCTGGTCATGGGATCCGGTGGCTGGTTCTCTACAGAATAAGCAACGCCGCCTTCCAGCATAAATCCCTTACCATAGCTGGTTCCATCAATTCTTCCAAGGCCATCTAAGGTCTTTCCAAGAAGTCCCTCTCCTACGTTTACTCGAAGAGGTGAATCAGTATTTTCAACAATACTGCCGTTTCCTATGCCGCTGGTGTTCTCATAGGGCATGAGCTGGACATGATTGTCCTTAAAGCCCACCACCTCAGCCATAGAAGGTCTCATACTTCTTTCAGAGGTATTCTCATTCTCCTTCTTCTTGGGATAAATAAGGCAAATATCCCCAAGCTTGGCATCAGGCCCCGCGGATTCTATGGTAAGTCCGATGACATTAACTACCTTTCCACTCATTTTGTAGAAAGGAGCATTCTGCATCTTCTTATATTTACTTAGATCAATTGAAGAAACAAGCATAGAAATTACCTTCTCTTGCGATCAAATGATAAAAGTTTTAGTTTACGTGAGAGTTCTGACAGTTCAACGCCAAGACTACAGTCGAAAATACCGCTGTCTGACTCTATCATGCACTCGTTTTCTTTCAAAAGAGGATCCTCAATTATCTCCATGGTGGTACTGGGAGAAGTAATGCTGGCTTCAAGGCTCTCTTTTTCATCTATGACCTCGTCATAATCATCAGAGGACACATGAACAATGAGGTCGTTGCCGGGCTCTATTCTGGAAAGAGTGCTCTTCAAAAGATGAAGTATAATGCCCTTGTCATCCCTAAGGTCCACGTTAAATACATGCTCATAGATCTGAGTAAGCACATCCACCATCTCAGGTTCCAGCTCATCAACGATTTTCTGATATTCAGCCTCCAGTTCACCCTTTTGCTGCTCAATATCATTTTTCAAAGATTCTGCAGCTGCGACGCCCTCAGCATATCCTGCATCGTAGCCCTGCTGATGTCCCTCCGCTATGGCCTGGTCCAACATACCCTGAGCCTGTTCCTGGGCCTGCTGAATAATGGCATCTGCCTGTTCCTGGGCCTGTTGGAGCTTAAGGTCTATTTCAGCCTGCATTGCTTCCATATCAAACTGAGGATCAGTCTGATATGGTTCCAGAATATTCTGATCCTCAGTAAGCTGCGAAAGTTGTTCCATATCTATTCCGGGAACAAAATCATCTTCTTCTAAATTTACACTGAATTCGTCATCAGGAGAAACGGCAGTGTTCTGCTTTCTGAATTCCATCTCCTTGAAGGCTTCAATTTTTTTATTTGCAAGGTCATTGCTATCGATAATGAAGGCCTCAGAATTATCGTAGTTAACAAAGCCCGCCTTAAACAGATTAGACAATTAGCTCATCACCTCCACCTCTGGAGATTACAATCTCACCTGCATCCTCAAGCTTTCTGATAACGTTAACGATCTTCTGCTGAGCCTCTTCAACGTCCTTCATACGAACAGGACCCATGAAGTCCATATCTTCCTTGATCATGGCTGCAAGACGCTTAGACAGGTTGTTAAAGATAGCTGTCTGAACGTTCTCGGTAGCCCCCTTAAGAGCAAGACCAAGGTCAGCATTTTCAACATCACGCAGCACTCTCTGAATCGATCTGTCGTCCAGAAGAAGAACATCCTCGAATACGAACATCTTCTTTCTGATCTCGTCGGCAAGCTCCGGTTCTTCGATTTCCAGAGTCTCCATGATATGCTTTTCTGTTGATCTGTCTACAGTATTCAGGATTTCTACAACTGCGTCTACACCACCAACGATAGTGTAATCCTGGTTTACAAGAGATGATAGCTTGGATTCCAGCACTTTTTCTACTTCCTTGATTGTATCCGGACTTGTTCTGTCCATGGCAGCTATACGTTTAGCAACATCAGCCTGTCTGTCAGGCGGAATAGCGGAAAGGATCATGGCACTCTGTGCAGGTGACATGTATGACAAAATAAGAGCGATGGTCTGAGGATGCTCGTCCTGAATGAAGGTAAGTATCTGTGAAGGCTCTGTCTTACGGATAAACTCAAAGGGCTTAACCTGAAGTGAAGCTGTAAGCTTACTGATAACGTCAAGAGCCTTATCCTCACCAAGGGCTTTCTCAAGAAGCTCTTTGGCATAAGTAATACCGCCCTCTGCAATATACTGCTGGGCAAGACAAACACCATAGAATTCCTCAAGAACAGCTTCCTTTATCTGGGATGTAACACTTCTGGTGTTAGCAATTTCCAAAGTCAGCTCCTCTATCTCTTCCTCTTTTAGATGTTTAAATATGGCAGAAGATTTTTCCGGTCCTAAAGCGATCAGAAGAATTGCTGCTTTTTGAGTGCCGGTGAACCCCGCGATTAGGCTATCACTGACATTTTCTTCAGCGTCCATCATACCAATTGTCTCCCCTAATTATTTTTATTTGTAAATGATATACGAATAGTTTAACATGCAAGCATGTACACATTTTGCATTATGACGCCTATATCATTTACATCCCATAATCTTCGTTTAACCAGTTGCGGAGCAAGGTTGCAGCCGCTTCCGGGTTTTCCTCAACAAACTTTTCGATAAGTCTCTTTGTCTCAGAGCCCTGATCCATCTCAATGTCTTCAAGAACCTCTTCAGGCTGTGATTCAAGGAGTTCCTCCACTGAAAGCTCCTCAACTTCAGGCTCTTCCTCAACCTTCTTGCCGGTCCACATACTTCTGATAACGATAAATGCAAGAAGTCCGAGAATAACCAGAATAGTTACGATCTGAAGGATATCTGTAACCGTAATACCTGATGAAGTCTTGTCAAAAAAGATATATTCAGTATAGGCAGCCATGGCCACGTTATCATTGGAAATACCTGTAGCCTTGGCAACTACATTGATCATTTCTTCAGGAACGTCCATCTTTACAGGCTCTGCATTGGCTATCTTGTATTCGTTCCAGGTCTTGTCTTCGTTGTCTTCTTTCTTGTAGTCCTCTTCTTTCATAACAACATAGTTAATGGCTGTTACGGAAATGGAAGACTCGTTGTACTTAATAGCACCGGGAATATTTGTCGTAGTGGTTATCTTCTCATTTGGAAGGTAATCTCTTGTTTCCTCGGAAATAGTTGATGAGGAATTATTATTATCCTGAGTTACATAGGTAGTCTCATCATCGGCATTGGTATCTGTTCCGGGAATACCGTCAACACTGTTTATGTTCTCGGCGTTGTACAGGGATTCATGACTGAGAACACCCTGAGTCTGGTCCTGGGCAGGTGTGTAATCATGCTGAACCGTCTCCTCATTGGAGAAATCAAGAACCAGATTACTTGCTACCTCTACATCGTCGTAAAGCTTACTTCCAAGAACAACCTTTTTAACCTCATTCTTGACTATCTGTTCAGCCTTAGCCTTTAAGTTGAGCTGGTTGCTGGCAATTCCTGAAGTGGAAGTCTCCTCGCTTCCGGAAAAGAGCATCTTGCCGTTGTTGTCAAGAATTACAATATCGTTGGTAGATTTTTTACCAAGAGCTGCAGCTACGGCCTTGGCCAGGAAAGCAGCGTTGTCCTCATCAAAAGTTGCTCCGTCCTTAAAATCAAGAAGGATATTGGCGGTGGCCTCCTCCTGATTTCCTATGAGTGTTCCGTCATTATCAGGAATATGAAGTGTAACATGGGCGCTTTCTATAGCTTCGAACTTCGCCAGGAAATCCTGTTCCAATCGGCTTTCCAGGTATTTGACATATTTCTTCTGTTTGTCCGATTCCGTGGTGGAAAAGCTTCCGTTTGTTACATTGTCAATGCTGTAAGCATATGACTGTATATCGCTGGCACCGAGAATAAGACTGGCATTACCGAGATCCTTTTTAAGAACTCTGTACTCCAATCCATCGTCGGACATCTTATAATTAATTGCATTGGAATCAAGGAGCTCTTTTATCTCAGAAGCCTCCTTGGTAGATTTGGCGTTAGCCAGAAGAACATATTGAGGTTGGTTCAAAACAGTAACCAATATGATAATGGTGATCATAATAACTGCACCGGCACCAACTATCAAAGTTTTCTGCTTGGCAGTAAACTGATTCCACCAATCGAGAACCTTTTGCCATAAAGCTTTTAATCGTTCAGCCATGACATTCCCTCCCCTTTTTTATTAAATCTTGTGAAATATGATATCTTGGATGAAACATCCAAGAAGTCATACTTTAAACAATTCGCGATATACGCATGTCCGTTCGGTCATTTCATAAATACAATGATTTGTGCAAGCACATCATTGTATTTACTAATTCCCTATATCGCTCAAATCTGCATCTGAGTAATCTCTCTGTATGCAGAGAGTGCTCTGTCTCTTACAGCGATTGTGTACTGAAGAGCTGTCTGCGCCTTTTGAAGTGCAATGGCAAGATCGTGAGTATTATCTGTCTGCCCCAAAGCCCACTTGATCTCTTCGTTCTCAGCATCAGACAAATAACCGTTTGTCTTATTGATGTTGTCCATGGCCTGCCCCAATATAGACGTAAAGGACTCATCCTTTTCATGGACATCTCTGTAGCGCAATTCTGCAGCCTTTATTGCTCCTGACGAAACATTTCGCAGTTGAGAAATATCAATAGAAGCCATCTCATTCCTCCAAATTTATTGCATCACATATTAACTTTTACCAAGCTCAAGTCCCCTGGTCGCCAGATTCTTGCTGGCATTAAAAGCCGTAGCATTAGCCTCATAAGCTCTGCTGGCATCAATGAGGTTGGTCATTTCAGTAACTGTATTTACATTTGGATAAGTAACATATCCGTTTTCATCTGCATCGGGATGTGACGGATCATATACAATATTCATCTGAGTCCAGGTATCATCCTGCACCTGAACAACCTTTACGCCTCGTCCGGAAAAATGATCAAGCTTTTCATTAAAAATCCTGGAAAAAGGAGTCTGTGTACCTTTCTCAGCAAAGCGCACAACCTTTCTCACATAAGGTGTACCGTCAGCAGTTCTGGTGGTGTTGGCATTGGCTATGTTCTCAGAAATGATATCCATTCTGAATCTCTGAGCAGTCATGCCGGATGAATTGATATTAAAGGAATCAAATATACTCATTCGTTATCCTCCAAAAAAGAAACAACAACTACATGACTAATATCATGATGACTTCATTACTGCCTGAAGGTTGGAAAACTCATTGTTAAGTCCCGACATGATACCCTGATATTTGATCTGGTTAGCAGCAAGCAGAACGTTCTCAGTCTCGATATCCACATTGTTCTTATCAAGTCTGTAGGAGAACCCTTTTATATCATCAACCACTCTGCTGCGAAGTTCCTTCTCTCTAAGGCCTGCAACCTTGGCATCCATGGAGACATATTTGGAATTGCCTAAAGCTCTCTCAAGCTCATCCTCAAAATTAAGATCCTGCCTCTTGTAATAGGGAGTATCCACATTGGCAATATTGTTAGCAATTATCTCATTCCTAGTCCAGGAAGCATCAGCTGCTTTATCAAGAACATTGATATAATCAAACGCATTACTGTTAAACATTGCCACCTCCTACCTAAAAAAGGTTATAAAAAGACATTTTTATTTTATTGTATACTACTATAATATGATTTTTTTTTACAAAACACAAGAGAAATATACTCTATATAGTGTTTTAACATTTAATTATCCACAAGATGTATTTTGTTTTATATAAAAACCAAAAGGGATCTATCAATAATGATAAATCCCTTCATCTGCAACCATCCTGTTTATTTGTAATCAATACCTATATCGGTCAGTCACATCTCCTGCTTTAGCTTTTTGATTTCATTAAATACAACGTCATTTGTTACCTTGATATAGGTTCCCTTCATACCGGAGGATCTGGATTCGATTACTCCGGCACTCTCAAATTTCCTAAGAGCATTAACGATAACACTTCTTGTAATGCCAACTCTGTCAGCGATCTTACTTGCTACCAGAACGCCTTCCATACCATCCAGCTCATCAAAGATATGAATGATGGCCTGCATCTCTGAGAAGGAAAGAGTTCCGATGGCTGATTTAACAACCGCCAGCTTTCTGCTCTCCTCGGCGTTCTCCTCATTAACTGCTCTTAACATCTCAAGGCCTACAACAGTAGTGCCGTATTCGCATAAAATAATATCATCAATATCGTATGGAGATTCTGTCTTATAAATAAATAGTGTACCAAGCCTCTCACCTGCAATTTCGATAGGTGTGATAATTGCCTGGAACTTGGAACTGTCAATTCCCTCAAAACCTAATGTCTCGAGATTGACATTTTCTTTGGTAGAAAGAATCGTCAACAGCCTCTCATTCAACATAGGGTCGATAAAAGAACCTACGCTGTCAACCAGAAGGTCGCTTAAGGATTCTACATTGGCACTTTCTCCTATGCCAAGGACCTTGCCCTTTTTACTGATAACAAACATGTTCGAGGACAAAATGTCACATAAAACCCGACAGATATCATTGAAGACTACTTTTCCGGAATTGCTGTTATGCAAGAGCTTGCCAATCTTTCGTGTCTTATCCAGTAGCTGTACACTACTCATCACAGTTTCTCCTTTTTTGTTTATTTCGTGATGCGTA
>JAEEGF010651378.1_pt1 | contig 11057 bp, 13 predicted proteins | sample 9134171 | NCBI WGS metagenome assembly JAEEGF01 (sample SAMN16246542, study PRJNA631951) | gut metagenome | biome: gut microbiome; feature: rumen; material: AP-attached | host: Bos | place: Iran: Karaj | collected 2018-10
GAGCAGAAGGAATGATCATCTACATATTTCTGTATTCTTTCATTTATCATTGTTTTCCTCGCAAACTGTGATCTTTCTGTTTCTTCTATTATACAAAACGATCTCCATCATAAAGAAAAGGACCTGTTGTCTTGAAATAGGTCCTTGTTGTTCTCTGATGTCTTTGAGGATAGTTGCAAACTGGTATCTGCCACGTTCATTTTCTGCATAAGCAATGCAGGATCGTCCCGTCTTCCGGCTTATAGATCTGCCCTTTTTCACAAAGGATGACTTCCATGCCCGCCTCATCAGCAAAGCGTATCAGATCCTTTGCTTCAAAAGCTTCCCAGTATATTTCGGCATTGGCAAAAGGATAAAACTTATGGCCATACAAAAAATCCGGATAATGTTCCATCAAAAACCTGTGATTATGCGTTGAAAAACTGCATAGTCCACCTCTCCTGAGGACCCTCTTGCATTCCGACAGAAAGCTTTTCTTGAATTCATCTCCATACAGCAAGCCGAACGTCTGTGCCCAGATCAGCACGACATCAAATGATTCCGCCGAAAAAGGCAGATGTTCCCCATCATATTCATAAAATGAGATATCATATCCCTTATCGGCAGATAACTGTTTGACTTGTGATATCACTTCTTTTGAAATGTCGATCCCGACCACATCATATCCCAGATCGGATAAAGGAAATGCTTCCCGTCCCAGACCGCAGCCGATATCCAATATCCTGGCAGCCGGAGGAAAAAACCCGATAACGGATCGCTCCCATTCTTTTAATGACGGATCCCAATCCTTCATCTCATCAACATTCTTTTTATCCTCATACCACTCTGCAACGATGTTTTCATGTCGCCCTCCCCTTTGATAGACCGGGATCGTTCAATCTACGATCTTTATGATCGACCCCGGTCTTGGTTCTTCAACGATCTCCGTGCGGCTGTCATGTTCCCTGGAATCGCTGATCTCGATGAAACAAAGCCTTTCCCGGTCGTAATCCCAATGCGGTATGAGATACCATTTATTCATCAGGCCGACATATTTCTGTACCCTCTTTTCCCACTCTGCCGCAGGAAAACCGTATTTCAGATTCCGCAGAAAATTCTCAAACTCCGCCAGTCTTGAATCCTCGATCGCATCGTAGTCGTAATGCCTGTGCTCGACATACAGCCAGCGGCCATTTTCAGCGTGATCCCTGTACCAGCGCCAGGCCCTGCTTTTGTCGGCTTTCCCGACAAAATGACAGATCCTTTCCAGCTGCCACCACCTCAGATCTTCCTCATCTTTCGCCTCAAAGCATACCTCATCCGGATCACCGCGCTCTCCATACGACATCACTTTCAGACCATCCAGATACAGACCTGAAAACACATTGATATCTTCATCACGGAGTTCTTTTGGAAGATGCTCTCTTATCCATTTTTCATCCAGCTGCATCCGATCTTCACCTCCACAAACTTCGATCCATCTTATATAAAACAATAAGTCCGGACAAGAAAAAGGATCCGTTTCAGTTACAAAGCCATCGTTTTTTTCAATCCACCGTCATACACTGCTCGAAGATCATCGGCAGGCGCTTACCTAAGAAGCATGCGGAAAAACAATTCCTTTTTTGCTTCCATCCGATAGTCTTCAGCAGTATTCTCGAGATCAGATGCGACATCGCTGAACAGATCCTCGGCTCTTTCTCATTCTCCAAGTATATTTGCCTGTATCTACTCATCAGTTTCATCGAGTATTCCCCATCCTCACACATTTCAAAGCAGGAACCAGGCATTTCTCCCGATGAGGGTTCCATGTTTCCCATGATCTGAAGCAGAAGATACATGGCTTTTCTGTCAGAAGGATCTTTCCTTTGCCAGCTTCGCGGCATAAAAGAAATCCATGTCATCACGTCCGCTGTCCAGCGCTGCCGCCAAGACCCTGCAGAAACCTGCTTCATCGTATTCCTTATCGTAATCTTTTCCGTAATTCGTTTTGACCGTTTCCCCTGCCGTAAATGCTTTCACAAGCTCTCGCGTATCATACGCATTATGCAAAGTACAGACAAGTTCTTCTCCTCTGTACAAGTATAAACATGGCTCATATGGATGAGAATGCAATCGATAGATTTCGTTTTTATAAGTGTATGTCACTTCATCCGGATTCAGATCCAGCGTTCCACGATCTTCTTCGCTGACAGATCCGCTTTTCATGTGCTTCACCAGCACTGAAAACTGCATCAGCCAAGGGAGCACGATATCTGTGCTTGCCTCATAAGGCAGCTTCCTGAAAGACCTTTCGTTTCGAGCTTCGGCAGTCACACGAAGAAGAAACTCTGCATCATCCTTAAAAGTCTCAGTATGCCAGGGCATTTCATCCAGATCGAAACCGGCTGTTCCCGGAGCAAGATCATTGATGTCTTTCTGATCTTCTAGAAAGGATATCAGTTGTTCCTGATGCTCCGTCTTTTCAAAAGCATCTGCTGCCGTGATCAAAAGATCAAGAAAACAGTCTGTCCCCTGATTGGACATGACGATCCATTCGTTATTTGGCGCTTTTTCATTCAGTCTTATGATATTGCTCATGGCTTCTCCACAGATCCAGATCCATCAATTTTTCTTTCATTGATATGATTTAATTGTACCATTGTCGATCCCCATCCGGGCTGATCGTGGCTACCTCGTTTTGTGCAATATGAGAGCGTGACTTTATGATGCCTCTTCCATTGGGGATCCATTATGGATCTCAAAATCAGCCAATATTGTATTGCCTTGCACTAGGCTTTTTCAAGACTGTTCTTGTCCAAAAGGAAATCCTCCAGATTCACGTTGTAGATTCCGTCTTCATCATAGTACGGTGCGATGTTGTCTGCCGTGACGATGATCTTGGTAAAGGAGTCCTTGATCTGCTTCAGCGATCTGGATTCCTGTTCTCTTTTCCCTTCCGCTTCCAGAGAGAAAGCGGACTGGATGTAATACACCTTATTTCCGTCTCTTGCGACAAAATCTACTTCAAGGGTCTTCCTGACAGGATTTCCTTCCTTGTTTCTTTCAACGATATCCAGCGTTCCCACATCGACGGAGTATCCTCTGGAAACAAGTTCGTTGTAGATGATGTTCTCCATGATGTGGGTCTGTTCGCTCTGCCTGAAGTTGACCCTGGCGTTTCGAAGTCCGATATCCGTAAAATAGTATTTCTTGTCGGCACTCAGGTACTTCTTTCCTTTCAGATCGAACCGGTTGGCGACCCGGATGAGGAATGCATCCTCAAAGTATTTCAGATAGGCGTCGATCGTATTATGAGTGATATTGACGTGTTGTTCTGACTTGAACGTCTTCTCCAGCTTGCTTGGATTGGTCTGTCCGCCGATATTGGAAGCGATGACATCCAACAGATCGCTGATCACCTTTTCATCGTTTCTGATCCTGTTTCTTTCGATGATGTCCCTGATGTATGTTTCCGCAAACAGATTCTGCAGATAATCCGCTTTCTCCTTGTGCGTTTTCAATAGAAACGTCCTTGGAAGGCCTCCGTAGGTCGCGTATTCTCTGAAGCGTTCCATCCTGTCTCCGTCATATACTTCAGAGAACTCCTTATAGGTCAAAGGTTCCAGATGGATCTCATCTCCTCTGTCTCTGAATTCCGTAACCACATCCTTTGAAAGCATCTTTGAATTGCTTCCGGTGACATAGACATCCAGATTGTCGATCTTGATCAGTCCAAGCAGCACATCAACAAAACCGATCCTGTCTCCTTCCAGATAGGGATTATCGATCTCCTTCACGTTCTGGATCTCATCGATCAGAACATAATACTGTTCCTCATCTTCAATCCTGCTTCGGACATACCGATCAAGTTCAAGCGGATTGCGGTATCTGGCATTGATACTGTCATCTAGAGCGATTTCAATGATATGGTCTCTGCTGATACTGTTTTGAAGCAGATGTGCATAGAACAGATTGAACAGAAAGTATGATTTGCCTACTCTCCGTATGCCGGTGATGATTTTTACCCTTCCGTTATGCATACGGGATATCAGCTGCTGCAGATAATTGTCTCTTTTTATTTCCATATTTAACTATCTCCTTATTCTGTTACATATTTCGTTTATATTATACTACATATACACATATATATAATCTATTTATGTTTATTCTAATGTTTTTAGTTTATTATATGTATCTTTTTATGCCCAAATACAAAAAAAGAACCTATTTACTTGAAATAGATCCTTTATTTATCCTTGGTGCCATAGGGGGGTTATTACAAACCACCTGCCCTTTTCAGCCTGTTATATACGACTCAAAAAGAAGAATCGCTTGTTCAACCTCATAATAACATAAATGTCTGTATTTGCAATATCTCAGCAATACGCTTTTCGTGCTTTGAAAAGCGTTCGTAAATGTCCCTACAAAATATTTTCGAACTCTCTTTAAGGGTCCTTATTCCTTTGGATCGATATATCCGTTGCAATCCTTTTCAAGATCGCTCCACTCTTTCGGGATCTTCCCATAGCGAAGCAGGACCGCTCTGAAATCGTCGTTCATCGCATTCATTTCATCGACCGCATTCATAGCATGATCGGAAGTGCATAATCTTCCGAGTCTTGTCGAACAGATCAGCCGGTAAAACGGCAGATACTTCTTTTTGAATCCGGGTCTTTTGTAGCTCTTGTCCGAATCCGGAAGGATCTCGTGTCCATTCTCTTCCAGGACCCTGTATGCTGAAATGGAAGCATCCATCACCCTGTTGAGATAAACCTTGTCTTTTCTCACTTTTCTGATATCTCCTTGCGTGTAATAGCACAGAAAAGCGATGGGAAGCACCGAGGCGGCATGACATAAAAGCCAGTCACCCATGTTCGGTTCGTATGTTACTTTGTATCTTGTCTGATCGAAGATCTTTCTGATCATTTCTTCATTCGGTTGGTCTTGCTTAAGCTGACCGATCGTGATCCTTCTGATATCGACCGATTCCAGATGATCACACTCCCGATGTCCAGCCGATGATCCGAAAGCAAACATCACATTCTTTTCCGGCAGCATCATTCGATATTCCCCGGAGCGTACGTTGTTTCCGACAAAAACGATATTCTTTGACACGTTGTTTTTCAATATCGGAATTGCAGAATCAAGCTGCGTACAGCGGACGACAACAAAGATCACATCATAACGATCATCCGTTTTGAGTTCCCTGATCACCGGAATATGTGACGTCGTTTTCTTTCCAAGATAATGATGGATCTTCAGACCGTTCTCTTCCAGCGTATTCGCCCAGTTTCCGCGGGCAAGCAGCATCACGCCTTTACCATCCCTGAAGAGATTATCCGCAAGATTGCATCCAAGCACTCCTGCCCCAAACACCAGTATTCTCATATCCCCTTCATCCTCCCTTGGACTTCACTCAGAATTCTTTCATGGTCCTGATCATCATATCCCATCCATCCTTTGCCTCAGGACAGATCGGGAATACCGGATAGCAGTGGAACATGCCCTGCCCGACGATCATCCGGTATTTCACTCCATACTTTTTCATGGATTCTTCAAAGGAAGGAGCGAAAGCATACAGCGTCTCATCGCTTCCGTAAATGAAGCACACTTCTGGGCAGTTACTGAAATCACCGTTCTGCAGATGCAGCATATAGTCCGGAACGTCCTGTCCGTGTCTCATGATCGTTTCGGCTGTGAACATATAACTTATCGGGATCGCTACATCCTTCTGATCGAGCTCCTTCATCCGCTCAATCTCTTTTTCGCCGCAGGGACAGGTGCCCGGAGAGATCGGCATGATGAATCCCGGTCTTTCCAGTTTGCTGCCGATATCGTTCATATACGGGATCAGTCCCAGTGCCAGATTGCCTCCGGATGATGTTCCCAAAAGCGATATGTTTTTCCCTTCGTAATCTTTCAGCATCTCTCTGTAAGTCTCATAGATCATCTCGTAAGACTTGCTGATGGGATATTCGGTACAGAGCGGATAGTACGGAACATAGACATCCAGACCCGTCTCTTGTGCAAAGCGAAGTGCCTTTTTTACGGAATCCGGTCTGGGAGCCGACACCATTCCTCCGCCGATGATGAACATACAGGCTTTTTCTGATGGAAGACGATGTTTCATCTTCAGAAGAGGAAAACCCATCACATCTGCTCTATTTACCTCTATGTCCTCAGAATGAAGCTCAGGAATCCTGACTCTTGCGTTCTGCTTCTTCTTGATTTCCACGATCTTATCAGCATCAAGATCCCACCTTTTCTTGATGTTCAGCCATCTTAGCAGTGCTTTCAAAACAGTATATTTCAGTGACATATCATAGTTCCTCCTTCATCTCCTGCGAACTTCGTCGAAACAACAGTCTCCATCCGAAAGATCCGAATGACGTATGAAATTCACATGCCTGGAAAGACCTGAATAAACTCTCGTATCTGTATTGCAGAAGATCTTGCACAATTCGCGGATCCCGTAAGCATCAAAGACCTCCACATACATGCATTTCGAGATCCTGTATTTGACACAGTCTTTAGAGACATCAAAATAATCATAAGTGATACTCTTATCTGCGACACGTTTCTTATGATCCTGAATGTTCCACTTCCTTGCGATCTCAAATGCTCCGGGAAGCCTGTCGATCAAGCTGATCAACACATCAAAGAATTTTCTTCTTCCCGCAAAAGCAACATTCGAAAAATCGATGATCTCCTGATTCGACAGACCGTGATCTTTCAATTCCAGGCACATGGCAACAACGGCATAAATCAGTTTCATGTTCATGGTCGGATAGATATCGTGCTCCCGGTAAAGATCAGAAGCATACATCTTTCCCAACCGTTCTTTGTAGCTTCTTTCTTTTTCTTGCACATCAAAGATGTTCAGCTTTTCCAAGGCATTCCGATAGAGATCTGAATATCTGTTGACTGTTTCTTCAATATCCATATTGACTCATTTCTTATTTTTATTTTGTGTATTCCAGCAGGAAGTTGCAGCAGTCATTACCACGGCCGATCGTCTTGGTCCTGCCCCATTTCAAGTCTTTATGCATGTCACCGTATGCCGCATCATCGCTATCGCAGAAGACAGTGCATAATTCCGGATGTCCGTATTTCTGACAGGTCTTCATATAAGGACAGCTGACGATGTTGAACCGGGCTTCGTTTTTCTTTTTGGGCGGAAACTCATATTCAAAACCTGCTTCGATCGGAAAAGCGGATATTCCTATCTTCATGAACAGATCCGGTATCTTTTTCGCCATCCCCGGAAGAGCGATGATCCTTTTCAGATGCGGTACAGTCTTTGCACAATAGCGCAAGAAAAACTCCCGGATATAGGAAGCGGCTTCCTCTTTTCCCATGCCGCGATCCAGCAGCGTCTCATAGATCGCGATGCTCGGATATATCCTTCCAAACGTATGCTTCTTTAATTCCCTGACATCATTCTTATTCTCTTCGCAGAGTTCAAGGAAACGTTCCTGGGCCTGCTTTGCCATGTCTTCGGCTGTCGTAGCATTGAAATCCTCTTTCAGGATCTCATAGACTCCGTTGATTATTTTCTGATATTTCACTATAGCCTCCTTCACTGCTTGTCATCATGATCTTTTGCCGTGTTGCTCTGATCAGGCACATACCAGTAGTCGCAGGAATCCGCTCCGGAGGCGACCGTATGATTGCGGATCAGCTTTGCGTGCATGAGCTTTGCATAGGCATGGTCCAGACTGCAGAGATAGGGCATGAGATGCTGATATCCGTTATCCCTTGCATAATCAGCCAGAGGACAGCCTACAAGCGTAAAGGCAAATCCCTCATCCACATGATCCGGATCGACGACCATTCCCCAGGTATTCATCCATTCACCCTTTGCCTGCTTTGAAGCAACGGTGTCCGCGTATTTCTGATAGCTTATGTAAAAGTACTTCCTTAGGAAGGAACATATCGGCTTCCTGTTGATGTTCAGAAGATTCCCTATCAGCCGATAATGATCCGCAAACTCGTCAAAGATCTCGGAAAAAGCCGGACCGTCGATCCGATGATCCGAACCCTCATAATAAGAAAGAAACAGGATGAAGATCCTCATGTTATAGGCAAAACTGTTCTCCCTGCCTCCCAGATCCGGTGCCTTCTTCATCAGCTGAGGATAAATCCTGCGGGCATTGTCCACGATCTTTCCATATTCATCGGGATAGTGTTTCTTCAGATACCTGATGATCGTCTTTTCAAATATCCTGTCCATCTACCGGTCCTTCTTAACGACATGGAAATCACAGCAGTCATCGCCGTTGCCCAAGGTCTTTGTCCTGATGAGCTTCCCTCCCTTATACTCTATGGTCGGATAATCCATGACACACATATGCGGCATCAGGAACATCAGATCCTCCTGTTTTGCGATCTTGCAGACACCGCATTCACGATGGGTGACGTAATACTCAGGAACTGACAAGTCATAGGAAAAATCAAATACCCAATCCATCGGATACTGTCTTTTCTTTGACCTTTCCGCTCCTTTGACGTATTTATCGATCTCTTTCTGATCGAAACAGTTCTTCCCCTTGTAGAACTTCTTCATCGTATCGCTCTTGCAGATTGCATCGATCATGCCGTCAAAGACATCCATCGTGATCCTTTCAGGATCGGCTTTGTAGTAAGCGAAACCATAGCAGGCCAGATGCATGACCGGCGCAAACATATTCTCTTTCATTGAACCAACGGAAGGAGTCCGTCCGATCATTTCCTTATACTCCTTCAGATGTTTTCTTCTGAATTCCCTGATATCGATACCGGGAACAGCTTGATCCGTATACGCATATACCGTTTTCCCGAACATCATCGGAAACAGCAACCCCATCATCCCGCTCTTCATAATGATCATCCCCCTCTTAAAATATCCTTATGATCCTTATATGCTCCATCCGGCACTGGCCGACTGCAGATCCGACATGCGTCTGAAGACTCCGTCCTTTTTCTGATAAAGATCTGCCGGTTTTCCTTCTTCAACGACCCTGCCTTCGTGCAGCACGACGATCTTGTCGGCAGACTCGTCCGTACGCATGCGGTGGGCAATGACCAGCACTGTCTTCCCCGCCAGAAGTCTTGAAAGAGCCTGCTGGACTTTCGTTTCGTTCTCAACATCCAGAGATGCCGTCGCCTCATCCAGAAGCACGATCGGCGCATCCTTCAGCAGTGCCCTGGCGATCGAGATCCTCTGGCGTTCTCCTCCGGAAAGCCGGATGCCGTTTTCACCGATCGGCGTATCGAAACCATTAGGAAGCTTATTGATGAACTCCAGGCAGTTCGCCGCTTCAGCTGCTGCATAGACCTCTTCATCGCTTGCGCCTCGTTTACCCAATCTGATGTTTTCCCTGACGGTGTCATCGAACAGTACGACATCCTGGAAGACCATCGAATAATCCTTCAGAAGCACTTCGGGATCGATCGTGGAGATGTCGACCCCGCCGACTTCGATCTTTCCGGACGATACATCCCACAGTCTCGCTGCCAGACGGGCACAGGTGCTTTTTCCTGAACCGGATGGCCCGACCAGAGCCGTGACCTCGCCTTCCCTGGCAACAAAACTGACATCACGCAGGACCATGTCATTGTCGTAGGCAAAACTTACATTCCTGAATTCGATGTCGTGTCCTGCCGGCTCGAAATGATCGATCCCTTCTGCGGAAGGCGTTTCGAAGATCTCGTTGAGACGTGCAGCGGAAACCTGAGAAACGAACATTTCGGCGATCAGCGCCAGTGCCTGATCAAACGGCGCATAGATCCTGGTGATGATGATCATGAACAGATACAGAAGCATGAAATCGATCTCGCCCGACAGGATCAGCTTCGCAGCCGTCAGGATCGTCGTTGCGGTTCCAAGCCTCATGATGACGCTTGCTGCATTGACGAACAATCCGGTCACAAGTTCACCTTTTCTCATGACGGATTCATGATGATCGATCTTGGCATTGACTCTGCTCAGGTATTTTTCTTCCTGGTTGGTTGCCTTGATCTCGCGGACATTTTCGATCGCTTCCTGCAAAGCATCGGAAACATCTACAGCAGCCTGCTTGTTCATGCGGGAATAACGATTCTCCGTATTTCTTGAACCAAAGAGCAGGCCGAAAGCGACCGGTACGCCCCACAGACAGGCCAGAGCCAGTCTCCAGTCATAACATACCAGCATCACGGCAATGATCCCGGTCGATATGAAGGCACCGTAAAGATAACCGAGACAGTGCGACCACACATGCTCGAGACGGTTGACGTCGCCCATGATCGTTTCCGTCAGGTCGGCAAGATCTCTTTTGCCAAAATAGCCCAGCGGCAGTTTCCTCAGCCTCTCCGCGATCGAAAGGCGGGTCTTCCTCACTTCCGCATATACCAGGCCGTAAGTCGTCTTATACTGCTGCAGGTGCGTCAAATACGAAAGGATGATGAATCCGATCAGCAATGCAACAAAGAACAGAACATTCGGAAGCGGATCATCGGATATGATGACCGACATGTACGATCTCATCAGCAGGTATACGATACCTGCCCCAAACATCACGATCAGATTGACGATCACTGTCCAGAATGCGCCTTTTTTCGTATTCTCCAATCCCTGATCTGTCAGGGCATATCTTTTCTGAAATTCTTTTGAGAACATCCTAATGACCCTCCTTTTCCGACCTGATCTTCCAGCTGACTGCTTCCTGGTAGTCAGCCCACATCTGCGCATATTTCCCTTTGGCCTTCAAAAGCTCGTCATGCGTTCCGCTTTCGACGACGTTCCCCTGATCAAGCACGATGATCCTGTCGGCTGAAACGACTGTGGAAAGCCGGTGAGCGATCATGATGACGGTACGTCCCTTCGTCAGTTTCCGGAAAGCCTTCTGTATCAGCATCTCGTTCTCCGGATCGGCAAACGCCGTCGCTTCATCCAGTACAATGATCGGTGCATCCTTTAGGATCGCCCTTGCCAGAGCGATACGCTGCTGCTCTCCTCCCGACAGATGAATCCCTTTGGAACCGATGACCGTTTTGATACCGTCAGGAAGCTTTTCTATGATATCGTCGCATTGCGCAGCACTTAATGCCGTCCTTATTTCATCCTGACCCGCATC
>JAEEGF010806147.1_pt1 | contig 11057 bp, 6 predicted proteins | sample 9134171 | NCBI WGS metagenome assembly JAEEGF01 (sample SAMN16246542, study PRJNA631951) | gut metagenome | biome: gut microbiome; feature: rumen; material: AP-attached | host: Bos | place: Iran: Karaj | collected 2018-10
GCTCCATGCCGAAGACATACAGCGCCAGGAAGCCGCCGGTGAAGGCCAGCGGGATGGTGAACATGACGATGAAGGGGGACTTCAGGGACTGGAACTGGGCCACCATGATGAAGTACACCAGCAGCACGCCCAGCAGCAGCATCAGCAGCAGCTGGCGCATGGCCTCCATAATGGCCTCGTTCTCGCCGTCGAAGGACACGGTGACCCCCTCCGGCAGCTCCAGGCCGTCCACCGCCCGCTGCACGTCTGCGGTGACGCGGGTGATGTTGTAGCCCTCGGCCACGTCGGAGGTGACGGCCACGTACCGCCTCTGCTGGTCCCGCTGGATGGTGTTGAGACTGACGGTCTCCTCCACCGTGGCCACCTCGCCCAGCCGGAAGCTACGGTCTGCCTTCTCGCCGGTCTCGCCGGTGAGCCCGGCCAGGCCGGACAGGTCCTCGCCGGCGGATGAACCGCCGGTCATGGCCTCGCCCATGCCGCTCATACCGCCCATGCCGCTCATACCGCTCATGCCGGACATGCCGCTCATACCGGACATACCGCTCATGCCGCCCGTCATGCCGCTCATGGAGCCGATGGCGCTGTCGGGGTCGATGACCAGATCCAGGAGCTTCTCCCGGGTCAGGCGGCTGCCCTCGGCGTTCTCGATGATCACGTCCATGCTGGTGTCGTCCAGCGTCATGCCGGCGTTGGTGGCGGAATCGGTGAGGGCCGCGGCGATCTGCAGGTAGATCTGGGCCACGGTCATGCCCTTCTTCATGGCGGCGGTGCGGTCCACGGACACGTGGAGGGCCGGCGCGGTCTCGTCCAGCCCGTCGGACACGGAGGCCGTGCCGGGCACCTGGCCGATCCGGGCCGCCAGGGTCCTGGCGGCGGACTGGAGGTCCTCCATGTCGTCGCCGTAGACCTTGATGGAGATCCCGGAGCCGGTGAGCATATCCATATTCATCACCGTGGAGGCGGTGACCTGACAGGGCATATCGGCGCAGAGCTTTTCGATCTGCCGCCCGGCCACCAGGCCGAACTCGCCCTCCGGCAGGGTGATGTACAGCGTCACGTCGTTTTCGCCGCCCTGTCCCTGCATCATGGTCAGGACGCTGCCGGAATTGGTCATCATGGCGCCGACGGTCTCCACGTGGTCCACCGTCAGAGCCCGGCGGGCCACCTCGTCGGCCAGCTCCACCGCCGTTTTCCGGTCGGTGTTGTCCGGCATGGTGATGGCCACGCTCACGTTGTTCATATCCACCTCGGGCATAAAGGTGAAGCCCCGGTGCATGGCGCCCCAGGCGGACAGGGCCAGGGCCAGCGCCGCCGCGCCCAGCACCACGGCCTTGTGGTCCAGGGACCAGCCCACGGCCCTGCGGTAGAGGGGATAGATCCGGTCCAGCAGCCCCAGGTGGGGTTGTTTTTCCTGCTTCAGCAATCCGGAGGCCATGGCCGGCACCAGGGTCAGGGCTACCAGCAGGCTGGCCATCAGGGAATAGCCCATGGTCAGGGCCAGATCGGTGAACAGCTGCTTGGTGAGGCCCTCCACGAACACGATGGGCAGGAACACGCACACGGTGGTCAGGGTGGAGGCCACGATGGCGCCCAGCACCTGCTGCGCGCCGGACACGGCGGCCTGGATCACGGTGGCGCCCTTGGCGCGCAGCCGGTAGATGTTCTCGATGACCACCACCGAGTTATCCACCAGCATGCCCACCGACACGGCCAGGCCGCTGAGGGAGATCATGTTGATGGTGACCCCGGTGAAATACATCAGCACCACCGCGAAGATGACGCTGGTGGGGATGCTCAGCAGGGTGATAAGGGTGGGCCGCCAATCCCGCAGGAACAGGAACAGCACCACCACGGAGAACAGGGCGCCCCACAGCAGGGACGAGAGGATGGTCTGTACGATCAGATGGATATACTCGCCCTGATCCATCAGGGTAATGAAATGGAGGCCGGGGTAGTCCGCCTCCAGCTGGCGGAACCGCTCCGCCACGTTGTCGGACACCTCCGCCGTGGCGAAGTTGGACTGCTTGGTAAAGGTGGCGATGACGCCGTGCTCCCCGTTGACCTTGGTGTAGATCTCGTCGGAGTCGTCGATGATGAACACGTCCGCCACGTCCCGCAGGTAGATGGGCTCCATGCCCTCCACGCCCAGGTCGAACAGCAGCAGGTTCTCCAGCTGGTCCCGGGTCTCGAACTCGTCGCCCACGGACACCATGTACTGCACGCCCTCGTCGTCCCGGATGTAGCCGGCGGGCATGGAGAAGTTCTGTGCGGTGAGGATGGCGGAGATGGTGTTGATGCCCAGGGCGCCGCTCAGGTCGGACTGCTGGGCCACCTTGTCCCGGTAGGCCTCCACGCTGGCCAACCCCTGCTCGATCTGGGCCAGGGCCTGGGTGATCTGCACGGTGCCTGCGGTCATCTGTGTCAGGGCGTCCAGCCCGGAGATGACGCCGCCGGTGACCTGCTGGGACAGCTCCGCGATGGTGGAGTCCTTGGTCAGGTTGTCGATGGCCTGGTCCACCCGGTCGATGGACTGCTGCACCTCCCGGATCTGCTCCTCCACGTTCTCGGGCGTGGCGCCGATGGCGTTGAGCTGGGCCTCCACGGTCTGGCGCTGGGCCTCCAGCTCGCTCTCCTGGCGGCGCAGGTCCGCCAGCTGGGCCTCCTGCTCCTCGGTGCGCTCCGGCAGGGCCTCCAGGGCCGCGATCTGGGCCCGGACGGCGGTCAGCTGGGCGTCGATCCGGGTCAGCTCGTTGGACAGGGTCTGGAGCTTCTCCCGCCGCTCCGTCAGCTGGGCGCGCTGGCTCTGCAGGGTGATGAGCCCCTGCTGTACGGTGCCCAGGGCGGTCTCCACGGCGCCGCCGATGGCGGACTGCTGGGCGTTGGCGATGGCGGCCTTGGCGGCCTCCACCTGGGCCTTGGCGTCCTTCAGCTGCCCCTCGGCGTCGTCCAGCTGCTTGTTGATGGCCTCGGCCAGGGTGCCGCTGAGCACGTTCAGCTTCTCCTGGCTGAGGATCACGTGGGCCTGGGTGGTGACGGTGCCGCTGACCTCCACGCCGGCCACGCCGGAGATGCCCTCCAGCTTGCCGGTCAGCGTATCGGTGACGAACTCGCTCAGCTCCCGGATATCCTTGCCGTCGTAAGCCACGGCGACCACCTCCACCGGCAGCATGGAGGGGGTGATCTTCAGCACGTAAGGGTTCGACACGGTGTCGTCCCATTGGCCGCGCAGCTGCTCGATCTTCTGTTGGATGTCCACGCTGACGGTGTCCATGTTGATGCCGTTTTCAAATTCCAGCACCACCATGGAAACGCTGTTCTGGCTGGAGGAGGTGACGGACTTGATCCGGTCCAGGGTGGCCATGGCCTGCTCCATGGGCCGGGTGATCTCCACCTCCACGGACTCCGGGCTTGCGCCGGGATCGGTGGTGACGATGATCACGTAGGGGAAGTCCATGTTGGGGATCAGGTCGGGGGTCATCTTCAGATAAGCCACCACGCCCAGCACCACGATGGCCAGCACGGCCACGAAAATTGTCAGCGGTTTTTTGACGCTGAAGCTCGGCATAGAGTTGCTCTCCTTCTTACGCAGAAATGCGGCAAAGGCCGCAAAAATCCATAATAATAATGTAAAAGTGTACCACGCTCTTGCCGCGAAAGCAAGCAAAGCGGGGTGTTGTTCACGAAAATGTTATAAAAAACCGGCGGCCGCCCCAATAGGGCGGCCGCCGCTGTCGGAAAAGGTTGGATTTTGCCGGGATAGAAGACCTCTTACTCCTCGGCCTTCTCGGGATGGTCCACGCTGTACATGTACTCCAGCATGCGGACCACCATGTTGCTGTAGCCCCACTCGTTGTCGTACCAGGCGATCAGCTTCACGAAGTCGTGATCCAGCATGATGCCGGCGGTCTCGTCGAAGATGCAGGGGCAGTTGTTGCCGATCAGGTCGGTGGACACCACCTGGTCCGCCGTGTAGGCGATGATGTCCTTCATGTAGGTCTCGGAGGCGTGGCGGACGGCGTAGCAGATCTCGGCGTAGGTGGTGGTACGGCTGAGCCGGGCGGTCAGGTCCACCACGGACACGTCCGCCGTGGGCACCCGGAAGGACATGCCGGTCATCTTGCCCTTCAGGGAGGGGATGACCCGACCCACGGCCTTGGCGGCGCCGGTGGAGGAGGGGATGATGTTGTTGAGGATGGACCGTCCGGTGCGCCAGTCGCTGCCGCCGCGGGAGTCAACGGCCTTCTGCTTGGCGGTGGAGGCGTGGATGGTGGACATCAGGGACTGCTCGATGCCGAACTCGTCGTGGATGACCTTGGCCAGGGGGGCCAGGCAGTTGGTGGTGCAGCTGGCGTTGGACACCACGTCCATGTCGGGCTGATAGCCCTCGTGGTTCACGCCGAACACGAAGGTGGGGGTCACCTCGTCCTTGGCCGGGGCGGTGATGATGACCTTCTTGGCGCCGCCCTTGAAGTGGCGCATGGCCTTCTCCATGGTGTTGAAGGCGCCGGTGGACTCGATGATGTACTCTGCGCCGCAGGTGTGCCAGGGGATCATGACGGCGTCGCTCTCGCTGAAGACCTTGATCTTGTGGCCGTTGATCACCAGGTAGCCGTCCTGGTGCTCCACGGTGCCGTTGAAGTTGCGGAACACGGAGTCGTACTTGATCAGATACACCATGTAGGGCAGATCCGCCTTGCGGAGGTTGATGCCGCAGACGTCGTACTTCTCCGGGTTCTCCGACAGGATACGCAGGACGACGCGGCCGATGCGGCCGAAACCGTTGATACCGATCTTGATTGCCATAGATTTGTTCCCCTTCCTTATCTTCCGCTCCTCGGGCGGCTTTTTTGTTCCAAGTTTATTATATCATGAATAAAATTTCTGTCGCCCCCTTTTTCGGAAAATCTTATACAAAAAACGCAAAATGTTCTTGTGAATAATCCACATTTATAACAGTTTTGCACAAAACATTCCCCATACATTCCATACGTTTGAAACGATGTCCACAAGCAAAAGAGCCCTCCGCCGTGACGGCGGAGGGCTCTGTCTGTTCTGCGTTTTTCAGTCGATGGAGCGGGTGAAGGTGACGCCGTTCTTCTGCAGGTGCACGTCCAGCTTGACCCGGTCGCCCCGGATGTAGCTGCAGGTGTACTCGTAGATGCGTCCGTCCTCGGTGCGGGTGCGGCGCTGGTGGAAGAAGGCGCAGGCGCCCTCCCGGGTCCCCAGCAGGTGGGCCCGTGCCGCGTCCAGCACCACCGCCTCGTAGGACTCCTCCGCGGAGGCGGGGATGATGCCCACGTGGTAGAGCAGACTGTAGAAGCTGTGGGTCTGCACCATCTCCCGGGTCAGATTGGGGTAGATGTACTGGGGATAGTAGCTGGTCTCCAGGATCAGCGGCTTGCCGTCCACGTTGCGGACCCGGGTGAAGCAGTACACGCCGGTGCCCTCCTGCAGATCCATTTTCCGGCAGATGGCGCTGTCCGGCTGGATGATCCCGAAATCCACCAGGGTGGAGGAGGGGTACTTGCCCAGGGAGGAGACCTCCGTGGTGAAGGAGTAGCGAACGCCCCGGTGGTTGGCGTGGGGATCGGCCACGAAGGTGCCCTTGCCCCGCTTGCGGACCACCAGGCCCTCCTCCTCCAGCTCGCCGATGGCCTGGCGCACGGTGTTGCGGCTGATGTCCAGGGCCCGGCACAGCTCCGACTCGGAGGGCAGCAGCTCGCCCACCTGCAGCGCGCCGGAGGAGATGTGGTGCTTGATGATGCCCACCAGCTGGGTATACAGAGGAATATCGCTGTCCAGACTGAGCTTGCTGTCCAGGATATGTTGTTCAGACATGATCAGGAAGTCCTTTCCGCCGCGGAGCGGGCCGTGCCGTGTCCGCGGATATATGTGATCCCGCCGCCCGGCGGGGCGGAGGGTATGGAAATAGCGCCGCCCCGGAGGGCGGCGTCATTCCCGGAACAAAAAAGAAGGAAAACCGAAAGAAAAGGGGCGTCGGTTACTTGTGGTCGACCTCGTACATGTGCTCGATGAGGCACAGGATCTTGTCGGAGTAACCGATCTCGTTGTCGTACCAGGACACGACCTTCACGAAGGTGTCGGTCAGGGCGATGCCGGCCTTGGCGTCGAAGATGGAGGTGCGGGGATCGCCCAGGAAGTCGGAGGAGACCAGGGGCTCGTCGGTGTAGCCCAGGATGCCCTTCAGCTCGCCCTCGGAGGCGGCCTTCATGGCCTGGCAGATCTCGTCATAGGTGGCGGGCTTGGCCAGGTTCACCGTCAGATCCACCACGGACACGTCCAGGGTGGGAACGCGGTAGGACATGCCGGTCAGCTTGCCGTTCAGGGCGGGGATGACCTTGCCCACGGCCTTGGCGGCGCCGGTGGAGGAGGGGATGATGTTGCCGGCAGCGGCGCGGCCGCCGCGCCAATCCTTCACGGACACGCCGTCCACGGTCTTCTGGGTGGCGGTGGTGGCGTGGACGGTGGCCATCAGGCCCTCGGTGATGCCGAAGTTGTCGTGCAGGACCTTGGCGATGGGGGCCAGGCAGTTGGTGGTGCAGCTGGCGTTGGACACGAAGGTCATATCGGAGGTGTACTTATCCTGGTTCACGCCCACCACGAACATGGGGGTGTCGTCCTTGGAGGGAGCGGACATGACCACGTGCTTGGCGCCTGCGCTGATGTGGCCGGCGGCCTTCTCCTTGGTCAGGAACAGGCCGGTGGACTCGATGATATACTCGGCCTCCAGCTTGGCCCAGGGCAGGTTGGCGGGGTCGCGCTCGGCGTACACGGGGATGCTCTTGCCGTTGACGATGATGGTGGTCTCGGTGGAGTCCACGGTGCCCTCGAACTTGCCGTGCATGGTGTCGTACTTCAGCATGTAGGCCAGATAGTCGGCCGGGCACAGGTCGTTGATGCCCACGATCTCGATGTCGGGATGATGCAGGGCCTGACGCAGGACCATACGGCCGATACGGCCGAAACCATTGATACCGATTTTGATACTCATAAATTACACCTCTCTGATGGAATATATCAAATGTATGGTACGTTTAGTATTATATGCAAAACTGAAAAAAATGCAAGTCCTTTTTCAAAAATTTCCTTTAAACGAAAAAAGCGACGTGGTTCTTGTTTTTCCGCGCCGTCTCTGTTATAGTGAAACCGGTATAGCTGGCGGGATTTGCCGGGGATAATTTCCGGCCCCAACGCCAAGTTAACGGGGAAGGAGGCGCGTTATGAACGAGGAACGGAACGATGCGCTGCTGTGCGGCGTTCTGCGCAGCGTGGCCGAGCAGATGCGGGGCTCTCTGGGCAACATCCACACCGCCCTGGAGCGTCTGTCGCCGCCGGAGGGCGCGGAGCGGAGCGAGGAGGCGGAGCGGAGCGCCGCGATCCTGAACCAGAGCTGCTACCGGCTGCTGCGGGTGATCGAGAATTTGTCCGACGCGCCGCTGCTGACGGAGAACGAGCCTCTGGTCCGGGCCAATCTGGAGCTGGTCTCCTGGCTGGAGGACCTGTGCGGCCAGGCCCGGCCCCTGGCGGCCGAGATGGGCCTGGAGCTGACCTTCCGCTGTGCCGAGCGGTACCACAAGGCGGCTGTGAACCAGCGGTATCTGAGCCGGCTGGTGTGGAACCTGCTGTCCAACGCCGTCAAATTCACCCCCTCCGGCGGCCGGGTGAGCGTGGAGCTGACCTTCCGGAGCGGACAGGTGGTGCTGACGGTGTCGGATACCGGCTGCGGCATCTCCCGTGAGATGATGGAAATCGTCTACGAGCGCTATCTCCACCCGGAGCGGATCGACCCGCTGCCCCACGGCCTGGGCCTGGGCCTGCCCCTGTGCCGGCGGATCGCCGAGCGTCACGGCGGCCGGTTCCTGCTGACCTCCCGGGAGGGAGAGGGTACCACGGTGACTGTGTCCCTGCCGGACGAGCGGCTGGAGGGCGACGTGCTGGAGCAGCCGCCGATGGTGTACGCCGGCGGATTCCAGCGGTGCATGGTGGAGCTGAGCGACGCCCTGACCTACCGGGTGTTCACCCGCGAAAACCTGGATGATTGAACCGCGGCCCCGGCGACGTGCCGGGGCCGCGCCGCAGACAGGTTTCCCTTTGTTGGGGATCGACATACGTGAGGATGGAAAGATGAACGGAAAGAGAGTGCTGGTGGCCATGTCCGGCGGGGTGGACAGCTCCGCCGCCGCCCTGTTGCTGAAGGAGCGGGGCTATGACTGCGACGGCGCCATGCTGAAGCTGCTGCCGGAGGAAAACGGCAAGTGCTGCAGCGCCGACGACGCGGCGGACGCCCGGGCGGCGGCCTACCGGCTGGGCATGAAATTCTACGTCTTCAACGAGACGGAGCTGTTCCGCCGGGAGGTGATGGACCGCTTCGTCAGCGAATACTGTGCCGGCCGCACCCCCAATCCCTGCATCGACTGCAACCGCTGCCTGAAGTTCGGCGCCCTGCTGGACCGGGCCCTGGTCCTGGGCTACGACTACCTGGCCACCGGCCACTACGCCCGGGTGGCGTATGACGAGGCCGCCGGCCTCTACCGTCTGCTGCGGGGCCGTGACCGCGCCAAGGACCAGAGCTACGTGCTCTACCAGCTGACCCAGCGCCAGCTGGCCCACCTGCTGCTGCCGGTGGGGGAGTACGACAAGGCCGCCGTCCGCTCTGCCGTTCGGGAGGCCGGTCTGGGCAACGCCGACAAGCCCGACAGCCAGGATATCTGCTTCGTGCCGGACGGGGATTACGCCGGCTTCCTGGAGCGCAGCGGCGTGGAGCTGACACCCGGCGATTTTGTGGACCGTGCGGGCAACGTGCTGGGCCGCCACCGGGGCCTGCCCCGCTATACCACCGGCCAGGGCAAGGGCCTGGGCGTCAGCCTGGGCCGCCGGGTCTACGTGGTGAGCAAGGACCCCGCCGCCAACACCGTCACCCTGGGGGACGACGCCGACCTGTATAGCCGGGAACTGACCGCCTGCCGCGTCAACTGGATCGCCGGCGCGCCGCCGGCCGGGCCCGTCCGCTGCACCGTGAAGATCCGCTACAGCCAGACCGAGACCCCGGCCTTGGCCGAGCCGCTGCCGGAGGGCCGCCTCCGGGTGACCTTCGACCGGCCCCAGCGGGCCGTCACCGCCGGCCAGGCGGTGGTGCTCTACGACGGCGAATCCGTCCTGGGCGGCGGCACCATCGAATAAAAGAGAAGGAAAAAAACAGCGCCCGCGCCTCTGTTTCAGGCGCGGGCGCTGTATTTTTCTGTTCCGAAGGATCACCCGGTCACGCCGGCGCCTTCAGGAGCGGCAGCGTGACGATGAACCGGGTGGACCGCTGATCGCTCTCGCAGCGGATGGTCCCCCGGTGCTCCGTGACGATGGACCGGGCGATGGACAGTCCCAGCCCGAAGCCCTGGGTGCCGGACCGGGACCCGTCGGCCCGGTAGAAGCGATCGAACAGGCGGGCCACCACCTGGGGCGGAATGGGCTCGCCTCCGTTTTCCACGGTGAGGCGGGCGTTCTTCTCCTCGGCGGTCAGGGTCAGCCGGATGGCGGACCCCTCCGGGGCGTACTTGATGGCGTTGTCCAGCAGGATACCGATCAGCTGCCGCAGCTTGTCGGCGTCGCCGCTGACCCGCAGCCCCTCGTCGATGTTGTAGAGCAGCTGCCGCCCGGCCTCGAAGGCCACCGGCTCGAACCGCAGGGCCGTATCCGTCACCAGATCGCTCCAGTCCAGGGGGGCGAAGGCCGCCTTGTGTCCGCCGTCGTCGGCCCTGGCCAGGGTCAGCATGCTCTCCACCAGCTTCTTCATCCGGCGCGACTCGCTGCGGATATTGTCCACGTACCCCTGCTCGTCGCCGCTGGCGCTCTGGGCCAGCAGGTCGGCGGAGGACAGGATCACCGTCAGCGGCGTCTTCAGCTCGTGGGAGGCGTCGGAGAGGAACCGCTGCTGTTCCTGCCAGGATTTCTCCACCGGCCGGGTGATGAGGCCGGACAGGAGATAGCTGAAGCCGAACAGCACCGCGAAGGCGGCCAGTCCGATCAGCACGATGTTGCGCACCAGGGTCTGCAGGGTGCCCCGATCCAGGGAGCTGTCGGTGAAAGCCAGCCGCACGCCGAAGGGTCCCCGATCCCGCAGGTAGCGGAGGTGGTACTCCTGCAGCTCGCCGGCGTCCTCCCGCCGCTCCAGGCAGGCCTCCACGATCTCCGTCAGGATCTCCGCCTCGCTCTCGTCGACCTGGTCGTCGCCGTCCTTGTCGTCCATATACCGGGTCAGATCGAAATTCCGCCGGTCCCGCACGACGGCGGTCCCGGTGGGATAGACGTCCACGGTCAGATAGGAGAAGAGGCCCTGCCCGTCGGGGCGGCCCTCCTCCGGCCCGCCCTGCAGCACGTCCTGGAGCATCTGCCGGGTCCTGCCCTCCAGGGAGGCCCGGTAGGAGAAGAACACCGCCACCAGCGCCAGGATCAGCACCGCCGCCACGGTGCCCATGGTCAGGGCCACCACCTTCCAGCGGAGCTTGCGGATCATGCCTCCACCTCCAGACAGTAGCCCACCATGCGCACGGTCTTGATGCGCACGGCGGAGTGCAGATGGGTCAGCTTCCGCCGCAGGAAGGAGATGTAGACCTCCACGTTGTTGTCCTCCGCGTCGGAGTCGTAGCCCCAGACCTTCAGCAGCAGTTGCTCCTTGGTGACGATCTGGCTGCCGTTTCGCATCAGCAGCTCCGCCAGGTCATACTCCCGGCGGCTCAGCCGCACGGACCGCTCCTGGCAGTTGAGGGTAAAGGTGCCGCCCTCCAGCCGCAGGTCGCCGAAGACCAGGGCGTCGTCCAGCCGGACGTCGCCGCCCCGCCGCCGCAGCAGCAGCCGGATGCAGGCCAGCAGCTCGTCGGGCTCGAAGGGCTTGGTGAGGTAGTAATCGGCGCCGCTGTCCAGCCCGTGGACCTTGTCGGTCACGTCGCTGCGTGCCGTCAGCATCAGAACGGGGACGGCGTGTCCGCCGCCGCGCAGCTCCCGCAGCAGGGTGAAGCCGTCCATGCCCGGCAGCATGGCGTCCA
>JAEEGF012403419.1_pt1 | contig 11056 bp, 9 predicted proteins | sample 9134171 | NCBI WGS metagenome assembly JAEEGF01 (sample SAMN16246542, study PRJNA631951) | gut metagenome | biome: gut microbiome; feature: rumen; material: AP-attached | host: Bos | place: Iran: Karaj | collected 2018-10
CAGCAGGTGGCAGAGCATACCGAAGAGCTTAAAAATGATTTCACCCTGTTGTCGAGGCTTGATTTTATATTTGCAAAGGCTGCCATGGCGCTGGATATGAATGCCATAAAGCCTGTTGTAAAAAAGGATGGCCCCATTGTGTTAAAGGGGGCCAGGCATCCCCTTTTGGACAAGGATCAGGTGGTGCCCATTGATGTGACTTTAGGGGAAGATTTTACCCAGCTTATAATCACGGGGCCCAACACCGGAGGCAAAACAGTTTCTCTTAAAACCGTTGGGCTTTTGGCGCTGATGGGGCAGTCGGGGCTTTTGATCCCTGCAAAGGAAAACTCCACGCTTCCGGTTTTTGAAGAGGTGTATGCGGATATCGGAGATGAGCAGAGCATTGAGCAGTCTCTTTCCACCTTCTCATCCCACATGACAAATATTATCTCCATCCTCAAAATCGCCGACAGTGAATCGCTCGTTCTGATCGATGAGCTCGGCGCCGGTACCGATCCGGTGGAGGGCGCTGCGCTGGCAATGGCGATTCTTGAGCAGCTGCACCAGCAGGGTGCGAAGATTGCTGCCACAACCCATTATGCCGAGCTGAAAACCTATGCACTTGAAACGCCGCATATCGAAAACGGCAGCTGTGAATTCGACATCCAGTCGCTGAAACCGACCTACCGGCTGTTGATCGGTGTTCCGGGTCGCTCCAACGCGTTTGCAATTTCAGAGCGGCTCGGCATGGCGCACCCGATCATTGAACGTGCGCAGCAACTGGTCAGCGGTGAAAACCGCAGCTTTGAGCACGTGCTGGAAACGCTAGAAGAAAGCCGCGCCGAATATGAGACCAAGACCAAAGAGGCCGAGGCGCTCAAAATAGAAGCCGACAAGGCCCGCGAAACCGCGCAGAACTATAAAGATTCGATTGAAGAACTGCGCCGCAAGGAGCTGGAAAAAGCGCAGCAGCAGGCCGCCCGGATCATCGATCAGGCCAAGCGCAGCGCCTACACGCTGATGAACGAGCTGGAGGAACTCAAAAAGCAAAGCGATAAATCGGCCGACAAGGCCGAGATGGTCCGCCGCGCCAAGCAGCAGATGCGCCGCAGCATGGGCGAGTTCGACGAGATCACGAATCCCGTGGTTTCGCAGATCGACCCCGACGAGCCCTACGTTTTGCCGCGGCCGCTGAAGGTCGGCGACGAAGTGCTTGTGGTCGACATGGGCAAAACGGCGACCGTCTCCGCGCTGGCGGATAAAAAAGGCGAAATCGAAGTGACGGCCGGCATCATCAAATTGCGCACGCCGCTTGGGAACCTGCGGCTGCAGGACAAAAAAGAACCGCCGAAGAGGGCCTCCCGCGCCGTGCCGAAGCAGGGCGGCGGCGAGTTCCACGTGGCCGGCGGTCAGCGCAACGAATGCGACCTGCGCGGCATGAATATCGAAGAGGGGATACTGGAGCTCGAACGGCACATCGACCGCTGTATGCGGCAGGGGCTTGACGAGCTGACCGTGATCCACGGCAAGGGCACCGGCGTGCTGCGCAAGGGGATTCAGGATTACTTAAGAAAGAACAAGTTCGTCAAGTCATACCGTCTCGGTACCTTCGGCGAGGGGGAAAGCGGCGTGACGATCGTCACGTTGAAATAGTGCACAGTGCAAAGCGGGGCGGCAGTTGCCGCCCGCTTTTTCGCAGCTTTGATCTCTGTAAAGAAAAATTTCTTTACACCTCTTGACAAATCCGCTGGGCCCGTGTATAATAGCTTCCGCTGTAAAGAAAAGCAACTTTACAGCGGAGAAGGAGGGGAGTAATCATGGCGAAGAATCTGGATGTGACGCTGCTGTTTGATATCTACGGCGAAATGCTCACGCAGAAGCAGCGCGATTTCATCACCTATTACTATGACGACGACCTTTCCTTGGCCGAAATTGCGGAAAACGAGGGCATCACGCGCCAGGGCGTCCGCGACTCCATCAAGCGCGCCGAAGCGCAGATGGAAACCTTTGAACAGCATCTCGGCCTCAAGCGCCGCTTTGAAGAGCTGCGGCAGGGCCTGCAGGAGATCGACGCGATGGCCGACGTCATCAACGAGGTCAACATGCGCACCATTCTCTCGCGCGAGATCAACGACGCCGTGTCGCGGATCCATTCGGTTTCCAAGGTGCTGAGCGAATAAACGAACAAGGAAGAATGATATATGGCATTTGAAGGTCTTTCCGAACGGCTGGAGGCCGCCTTCAAACGACTGAGAAGCAAGGGCTCTCTGACCGAGGCCGACGTCAAGGACGCGATGCGCGAGGTGCGTATGGCGCTGCTGGAGGCCGACGTCAACTACAAGGTCGCCAAGGACTTCACCAAAACCGTGACCGAACGCGCCGTCGGCGCCAAGGTGATGGAAAGCCTGACGCCCGCGCAGATGGTCATCAAGATCGTCAACGAAGAGCTGACCAATCTCATGGGCGGCACGAAGGCCCGCCTCAACACCGCCAACCATCCGCCGACGATCGTGATGATGTGCGGTCTGCAGGGCTCCGGTAAAACCACCCACAGCGCGAAGCTTGCGCTGATGCTCAAAAATCAGGGCCACCGTCCGCTGCTGGCCGCCTGCGACGTCTACCGTCCGGCCGCCATCAAGCAGCTGCAGGTGGTGGGCGAAAAGGCCGGCGTGCCCGTGTTCGAGCGCGGCCAGATCGACCCGGTGGACATCGCGAAACAGGCGATTGCCGAGGCGAAGGATCACGGCTACGACTACGTGTTCCTTGACACGGCCGGCCGTCTGCACGTGGACGAGACGCTGATGAACGAGCTCAAGAACATCAAGTCCGCCGTGCACCCGCACGAGATTTTGCTCGTGGTGGACTCCATGACCGGCCAGGACGCGGTCAACGTGGCAACGTCGTTCAACGAAGCGCTCGGCATCGACGGCCTGATTCTCACCAAGCTCGACGGCGACACCCGCGGCGGCGCGGCGCTTTCCGCCAGAGCCGTGACCGGCAAGCCGATCAAGTTTGTCGGTACGGGCGAAAAGCTCGGCGATCTCGACGTGTTCCACCCCGACCGCATGGCTTCGCGCATCCTCGGCATGGGCGACATGCTTTCGCTGATTGAAAAGGCGGAGCAGGAGCTGGACGAAAAAAAGGCGCTGGAGCTGGAACAAAAGCTGCGCCGCAACAAGTTCGACCTCAACGACCTGCTCGACCAGATCTCCCAGATGCGCAAGATGGGCTCCATCAAAGACATTCTGCGCATGCTGCCCGGCATCGGCCGCAAGGTCGACGACGTGGAGGTGGACGAAAAGGCGTTCGACCGCATGGAAGCGATCATCTATTCCATGACGAAACAGGAGCGCGCCAAGCCTGACATCATCAACCCCTCGCGCAAGCGCCGCATTGCCGCCGGCTGCGGCATGCAGGTCGAAGACGTCAACAAGCTGCTCGCGCAGTACCGCCAGATGCAGAAGATGTTCAAGCAATTCAACGGCAAGAGCAGCAAGAAGATGCGCAAGCGCATGATGAACATGCCCGGCATGAACGGCATGGGCGGCATGCCCGGTATGGGCGGCGGTTTTCCGCTTTGATTTGTTCCGTATGATACACGTTCCGTGATCAAATAAATACAAATTATTACTTTGGAGGTAACAACAATGGCAGTAAAAATCAGACTGCGCCGCATGGGCGCGAAAAAGGCTCCGTTCTATCGTGTGGTCGTGGCGGACTCCCGCTATCCGCGTGATGGCCGTTTCATCGAAGAGATCGGCTATTACGATCCGATGAAGAACCCCGCCGACATCAAGATCGACGCTGAGAAGGCGCAGAAGTGGCTGAACAACGGTGCGCAGCCGACCGACACCGTGAAGGCGCTGCTGAAAAAGAGCGACATCATTAAATAAGTTTGGGGGATCATACCTTGAAAGAGTTACTCTTGCTGATCGCGCAGGGTCTTGTTGACGCGCCCGATCAGGTAACGGTTGAGGTTGACGACATCAACGAAGAGGGCGTCATCGTGTTCCACCTTCACGTCGCCCCCGACGATATGGGCCGCGTGATCGGAAAGCAGGGCAGAATTGCCAAGGCGATCCGCACCGTGATGCGCGCAACCGCAAACAGAACCGATTCCAAGATTATGGTGGAAATCGACTGATGTCGATTGAAAAAAGACCGCTTTTGGCGGTCTTTTTTTGTGCGCAGTGCGCAGTGATGCGGAGAAAAAGAGCTTGAAGGTCAGGCTGCTCATGCTTACGGCGGCCGGCTTTGCCGAGGCGCAGGCCGACGAAGCGACCCGGCTGCGGCAGATGTTCCTGGATGTGCTGGATGGGATGGAGGTGCGCGAAGGTGCGACGGCTGAACAGCGGGAAGCAAAGTATTCCGTTAAAAAGCCAACATTTACGGACCAGCAAATAGAAAAGAATAAAAGGATTCTTGCTCAGATGAAGTCTGTGTATGCTATCCAAAAAGAAAAACTGCAGAAACAAGGAGTGCGCTACTCAGATTTGTATAACAGCTATTTTGAAAAAATGGGCTGGAATATTTATACCGATTTGTTTGGCGACGTTGCAATAACAAAAAAGACACTTCATGATGAAGTGCGGCATGTAGGAACAAAGGAAGCAATTGCAGCAACCGAGGCAATTCCAACGGTCTTGAATAAAGGAGTTGTTATATTTACAAATCAAATAAACAAGGATTCACATGAAACGATTATTGTTGCTGCGCCGATCACAATAGGCGATGAACCATACTATATGGGCGTAATGCTCATAAGAGACACTAACATTCAAAGACTTCGCATGCATAATGTTGTCATAGAAAGAGAGACGAGCACCTTATCGACAGCGACGGAGAAAGCGACTCCGACTCTCGATAAAAATGCTCCCCTCTACATGACAACTATACTACAAGACGCGCTAAAAGTCAAGCGCAATTTGATGCAGGAGACTGACACAGAAGCAAAGCACTCGCTGCGCCTGGGTGAACAGATGGACAAGGTGCGGCAGTCGCTGGGGCTGGAGGCGCAGAACAGCAGGCTGACGCAGAAGATCGAAGACTATCAGCAGATCGTGCGGCAGCAGGACGCGGAGATCCGGGAGCTGCAGCGCGAGCTGAGCCGGGCCGGGGTGCGGATCTTTGCCGACGGCGCGAAGGTGGCAAAGACAGCCGGGCGGCTGCTGCAGGGCTACGGCGCCGAGGGGATCCGCGGCACGGAGCGCCGGCAGATCAACGACGCGCTGGCGGGCCTTTATAACCAGATGGCGAACGAGCAGCTGACGAAAGACGCGCTTGAGACCGAGGCAGGCGAGATCGCAGAGAAGATCCTGAAGCAATCGAAAAAACCGCCCTTCCGGGCGGCTTTTCTCATTTCATCTGGAAGATCTCCTTCACCGGGCCGTAGAGTGCTGCGTCGTGCGAGGGGAACGGCTTTGTGATGTCCTTGGCAAAGCCGCCGAAGAGCATGCTTTTGGCTACCGTGGTCATCTGATACTTGGAAAGCACCTCGGTGATCAAAAGCTGCTTGTCCCGGTTCTCGCGCGCCGTGATGCCGCTGAACGCGATCTCCGTCTTTGCCGTGACCGGCACGCCCGTCAGCTTCAGCAGGGTTTTGCCGTCCGTATGGGTCGGCGCGATCTCTTTGATGCGGCCGTTCACCTTGACGGTGATCGTTTCCGCCTTGCTGATATCGTCGAACACGAGCGTCCAGTCGCGCTTCTGCGGCAACGTGGAAAGGTCGCCCTTCGCGGGCTGAATCGTGAACGCGAGGTCGCGGCCGGCTTCGCGCACCGAGAGGACCGTTTCGGCAAAGGCGCCGTCCCGGTAGGCCGTCGTGTCGCCGTCGTCCTCATAGAGCGTGAAGCTGTTTGTGCCGCGAAACACGCGCACGGTTAACGCTTGCGGATTGCGCCAGTCATTGCTGCGGTCGTCGCTTGCAAGCGGCACGATGGCGCCCGCCTTCGCCAGCACCGGGATGCTGCCAAGTCCGCGGTAAAGATCGAGCCACTGTTCGCCTTCATAGATCGCGCCGGTGTACCAGTCGGTCCAGCGGCCCCGCGGCAGCCACACGCGCGCTTTGGCGAGGGTGGTGGTCTTGTTGGTCGGCTCCGTCACGGGGCGCACCAGCAGCTCGCTGCCGAAGAAGTATTCGTTCGGCGCTTTGTAGGCGTCCTCCGCGTCGGGGTATTCATAATAGAGCGGTTCGATCAGCGCGCGGCCCTCTGCATGCGTGCGGCGGTTCATGCTGTATAGATAGGGAATCATCGCGTGCCGTTCGCGCAGCGCGGCCGTGGCGGCCTGCTGCGCCGCCCAGCCGTAGGTCCAGGGCTCCTTGCCCATGAACGGGTCCGCCGTGGAATGCAGCCGCATGATGGGGGAATACTGGCCGAACTGCACCCAGCGGGCATAAAGCTCGTCGCTGCGCGAACCGAGCATGTGGCCGCCGATGTCGTGGCTCCACCAGGTGTAGCCCACGTTGGCGGCGTTCGCCGTGAAATAGGGCTGGAAGTCGAGACTCTTCCACGTGATGACCGTATCGCCGGAAAAGCCCAGCGGATAGCGGTGCGACCCGGCCTGGGCAAACCGTGAAAGAATCAGCGGCCGCTTGCCGCCGCGGGCCGAAAACAGCGTGTGGTAATGGTTCAGCGCCCAGAGCGGGTCAAGGCCGGGCACTGACGTGGTCTTTTCCTGCTGCCAGTCGATCCACCAGAAGTCGACGCCGTCTTCCTCATAGGGCTTATGCAGAATGTTGAAATAGGCTTCGCAGAACCTGGGGTCGGCAATGTCGAAGCGGATGGTGCGGTTCGTGGTCGGGTCCACGCCCATGGCGCGCGCCATTTCGGCATACATATCTTCAAACGGCCGCACGCCCTGCGCCGGGTGCAGGTTGACCGTGACCTTGAGATCCATGTCGTGGAGCTGCCGCAGCATGGCCTTGTAGTCGGGGAACAGGTCGGTGTTCCAGCTGTAGCCGGTCCAGCCGAGGCCACTGAAGATGTCGCGCAGGCGGCGCTGCGGCGCGTTCTTCAGGCCGAGCTGCTCTTTGGTGAATTTTTCGCCGACCTTGACCCAGTGCCAGTCCATGTCGATCGTGGCGACGGTCAGCGGAATCTCTGCGTCGTGAAAGCGCTGCATGAGGTCGAGATACTCCTGCTGGGTATAGGCCTTGTAGCGGCTCCACCAGTTGCCGAGGCACCAGCGGGGCACCAGCGGCGCGGGGCCGCACAAGCGGTAAAAATCGCGCAGACAGCCGCGGTAATCGTTGCCGTAGGCGAAGCAGTAGACGTCGCTTCCGCCGTCGGGACGCGGCAAAACGGAGCCGTCCTCGGCCAGCAGACAACTGTCGCTGTCGTCCAGCAAAGAGACGCCGCCGCGGCTCATCAGGCCGTCCTCCAGCGCGTGGTCGCCGTTCACGCCGTCCAGCGTGCGGTAGGTGCCCTTGAGGTTGCCGGCCTTGAACTCGGTCACGGTTCGGCCGTCTTTGAACGTGACGGCGGTCAGCGCGCGCTTGCCGAGGTCGATCTGAAAGATGCAGTCGGTCGTGCGGATGGTCATCCGGCTGCCGCTTTCCTCCACCGAAAAGCGCGGGCGGTCAAAGTCGCGGAACCAGACCTTCTGGGTCGGCGCGTCGCAGAAGGTGCCGTTTTTGGCGGTCTCCAGGCGCAGCAGGCGCTTCGTCAGAACGGTGACGCGCAGCTTGCCGCGGATGATCACGCAGCGGGGGTCGCTCTTCGGCGCGGTGCCGACGGCAAACAGGGCGCGGAAAGAATCGGAAACGTGTTGCATATTCACTCATCCTTTCTTCGTGTCTCTTCTTTTTGATGATACAGCAAACGGCGGAGAAAAGCAAGCGGGTCGCCGCGTTTTGTGAAAACGAACAAAATTTTTGTCAATTTTTCTACACAAAAAATTCAAAAAGAGAGCACAATAAATGGAAAATTGAGAAAAAATATGGTATGATGTATTAGAGTATTATGCGGCAGTATGGCCGCTGAATCGGAGATCTGAGGTTATTTATGAATATCATCATTGTCGGATGCGGCAAGGTCGGTTCCACGCTTGCCGAACAGCTGGCCGCCGAAGGCCACGATATCACCGTGATCGATACCAACGAAGAAGCCGTCAAGCACGTCACCGCGCAGTGCGACGTGATGGGCGTCACCGGCAACGGCGTGGTGCACCGCGTGCAGCAGGACGCCGGCATTGAATATGCCGATATGTTCATCGCCATGACCGGGTCGGACGAGCTGAACCTGCTTTGCTGCCTGATCGCCAAGAAATCGACCCAGTGCAAGACCATTGCCCGCGTGCGCAACCCGGACTATATCACTGAGCGCGGCTTCATCAAGGAAAAGCTCGGCATCAATATGCTGATCAACCCGGAGCTGGAATCGGCCAACGAGATCGCGCGCCTGTTTTCCATTCCCTCGGCCATTGAGGTGGATACCTTTGCCCGCGGCCGCATCGATCTGCTCAAGACGATTCTGCCCGCCCATTCGCCCTTTGCCGGTCAGCCGATCCGGCAGGCGCTTGGCAATCTTTCGGGCAAGGTGCTGATCTGCGCCATCGAGCGCGACGGCGACGTCATCATCCCCACCGGCGACGATCTTTTGCTGGCGGGCGACAAAATCTCGTTTGTGGCCAGCCGCAAGGAAGTTTCGCGCTTCTTTAAAAAAGCCGGATTCGCCAAGGAGCATATCAAAAAAATCATGATCGTCGGCGGCGGCAAGATTTCCTATTATCTGGCCAGACGGCTGGACGATATCGGCTTCCACGTCAAGATCATCGAGATCGACAAGGAGCACTGTGAAACGCTCAATCAGCTGCTACCGGCGGGCGTCACCATCATCCACGGCGACGGCAGCGACCAGAGCCTGTTGCTGGAGGAGGGCATTGAGGCCGCGGACGGCTTCGCCTCCATCACCGACATCGACGAAGAGAACATCATGCTGTCGCTCTATGTGGAATCGAACTTCCGCGCCAAGACCGTGACCAAGATCAACAAGCTGAACTTTGAGGGCATCATCGACCAGCTGAACCTCGGCTCGGTGATCTATCCCAAGTATATCACGGCGGAGATGATCCTCAGCTACGTCCGCGCGCTTGGAAACACCACCGGCTCCAACGTGCAGACGCTCTATAACATCATCGGCGGCAAGGCGCAGGCGCTGGAATTCAACATCCGGTCGGAGTCCGACGCGATCGGCGTGGAGCTGATGAACCTGAAGCTCAAGAAAAACGTTCTGCTTTGCTGCATTTCGCGCCACGGCAGAATTCTGATCCCCGGCGGCCGCGACAGCGTGCAGCTGGGCGACACCGTTGTGGTCGTCACCACGAACAAGGGTATGAACGATTTCAAGGATATTCTTGCATAAAGGTCTGTTGTCATGAATTACCGCATGATTCTTTATCTGCTCGGCTGGGTGCTGAACATTCAGAGCATCTGTCTGCTGCTGCCCGTGGCGGTCGGCGTCTTCTACGGAGAAGGCCAGTGGAAGGCCTATGCGCTCGTGATGGCGCTTTCGCTCGTCTGCGGCATCCTTCTGACGCTCAAAAAGCCGAAGCGCACCGTCTTTTTCGTGCGCGAAGGTTTCGTCACGGTGGCGCTCGCGTGGCTGGCGCTTTCGCTCGACGGCGCCGTGCCGTTCCTGTTGACTGGGGAGATTCCCTCCTATCTCGACGCCGTGTTTGAAATGGCCTCCGGCTACACCACCACCGGCGCCAGCATCCTGACGAACGTGGAGGCGCTTTCGCACTGCTCGCTGTTCTGGCGCAGCTTTTCGCACTGGATCGGCGGCATGGGCGTGCTGGTGTTCCTGATCGCCATCGTGCCGCTGACGGGCGGTCATATCATGTCGCTGATGAAGGCGGAAAGCCCCGGCCCCTCGGTGGAAAAGCTGGTGCCCCGCGTGCGTCAGACGGCCGTGATCCTTTATTCGATCTATATTTCGCTGACCATTCTGGAAGCGATGCTGCTTCTGGCGGGCGGCATGCCGTGGTTCGATTCCATTACCACGGCGTTCGCCACGGCCGGCACGGGCGGCTTTTCCATCCGCAACGCGAGTATCGGCTTTTATCAGAGCTACTATATCCAGGGCGTCGTCACGGTGTTCATGGTGCTGTTCGGCACGAACTTTTCGATCTATTATCTACTGCTTTCCAAACGGCCGAAGCAGGCGCTCAAAAGCGAAGAGCTGCGCTGGTATCTCGGCATTTATGCGCTCTCCGTCGCCGTCATTACCTGGAACATCTACCGGCCCTTCCACAGCGGCCATCTGTTCCACGCGTTCCACAACGCCGCGTTTTCGGTCGCCACGGTGATGTCCACGACGGGTTTTGCCATCAACGATTTCAACCAGTGGCCGCAGGTGTCGCGCTATCTGCTCTTTATCCTGATGTTCTGCGGCGCCATGGCGGGCTCCACCGGCGGCGGCATGAAGGTTTCGCGCCTGATTCTGCTGTTCAAAAGCTCGGTGCGCGAGATCCTTTCCATCGTGCATCCGCGCGGCGTAAATATTGTGAAGCTCGATAAAAAAAGGGTCGGCGACGACGTGCTCAGGGGCACGGTTTCCTATTTCGTTTTGCTGATTCTGATCTACGTGTTCAGCGTGCTGGTGATCTGCTTCGACGAATTCGACATCGACACCTCGCTGACGGCGGTCGCCGCCACCATGAACAACATCGGACCCGGTCTCGGTCTGGTCGGTCCGCGCGGCAATTACGCCATGTTTTCGCCGCTGTCGAAGATCGTGCTGATCTTTGACATGCTTGCCGGCAGACTCGAGTTATTCCCCATGCTGGTGCTGCTTTCGCCGCAGACGTGGAAGGGCGGCCTCAGCGTGATTAAAAGGAGGATATCATGGAACAGAAAAAGTATGTGACCAAAAAAGAATCCGTGACCTATGCCGTTGCGGCGCTCGGCCAGGGCCTCGTCTACAGCTGCATGTCGAGCTATATCACGGATTTCTACATGAACGTGCTGATGCTGACGCCCTGGTTCGTCATCATGCTGATGCTGCTGGCGCGTGTCTGGGACGCGGTCAACGACCCGCTGATGGGCATGATCGTCGACCGCCACACGACCAAA
>JAEEGF011465997.1_pt1 | contig 11055 bp, 12 predicted proteins | sample 9134171 | NCBI WGS metagenome assembly JAEEGF01 (sample SAMN16246542, study PRJNA631951) | gut metagenome | biome: gut microbiome; feature: rumen; material: AP-attached | host: Bos | place: Iran: Karaj | collected 2018-10
CCGAGACCAGCGAAGCTGAAATCGAATGCGCTGCAGCGACGAGGACTTTTGACCATGAAGCATACTTAAAACGGATATTAAAGAAAAATGCCAAAGAGGATTGGCCTCGATGGCATATTACATTAAAATCTTGCGTTGTATTCAGCGCCTCAGCCAAATCAGGAGCTCAGCCTTTATCATGCAACGTGACATTGAGAACCGTCCCCGATGTCACATTACCAGTTGAATTTTCTTTCGAGCATTATTATGTGGTTTTCGGGGATGGCAAAGCCGCGGGCGCGAAGGGCTTCACGGATGTCCTCGCGGACCGAGGGATACATGCAGGTAAACTTTGGCAGGCCGGATTCTGCGAATTTGGCCATTGCAAAGTTCAGGCAGGCTTCAAGATCCCCTCCGATGACTCCGATGTGCAGCGCATGCTTTCTCATGTAGCGGCCGCCGAGCACGCAGACATTTTCGTCCTTTGCGTATACGAAGCCCTGAGCCGCCAGCCATGCGCAGACCCGCTCGTTAAGAGGAACGTAGGTCCTGTTGAAGCAGATGTAGCCCTGATAGCCTTCCGCGCAGGGCTTTATCAGCTCATAAGCCTTGGCTCCATCGGCGACAAGCTCAAAGCCGAAGGCCTCCTCGGGAGTCTTGCCGGCGGGAGCAGCAAATTCAGCCTTAAGCTCTTCCTTAAGGAGATTGGCCTCCTGGGTCTGCACCGCCACGGAAAGGCCGAACTTTTCGCCAAGATGCTTGGATCTTACGTTTGTAAGGCCTGTGTACATGCGAAGGGCATTCAGCTTGTTCTCCTCGCAGATCTCAATAGCCTTGTTCCATATGGCATTTCCTGCGCCCCGGCCCTGATACTCAGGCAGCACCCTTAAGGTCTCCATCCAGCCGCTGCCGTCGCACAGAAAGCCCACATGGTCCACGCCCGTGATCTTTCCATCCTCCTCCGACACCAGCAGCACGCCCCTTGCGGGATCCTTGAAGTTCTCCTCCACGTCCGGCAGATAGTAATGCCCCGGGAAAACCGTCTTTTCCACCTCTATCATAGCCTGATATTCTTCCGGCTTTGCAACTCTGCAGATAACAGCCATTTCGTCCCTCCTGTTTATTCCGTAAAAAGGGCAGCCCAAGCCTTGCCCGGACCGCCCAGTTGATGCTTTGTTCAATTTTACACTAAAGCGCTGCATTGCGCCAGCAAAATCAGTGGTTTTTACATATTAGCGCCGTTGTACAAAGCCACCTTTACAGTGATCTCGCTCTTATCCCTCATAATGGTGAGCTCCACCTCGTCACCCAGCTGATATTTTATCAACAGACTGTTGATCTTGTTCATGCTGTTTACGATAACGCCGTCCACCTTCAGGATGACATCGCCCTGCTTAAGGCCTGCGCTCTCGGCGCCGCTGCCCTTGGAAACGCTCTGTACATAGATGCCCTTGTCAGTGCCAAAGAGCTCGATGAGCTGCTCGGAGGTGTAGCTGGTCTGGTCCTGAAGAGCGGTTCCGGATATTCCGATGTAGCGGTCCACGAACTGGCCTGTGGCTTTGATCTCTTCCACAATGGGTTTTGCAATGTTGATGGGGATGGCAAAGCCCATGCCCTCGCCATTTGAGGCCTTTGCTGTATTTATGCCTATCACCTGGCCCTTGCTGTTGTACAGGGGGCCGCCGGAGTTGCCGCTGTTGATGGTGGCATCGGTCTGAAGCAGGCCGTCCATGGTGACGCCGCTGCTTGAAGAAGAGCTGCTTACTGTTATGGACCTGTCAAGTCCGCTTATGATACCCTGGGACATGGAACGCTGAAAGTCAAGGCCAAGAGGATTTCCGATAGCCGCAGCATAGGAGCCGATCTTAAGCTCGTCAGAATCTCCCAGCTCTGCAGCTGTAAGGCCCTGGGCATCGATCTTGAGGACCGCCAGATCCAGGGTGGGCCTGTACCAGAGCACCTTGGCCTCCACATCGCTGCCGTCGTAAAGGCTTACCACGACCTTGTTATAGTCACCGTCGTTGATGACGTGAGCATTGGTAAGGATATAGCCGGCCTCATCCACGATGACGCCAGTGCCGACCGCTGTTGCCTCGTAGCTCTGGCCGCCGCCAAAGCCCCAGCCCCAGAAGCCGTAGCCTCCCAGACTGCTGCCTCCCTCATAGTTGTAGGTGGTGCTTATGCCAACCACAGAGGGCATAGCCTTATCCGCTATAGCCTCGGCGATGGTTATATCCTCGGACACGTTGATCACCGTGCCGTCTGAAGATCTGCTTCCGCTGCTTCCCTGGCCGCTCTTGCCCATGCCGATGAGGCCCGAAAGATTGGGCTGGGGGAGCAGGGAGCTGCTGTTTGCTGTATCCGCAAGCTTTATCACTCCCGAATTCACCATGTAAATAGCCGCGACGCCTCCTCCGATGCCGCAGCCTATGGCAATGATGACAGCCAGTATTATGGCCGTCAGCTGAGTTCTTCCGCTTCTCATGATCTTTTCCTCTTTTCCTTCACACAGGGCCGGATGCCCTGACATTTTTACACCCAGTAGACCGGGCTCATCACATCCCTTGGCAGCGTATCCAGAAGATAGTCCCTGCCCGCAAGGTAGCCCTTTTCCTCCAGTACATTGCGCACCGTGGCAAGAGCCATTTCCGGGAAGTTGTTCTCCTTGCTGAGGTGGGCCAGCAGCACCTGCCTTTTTCTCTGAAGGCCGGTCTGCCTGTCCCCTTCCATGAGCTCCAGCAGCCCCAGAGCCGCCGCGTCGTTGGAAAGATGCCCCTCCGGGCCCAGTATGCGCTGCTTCAGGAACCAGGGGTAGCGCCCCATGCGAAGGATGTTTACATCGTGATTGGACTCAAGGACCAGTATGTCCGCATCCCTCATGTTCTGCCGTATCTCGTCGGTAAGAACACCGGTGTCGGTGACTATACTGGCCTGTCTGCCGCCGCTTCTGAAGCTGAAGGCCAAAGGCTCGGCCGCATCGTGAGAGACCCTGAAGGCTCTTATCTCCAGGTCCTCTATCCTTAAGCTGTCTCCCGGCTGCATAGGACTGGTCCGGGCTGCGAGAGCCTGCTCCAGGCAGTTTATTGTGCCGCCTGATGAGTAGATAAACGCGCCGGTCCTTTTGGCAAGCTGGGAGAGGCCCCGGATGTGGTCCGAGTGCTCGTGGGTGACCATTATGGCGCGGATCTGCTGGGGCGAAAAGCCCAGGATGCCTATCCTTTCCAGCATCTGCTTTCCGCTGATGCCTGCGTCGACCACCACCGCCGCCTCTTTACTGTATACCAGGTAGCAGTTTCCGCTGCTGCCGCTTGCAAGTGAACAAATTGCCAGATTCATCTTTGCGTAAAAAATTATGCTTCACGGCTGTGAAGAAAATGTGTCGTTAAAGTTAATTATCCATAATAAATGCCCTTTTACAGGGCAATTTTGATGTTTTCCGCTATGTTTTTCTGCCGGCAGGATGCTTCAGGACGCCATCAGAAGGCCTCTACGAAGAATTCTCCCTGACTGGTCCTAAGCCTCCAGGCAGGCCTTGCGGTATCCTGGCCTTCGGCTCCCTGCAGGTCCTGACGGTCCAGCCAGTAGACCAGCTCTATGTCGTCTATGCGAAGATTTGTCAGGATATCGTCCTCTGCGTGGAGCGCCACGAATTTCTGAAGGGCGCCGGATGCGCTTAAGGTCCCCGCCTTTGCGTCGCCATAGGAAATGCCCTCAGCCCTGTAGCCGGGGCTTCCGGAAAGCACCACCCGGTAGCCGTCGAACCGGCTCTCTTCTAAAGGCTCGCTGTCCTTAACTATGGACACGAAAAGCACTGCCATGCGCTTTTTACCCTCGGGCATGCTGCAGCGGACCGAAGCGCCCCGCTCCTCCAGATAGCTCTGGGTAGCCCTTGCCGCCTCCGCCTCTGCCTGGGCAAGGCTGTACTGCTGGCTGAAATAAAGCCCCCCAAGGGCCAGATCCACCGCCACAAACAGCGCTATTAAGATGTTCGTCGCCTTTGACCAGTCCACTTTGCCTCCTTACAGCTGAGATCTGCAAAAGCCCAGGGGCCGGCCGTTGTAAAGATCGAAATAAAAGGCCGTGCCGTCCTTGGTCCTGAGTATCCAGCAGGGGTTCAGCTGATCCATGCTGTCCGCGAAATAGCCGGGAAGCATGGAGACCGTCTCCCCCGCCGCAAATTCAAAAGCCTCGCTGCTGGCTGCAGCAAGAGTGTTGTTGTTCAGAATATTGTATATGTGATTGCTGTTGGATGCAATGACATTGGAGGCCTCCGCGCAGGGGAGCACGTCGCCGTAAAGACCGGTCATCCAGCGGTAGAGCCGCCGGGTGAAGCCGGTGATGCTGCCTCCCGAAAGGCTCACCTTAAGTCCTGCGCCCTCTGTGACCGCCACCGGTCTTCCCCCGAAGCTCTGGGTAAACAGGAAGGTCCTGTCCTTGACCCTGCCTCCGCTCTCGCTGTAGCCGCAGAGCCTGAGCCCGGTGGACTCACCGGTCTTTTTAAGGCCGCCGCAGGCCTCGATAAAGGCAAGGGCCCGCTGAAGATCCTCTGAAAAGCCCGTGGCCTCGCTTCCCGCAGCGCTGGAGGTATACTCAAAATAGCCGTCGATGCCGGCATAGAAGCTCTTTTCTCCATAGCCGTACATGTAGGTGACATTTCCGAAGCTGTCGCTTATCCTGCGGACAAAATCGAAGGTGTCGCCGAAAATATCCTCCGCCATGTCCTGGGCAAGGTACTCATCGCCGTAGGCCTCAGGCCTTATCTCAAAGCCTATGGCATTGCTGCTCATGGCAAGGGGAAGAAGCTCGTCGTTTCCAAGGCCCAGCATGGAATCCGCCCGCCAGGCAAGGGCCGGCTCATCCTCCAGCTCCAGCGCGCTGAAGCGGGCCATGCAGTCTATGGGGCCTGAGAACACCAGTCTCCAAAAGCCCGGGCTCTGGCCATCCACAAGGATGACGCTGTCTCTTGCCGCGCTGGAAAAGCATATGCGGGAAATGAGAAGCTCTGCCGCAGCGCCGCTCTCCTCGAAGCCGCCCAGCTCGGCAATAAAGCCGAAGGGCAGGCTGAAGCCAAAGTCCAGCTCCGCGCTTCTGAAGCCGTCCAGCGCCTGCAGGTACTGCTCCCTGCTTATCTCCTCCAGCTGGAGGAAGCCGTAGCTGTAATACTCCTTAAGTATGGAGAGGGCCAGCTCCATGGACTTTTCGCACTCCCTGACCTGCAGGGTGAAGCTGCCGTCTCCTCTGGATATATTCACCGAGTCCGGGACCAGCAGGCCTCTGTGGTCCATGGTCTGCACAGGAGCTCTGCCAAAATCGAAGATGCGGGAAATATTAAGCTCCGCGTTTTCCGGCATCCAGAGCAAATATAAAAGTAGTATTGCCCCTAAAAACAATACTACCAGAACAGTCATTTTAAGCTGCAGCACCCTTTTGTTATCCATCAGGGCGCCTTATCTGAACAGTGAACGCAGAAGGTTCTGCAGGAACTGGAGAGCCGTATTCCTGGTGCTGAAGATGCCGTTATCCGCCACGGGCGTTTCCTTTGGCTTTTCCTTCAGAGCCACATAGCTCTTCACGCTCTCGATTATCTCGTAATCCCCTTCAGAGGCCTCCTCGCCTTCCTTTTGCTCTATCTTTTTACCCAGCACATCCACCTGGATCACGTAAAGCCCGGGCTTGAGGCTGCTTATCTGCTTGGTGTAGAAGCCAAGATCGCTGGCGTTTTTATAGTCCACCGGGCCGGAGACCGTTTCTCCGTAGAGGGTCTTTACCGCAGAGCCGTTGCTGAGCTTTATGGGATTGCCCTTGGCATCCTTTGTTTCGCCCGCAGCAAGAAGAGCCACATCAGCTTCGGTGAGCTTAGAGGCGTCGTAGGGCTTGTATTCCGCAGGGCTTACTTCCTTTGTCTGCTCGTTCCCTGCCTCGTCCACCGTCGTCTCATAGACGGCCGCCTTTACCTCCTCCATCTGCCGGATGACGGAGACCCTTATGGTCTGTTTTTCCGTCAGCTTAACGGATACGAGGATGCTGTCGCCGTCATGGACGCTGTTGGCGCCGGGGCTGACGACTGTAGGACTTGCAAAGCACACGCAGGTGCCAAGAGCCAGCAGCATTATTATTGCCAGCAGCTGGATCAGTCGCTTCTTCATGCCTCCTCCTTTCCGTAAAAAACTCTTCCGCAAAAAACACTTTTCGTCTATAATGGCATGTAACAGTATATATTAGGATTGTTACAGGCATATTACACAGCAGTTAAATGGCCTTTACAGTTGGACGGAAAAGGGCCCGAAAGGCCTTGTTTTTTAAGGAGTTCTGGCAATAAAGATGACAAGCGGAAAGTTAGTGAACATATATACCGACGGGGCCTGCTCCGGAAACCAGAACGAGGAGAACTCCGGGGGCTGGGGCTGCGTGCTGGAATTTCGCGGAAGAGAGAAGGAGCTGTTTGGCGGGGAGATCAACACCACCAATAACCGCATGGAGCTGTCCGCCCTTATCTCAGCCCTGGAGGCTCTTAAGGAGCCGGGACTTAAGCTGCGCATCTATTCCGACAGCTCCTACCTTGTGAACTGCTTTCGGAACCGCTGGTACGAGGGCTGGCAGAAAAATGGCTGGAGGAACAGCAAGAAGGACCCTGTGGAGAACCGGGAGCTCTGGGAGAGGCTGCTGGAGCTTCTTTCCCCGCACAGCGCCGAATTCTTCCTGGTGAAGGGCCACGTAAACGCCGCAAACGAGGCCGCGGCGGAAAAGGCTTACCAGAGCTACATAAAGCACAACGGCCCCGAGGACCGGGACCGCTTTCTCGAAATATTAAGCTACAACAAGCGCTGCGACGAGCTCGCCACACGCTTTCAGAGAGGGGTAACGGAGTAGCATCTGGCCCTCTTTTTTATTGCGTTTCTGCATTATTGCTATGCTTTTTTACGGCTTTTCTGCAGTTCGGCGGATGAAGGCATCTTTTTTTCATGCAGCCGATCTCTGCAGCATCAGCGACCATCATCATCGCTTCTTGTAAAGCACCAGCTCAGGATCGCTTCCCCCCTCGCCGTAGGTGCAGATCAGTATAAAATCCATGCACGCAAGTACGCCGAAGCACCTGTCTCCTCCGAATTCGGACTCCAGCTGGTTCCCCAGATAGGTGACCCCATCGTTAAGGAACTTCACCGTTGCCCCGCTGGGGAGACGGTAGGGAAGGTTCACATAGCTTCCTGCCAGAGCATTCAGCCTCTCAAGCTTTGGCAGGCCCTCGATCCCAAGGGCGTTTATCTCTTCTATCAGCTGCTTCTTAAAGGCCTCGAACTGGCCGCCGTCGCTGAGCTCCTCATATCTCTTCCAGTAGTCGAGCTTTGGCAGGTTCAGCTTAAGATAATCTCTGGCCTGAGCCTCGGTAAAGCCCTCCTTCACCATGTTCGGCACGCAGACCTCGATCAGATCGTCCATATCGCTGTAGGTGTAGGTCCCGTCGGCGAAGCACCACTGGCAGTAGTCCTCGTTCAGGCTGCCGTCACTGTTATGGCCCAGTATGGAATCCTCCAGCGGCATGCCGCAGCACTGGCAGATCAGCTTGTGCGGGGAGCCCAGCAGCGTATTTATGGAAACGTTGAAAAGCCTCGAAAGAAGCTTCAGGGTCTCGGTATTTGGAACCGTTTCGCCGTTCTCCCAGCGGGACACGGCCTGGCGGGTGACAAAAAGCTTCTCAGCCAGCTCATCCTGGGAGAGACCGTTCTTCGTCCGAAGCTCGTATATTACATCCTGTGTACTCATCACTCTTTACCTCCTCGCCTCCGATTATACCCCTGCGCCCTTTGGAAAACACGCAACCCTCTGTTGCTTCAGTATAGCAGGAAGGGCCGGCAGCTTAAATTATGGCTATGACCGTTCCGGGATCTGCGGCTTACCGGCTTTTCCGGCGGTTTATCCGCACTGTGGATGCTATGGCATATACGATCGCAGCGGCGGCAAGAACTATCTCGAAAAAGAGGAAAATGCTGCTGTGCAGCACCAGGGACAGGCCAAGCATTACAAACAGAGCGCCAAGTATGGTGAATACCACTGCGGACTGCCTGTAATAGGGGCCTTTGTCCATGCTCTCCCGCTCCTTTTCGGCTGCATAAAGCCAGGCGTTGTTCAGCGGAACGCCCTTTTCCATGAACTGCCTTACTGCAAGGACCAGCAGCGCACCTGCAAGGGCGAAAACCACGAAGGCGGTTATCAGTTCTCCAGTCTTCATGTTCTCTTCTCCTCAGCGGACTTTATACCGCTTTTTCCTGCTCCGGCTGATCCGGCTCCATCTGACGCTTCCAGATCCCTTTTCAGCTCCTCAAACCTCTCGCCAAAAAAGGCCTTTATCCTTTCGGTGTTCTGCGTCAGGTCCCGGAACATCTTTTCACCGTCCGCCAGAGCCCTCTCGTACTGCTCTTTGGTGATCTCACCCAAAGAATATGCCTCATCCAGCTCGTCTCTGTCCAGCTCAAATACCCTGCTGCCGTAGACCACGTAGTCCAGGTACATGTCCTCAAAAACCGGATCCTCGGCCAGCGCCTCGTTTCCTCCGGTCACATCCACATAGAGCTGGATAAAACGGTCCTGCTCGTCGAACATCGCTGTGAACCAGTAATGGGAGCCGTCCAGAGCCAGCTGCAGCCAGCAGTAGCCGGTATCTGCCAAAACCACATCATCGCCGTCCATGACACGGCGCATGGGCGCGGTCAGCTCAAGGATCTTAAGCAGGGAGACCTTTCCATTCAGTTCTCCGAAAGAAAAGTCACGTATTATCTGTTTTTTCGAGAGCACCCTTGTCCAGCTGCTCCTGAGCATGTCTCTTTTGACCATTGGTCGACCTTCCTGTCCGGCCACCGAGCTTTATCCTTATCTGTGAATATACATCCGCGTCATATCCGGCTCCCCGTCCCCCTGCACCATGCAGAGGAACTCCCAGCCGTAGCGCTCGTAAAAGCCTGTGTGATCCGTCACCAGGTAGACGGGGCTGATGCCCTTTGCGCGCAGGTCCTCAACCGCCATGTCCAGAAGGCTTCCGGCGATTCTTTTGCCTCTCACGTCCGCCTCGGTATAGACCGCGCAGATATTGGGCGAAAGGTCCTTGCGGTCGTGGAAGTCGTTTTCGATGGCTCCAAGGCCGCCCACTATGCGGTCCTTCTCCAGGCAGAGATACCAGCCCAGCTCGGTTTCCCCTGCCAGATAGGCATCCATGCACTCAAGATAGGCCTCCTCAGGCACATGCCACTTGCTGCTGAACCACTCCGCCGCCGGCTTCTCCAGCTCCGGCTCATCCCTTAGCGTTATGTATCTGAAGCGCCCGGGCTCATTATTCGGCATTTCTGTGCCTTTTCCGTATTTTTCAGCGCTTTCGCTTATTTCTTTACTCATTTATTTTGACCTCTGTCAGTAACCAAGGAATTTTTTCAGTTTATTGTTTGAAAGAAGCTCCTCTTTATCGATCCCAAAGGAAGCTCCCGGCACGATCTCAAGATAACGGTCCAGGAACTCATCATATGTGGGCGCCTCAAAGCAGTGGGGCGTGATAAAAAACTCCCTGCTGCCGCCTGTCACCCGGTTTCCGGCCTGTACGAATACCTTGTAGTCCCCGGTCTTAAGCTTTGAAAACTCGTATCTTTCCAGATACCATCCGTGAAGATCTATGCGTCCGAAGGGAACCGCGAAGGTTGCCACGACCGGATTCGCCGCCAGGGCGGCACTCTGATAATCATACTCAACGCTTTCTATAAAGCGCTCCGCAGAGCTGCAGTCGCAAACAGTATAATCATTCTCATCCCTGTAGGCTCTTACGAACTCCCAGTCTCCCTCCACCTGCTTGATGGCATAGCGCCAGTTTTTCTCAAGCATTTTTTTATCGACCCAGCGGTAATCCTTTTTTACATTTTCATACGCTTTTTCCAGATATACCTCTATATCCAGCCCATATCTGAATTTTTCTGCGGGATCGTTGTTTTTAACAGAGTCCCTCGCATATTCGCAGAGAAAATCAATAAACTCGTCAGCCGTGCGGCCATCCTTCCACTCGCTGACGGCTACCGAGCCATTATAGAGTTTTGTAGATTGACCGAAAACATACTGTCCGTGACAGGGGACTATCTCCCAGGGCGTCCGCTTTTTCATCTGCGTGACTGTTGCCCAGGGGTATTCCTTAAGCAGCTTTTCCAGGGCCTTTTGGTAGTATACATCGACATCCGTTCCGTATTTGAATATCTCAGGATCTGCCGAAGGATTTTTGTTCAGCTCCTCCTCGCGCCTTCTTTCATTTTCCTCCTCTTCCTCCGCCTCAAAAATGTCATCGGGGCTCAGAGCAGTCCATGCCCAGACCTTGTCCATACCATAGCTTGCCAGCGCAGGAGCGTAAATAAACAGCCCCTCGTTTTCCTTCAGCTTATCCCACCTTCCGCCCGCCATTCCTCCGTTCATCAAAAGCAGAAGGCAGTACTGCTCGCTCTTCGGAAAATCTCCATTCTTTAAGGATTTGAAATCTTTAAAAACGGCCTTATGAGCGTCTTCCTTTTCCGGGCCGAGATTGATAAAATCGATCTCTTCATCCTCCAGGCAGCTCGTAAGATCATAGCGTTCCAGCGAATGCCACTTAAAGACCTCTTCATAAGAGACCGAATCTCCCGTTCCCCGGATGAATTTCCCTGAAACAGAATTTTTATCCTCATAGTTGTCCGGCGACCATTTTCCCGCGGTAAAGCGGCCGTCCTTCAGCTCGAGAAGGCAGAACTCGGAATATTCCGGCATGTCCCCTCCTTCGATATTGTGAAATTCATTAAAGGACAGCCTGAGCGTCCTGTAGTCGCATGTAAACATCGTGATTCTTCCCCATTAATACGCCGAAAACACCTTTCCTCCGGGACGCTGCGTCTTTATGTAAAAATGACTTTTCCCTGCATGGATTATGCGTCTTTATGTTAAAACGCCTTTCCCCTGCCGGGATCCCGGATCTATATGCATAAATACCGCCCGGCGCAGGGCCTGACGGCATGTTTTATTCGCTGAGAAGCTCTTTAAGGCGCTCCAGCTCGTCTCTGCTGTAAGAATCCAGTATGATCG
>JAEEGF011899366.1_pt1 | contig 11055 bp, 8 predicted proteins | sample 9134171 | NCBI WGS metagenome assembly JAEEGF01 (sample SAMN16246542, study PRJNA631951) | gut metagenome | biome: gut microbiome; feature: rumen; material: AP-attached | host: Bos | place: Iran: Karaj | collected 2018-10
CGAACGCCATGTTGATCGAATCGACGTACTCCATCAGCTCCGTCGCCTTCTGCTTGCCGATGTATTCGTGAAGATTTCCGCCGAATTCGTTGGTGATGTTGTACTTGCCGTCGGAAAACGCGCCCGCGCCGCCGAAGCCGTTCATGATCGCGCACGTCTTGCAATGCACGCACGCCTTGATCTTTTCGCCGTCGATGGGGCACTTGCGCTTCTCAAGCGGATTGCCCGCCTCGAATACGGCGATCCGCTTTTCGGGTGCGAGCCGGGTGAGCTCATATGCGGTAAAGATCCCGCCGGGTCCCGCCCCGACGATGATGACGTCGTACTGCTTCATTTGATTTCTCCTCGATCGCACATATTTCTAATTATATCATAACAGAAAAAAGCAAGGGAAGCAACAGGATTCCCCTTTGTTTTTCGGGTCGATGATGCTATAATAAAGCAAAGAACGACGGAGGATGAGGGATGGACGTTTCAATCAAAATCCTGAATATAGACCGCATGGCGGAGATGATCGCGTTTCATCATCTGTGCTTTCCGACCGACGCGTGGAAGGACGAGGACTGGGAAGACCTGCTTTCCGACCCGCGCGCGGTCTATTACGCGCTGCTCGACGGCGAGCGGATCGTCGGAAACGTGTTTATCTACAACTGGCAGGGCGAGAACGATTACGTCAAGATCATGAATCTGTCCGTGCACCCGGACTATCGGGGAAAGGGATATGCGCACCGGCTTTTAAACCATGTGACGGAACAGATGCGTCCGCTTGGCATGAAGCGCTTCTGCGCCGAAACGCGCGCCTCGAACAAGCCGATGCAGAGGGTTTTCGACGATTGCGGCTATCGCTTCCGAAAGGAAGAGGACGTCGGGTTTTTGAATCCGAAGGAAAACGGATACAAGTACGAATTGAAACTGTAAATCGGGAGGGAATGTATGGATCCGAAGTTTGAACCGCTGTTCACGCCGTGGAAGATCGGAAACGTCACGATCAAAAACCGCGTCGTGATGCTGCCCATGGAGGGCACGAACATGATCCAGTGGGAGGCGAAGACCGGCATCGTCAAGGGCATCGACAAGTTCTATGAGGACCGCCGCGATCAGAACGTCGGGCTGTTCATCCCGGGGCTGATCCCGCTGATCAGTATCGTCGGCAAAAAGTGGGTCTACCGGCATCCCGAGGTGTTTGAAAAGGTCCGCCCGATCATCGACGGGATCCACCAAAACGACGCAAAGGTCTTTTTCCAGATCAGCGCGGGATCCGGACGTTCAATGCTGCTGCCGCCGATTTTGCGTCCGTTTATCAAAAAGGGCGTGCTGAAAACGCTTGCTTCGCCGGTGCTGGCAAGCAAGTGGTGGTGGTCTGCGCCGGACGATAACGAGCCGAACGTGTGGGATCCGTCGGTCGAAATGGATCATTTCACCGACAAGATGATCGAAAAATTCATCTATGCCTTCGGGCAGACGGCGCTTCGCTGCAAGGAGATCGGCTGCGACGGTGTGGAGATCCACGCCGTGCACGAGGGGTACCTTCTGGATCAGTTTGCCATGCCGTACACGAACCACCGCACCGACAAGTACGGCGGCTCGCTCGAAAACCGCCTGCGCTTTGCCTGCGACATCGTCAAAGAGATCAAAAAGGTCTGCGGCGCGGATTTTCCGGTGTCGGTCCGCTACTCCGTGCGCTCCATGACCCGCGGGTTCAACGAGGGCGCGGTCCCGGGCGAGGAATTCACCGAGGTCGGACGCTCGCTGGAGGAGTCCGAAAAAGCGATCAGAATTTTAGAGGACGCCGGCTACGACATGTTCAACTGCGACAACGGCACCTATGACGCGTGGTTCTGGGCGCATCCGCCGGTGTACGCGCCGCTGAACATGAACCTCAAAGACGTCGAGCATATCAAGCGGTTTACCTCGAAGCCGGTCGTGTGCGCGGGACGCATGCAGCCGGACGCGGCGGCGGAATCGATCGCGGCGGGACGCATCGACGCGATGGGCGTCGGGCGGCAGCTTTTATGCGATCCCGAATACGTCACGAAGATCAGGGAGGGACGGCTCGACGACGTGCGTCCGTGCATCGCCTGCCACGGCGCGTGCCTGACGTTCTTCGGCTTAAACGGCAAGGGCACCGACATCGACCCGATGCATGTGGAAATGGGGCGGTGCGTGCTGAACCCCTGGACGAACAACGAAACGAAATACTCGAAAGCGCCCGCAGCGAACCCGAAGCGCATCGCGGTGATCGGCGGCGGGATCGGCGGCATGGAGACCGCGATCCAGGCGGCGCTGCGCGGGCACAGGGTCGACCTGTATGAAAAGACCGGTCGGCTCGGCGGCGTGTTCAACGCGGCTGCGGCGATGTCGTTTAAGGAAAAGGACAAGGAGCTGCTCATCTGGTATCAGAAGCAGCTTGAAAACAGCGGGGCAACGGTGCATCTGAACACCGAGATCACGGATCTGCGCACGCTTCACGCGGACGTGATCGTGATCGCGACCGGCGCGCATGCAAGGGCCCTGAAGATCCCCGGCGCGGAAAAGGCGGTGACCGCGACGGACTTTCTCGACGGCAAGGCGGCGGTCGGCGACCGCGTCGTGATCGTGGGCGGCGGTTTGACCGGCTGCGAGATCGCGTATGAACTGGCTTTGCAGGGAAAACATCCCTCTGTGGTCGAGATGACGGAATACCTCGTCGGCGCGCGCGGCATCTGCATGGCGAATTCGTCGATGCTCCGGGAGCTTCTGCGCTTCCACAAGGTCCCGGCGTACCTTTCCGCAACGGTCGAAGCGATCACGGGTGAGGGCGTCGTGCTGAACACGCCCGAGGGCAAAAAGACCGTGCCCGCGGATTCGGTCATCCTTTCGGTCGGCTATACGCCCGACACGCGCTTTGCGGCATTGAAGAAGCAGAAGAGTGAAAAGTCCGTGTATTTCGTCGGCGACTGCGACAAGGTCGGAAGTCTCAAAACCGTCGTGAAGCAGGCGTACGAGCTTGTACAGACAATTTCCTATCGGTAAGGAGGAAACGGCATGATCCAAAATCAGAACATCGTGATCACAGGCGCTTCGAGCGGCATAGGCAAGTCCATTCTGGAAATGCTCGCGGCGAAGGAGAACGGAAACCGCATCGTCGCGGCAAGCCGCAGCATCGGAAAGCTTACAGGTTTCGGCGAAAATGTGACGCTCTTTCCGTGCGACCTCAGCACGCAGGAGGGCGTGGACGCGCTGATTGAAAAAGCGACCGCGCTGTTTCCGAAGATCGACGTCTTCATCTGCAACGCGGGCGCGCCGTACTATGAGCGCTACGACTATGAGGACTGGGGACGGATCGAACGGATCTTTTCGCTCAACACGTTCTCGTACATGTACAGCTACTCGAAGTATCTGAACCACCTGAACGGGCGGGAGGGGAAGCTCGTATACACGATCTCCGCAATGGGCGAGATGGCGCTGCCGGGATATGCGCTTTACGCCGCCACGAAGTTTGCGATGAAGGGCTTTCAGCAGGCGATCCGCCTCGAAACGCCGAAGAACATGAAGATCACCTGCGTGTATCCGGTGTCGACCAAGACGAACTTCTTCGAGGTCGGCGGCGCGGGACACAAGGTGGAGCAGCCGTTCCCGGTGCAGACCGCACAAGCCGTGGCGAAGGCGACGATCAAGGGCGTCGAGCGCGGGCGCAAGCAGGTCTATCCGTGCCCGGTGTATCTGCCGAGCCGGTTCTTGATGAACGTGCTGCCGCCGGTGAGAAGCCTTTATCTCAAGAGCCAGTATAAAATGCTGCAGCGCTTCCTCGAACGCAAGCAGAACGAAGAAAAGGGGGCGAAATGATGGCGCACACGCAGGAAACGGTCCACGCGATCGTTGAAAAACAGCGGGCGTACTTCCGCACGGGCGCGACGCTCGACGTGAACTTCCGCATCGAACAGCTGAAAAAGCTCAAACAGTCGGTGCTCGATCACAGGGAACTGCTCGAACAGGCGCTTTATGAGGACCTTAACAAGAGTCCGGTCGAGGCGTACCTGTGCGATCTCGGACCGGTGATCGTCGAGGTCGACGAGATCTTGAAGGGGATCCGCAGATGGGCGCGTCCCGAGCGGCATTTTTCCGGGCTGATGTGCTTTCCGAGCACGGGCACGACCGTTTACAAGATGCCGTACGGCGTGTCGCTGATCATCTCGCCGTTCAACTTCCCGATCCTGCTGACGCTCGGCGTGCTTGCGGCAAGCATCTCCGGCGGCAACACCGCGGTGCTCAAAACAAGCTCCAAGTCCGCGGCAAGCACGAAGGCGCTGCAGAAAATGATCGCCGACACGTTCCCCGAGGAGTATGTGACGGTCGTGGACGGCGGGCACGACGTTGCGGACATGTGCCTCTCTGAACGCTTTGACAAGATTTTCTATACCGGTTCGCCGGCGGTCGCAAAGCATGTTCTGGAGATGGCGGCAAAGAACCTGACCTCGGTGGCGCTGGAGCTCGGTGGAGAAACGGGGAACTGGTGCATCGTCCGAAAGGACGCGGACCTCAGGGACGCCGCGCGCAAGATCGCGTTTTTCAAGCTCTGCAACGCGGGACAGATCTGCATCAACATCAACCAGATCGCGGTCGCGTCGGAGGTCGCCGAGCCGTTCCTTGCCGAGCTCAAAAAGGAATTTGTCCGGCAGATCGGCGAAAAGGCAGAGGAGAACCCGGACTATCCGAAGCTGATCACGGAAAAGGTCTTTGATAAATGCGAGCGGCTGACCGCACAGTACCGCGACCGCGTGGTCTTCGGCGGCACGGGCAACCGCGAGGCGGTCAAGTTTTCGCCGACGGTCATCTATCCGGTCGGCATCGACGAGGAGATCGTACAGCACGAGCTGTTCTGCCCGCTGCTGCCGGTCGTGCCGTTTTCTGACGAGCAGATCGACGACGTGCTGAACGTGATCGCGTCGCGCGAGCATCCGCTTTCGATGTATGTGTTCACGAAGGACAAGAAGTGGGCGAAGCGCGTGATGCGTACGCTGCAGTTCGGCGGCGGCTGCATCAACGAGGTCTGCATCCACATGATGGTCAAGGGCGTGCCGTTCAACGGGACCGGGCATTCCGGCATGGGCGCGTACCACGGCGAGTGGGGATTCCGCGAGTTCACGCATCCGCAGACGGTCCTCGTCGGCAAAACGCACATGAACCTGCCGCTTCGCGAGCATCCGTATTCCGGCAAGGCGGGAGAGCAGAAGAAAAAGCTTTTGAAGTGGTTCGAGCGTTAAAAAACCGGCGGACGCGGCGAAAACCTTGACGAAAACGACCGCCGCGTGCTATTGTATCAGCAGAGAGATCTCCGGCTTTTTGTGAGGTTTTTATGGACTTTTTTAATGTGATATCGCTTCTGGGCGGGCTTGCCATGTTCCTGTACGGCATGCGGCTCATGGGCGATTCTCTGAAAGAAAACTCATCCGGCACGCTGAAAAAAGCGATGAGCAAGGTGACGAACAATCCCCTGAAGGCGTTCGTGCTCGGCGTGCTGGTCACCGCGCTCATTCAGTCCTCGACGGCGACGATCGTCATCACGGCGGGTCTCGTTGCCGCAGGAATTCTGACACTGCATCAGTCGCTCGGCATCATCGTCGGCGCAAACGTCGGTACGACGGTCACCGGTCAGATCATTCGTCTTCTCGACATCGACTCGTCCGGCTCATCGTTTCTGCGCGTGTTCCAGCCGTCCACGCTTGCCCCGATCGCGCTGATCATCGGCATCGTGCTGATCATGACGAGCTTCTTCAAAAACTCCCGCTCGATCGGCAATATCGCGATCGGTTTCGGCATCCTGTTTTCGGGACTTCTCAACATGACCGGCGCGGTCAATTCCCTTTCCGAATCCGGCGTATTTGAATCGCTGTTTTCAAAGCTCGGCGACAATCCGTTCCTCGGCTATGTAACCGGCGCGGGCGTTGCCTTCACGCTGCAGAGCTCCTCGGCGACCGTCGGTATTTTGCAGGCGTTTTCCCAATCCGGCAAGCTGATGTTCAAGTCGATTTATTCGGTCATCGTCGGCGTCTATCTCGGCGACTGTGTGACCACCGCTATCGTCATCTCCATCGGTTCAAAAGCGGAAGCACGCCGCGTCGGCGTCGTCAATATTCTTTATAACCTCGGCAAGTCGATTCTCGTTCTGCTCGTCGTGACGATCGTGCACAAGGTCGGACTTTTGGATAAGCTGTGGGAAAAGACCGCCAACTCCGGCATGATCGCAAATACCAACACGATCTTCAATCTCGGCTGCGCGCTTGCGCTGCTGCCGGCGACGGGACTGTTCGAAAAGCTCGGGACAAAGCTGGTCAGGGAAAAACCCGCCAAGGATGGGAAGTACAAGGACGTGACCGACGGACTGAACCAGGTCTTCTTCAACACGCCCGCGCTTGCGCTGCAAAGCTGTTATAAGACCCTGCTTGCGATCTTTACCGCCGCGCGGACCAACATCGAAAAATCCTTTGCCCTTCTGAATCAGTACGATCCCGCCGTCCATAAGGAGATCCTTTCGGAAGAGGACGAGATCGACCGCATGACCGACATGCTCAGCAAGTATATGGTGAGCTTTCTCCCGCATCTGCAAATTGACAACCACGTCGCGATCCTGAATCAATACTATAAGGTCGCGTCGGAGTTCGAGCGATTGGGCGATCACGCGGTGAACATTGCAAGGTTTGCGGAATCCATGAAAAAGAGCGGCACGCGCTTTTCCGCAAAGGCGGTTTCCGAGCTGACGATCCTCAAAAAAGCGCTTTCGGAGATCCTGGATGAAACGGAGCAGACATTCAAAAAGCGTGACGTTGCCGCCGCCGCGCGGATCGAGCCGCTTGTGCAGGTCGCGGGCGATCTCATCACGGCGCTGAAACGAAACCACCTGAAGCGCATGAGCACGGGCGAATGCAACGCGTATGCGGATACGACGTTCTCGGACCTGCTCGTGGAATTCCACCGGATCGGCGACGTGTGCTCCAATGTCGGAATTGCAACGCTCGTTCGTGTGCATCCCGAGCTTGCGGACCATGAGCATCTTCATTTCGAACAGATGCATGCCGGCGGGGACGAGACGTACGACGCAATGTATCGGCGCGTTTCGCAGCGGTATTTCTCGCTGCTGAATCAGCAGACCGAGCCGCCCGAAGAACCCGCAAAGGATGAATCCGCGAAGGACGAGCCCGCAATGGACGAGCCTGCGGAGGAGAAGCCCGCAGAGGCAGCGCCCGCCCCGCAGCCCGCGGAATAAAGCCAAAAAGCGAAAAAGCAGAGAGGAACTCTCTGCTTTTTATCATTTACGAAGAGGACCGGGACGCCTCTCTGATTCTTTTACAATCGAGAACAAGGAGACATTGCGCAAAACGATTCTTTTGATACCGCCTTGTTTTCGGCAAATATCACTTCTGCCTTGTCGGTTTTTTCACTATTCTCGATTACAGCGCCCAGAAAGCGAATATCTGCCAATACAAAATGTTCAGCGCCGAGCTTACCAAAAAGGCGATGCTCAGCACGTTCAGCGTCCGCGCGCTCTTTGTTTTCGCGCCGCGGCGGAACAGCAGCCATATGATCAATTCAAGCATCAGAAGTCCGATCAGCCCGATAACTGCAAAACACCATTGATAATAGCGAGATGGAGCCCAACGAAGGTCCTGTATCACGACAAACACGATCAATCCGATCAGAAGCAGCTGTAAGACTGCTGCAGTGTATCGAAGCGGGCGTCGTGCGTCCTCCTTCGGCGCAATCTTCAGAATCCGGCGGCGTAGTGCGCCGATCGGTCCGGAAAGCAGATAGATGAGCGAGAACAGCACCGCCGCTGCCAACAGAAGCAACAGCCCCCATTCCAGAATCAGGGTTGTGACAGGGAGCCTGAAAGAATCCGAGGATTGCCAATGGATAACGGCGTCATTTTCTTTGTCGGGCTGCCAGAACCAGTTCAGATCATCAGCCGAATAGACGGAATAGCCGGAAACGGAATACCATTTAAACGGACCTTCCAGAATCGTGCGTGAGGTGCGGTAGATGCCTTTGGGCAATGTGCAGTCAGACCCGGCATATGTGCCGAACACCAGTTTCGGCAGATCGTCGTTGAATACGCTTTCATATTGCTGGTTCGTCATCACCGCAACCCCGCGTCCGCTTTCAAAATTCAGCAACAAATTTGCAGAGTTGCCGACAGAGTTTCCGTCGTGTCCCACAACGGGATCGGCAAAAAAGGATACCAAAAATCCATGGCAGTTGCGCGGAAAGTCGGTCCCCGGATAATAACCGGAAGGTGTGAAAAGCGTCGTATGCGTGTCGTCACGCTGAAACAGCGGAGAGTTCTCATTCAACAGCGCCTGTCCGAAAGTCAAAAGATCGGACAGCGTTCCGGTACACATGCCGCACGGATACAACGGAATCTGATAGCGGCAGTTCGGGATCAGCTTTGCGTCGATTGTATAGCATTGCAGCAGATCACGCTGCGCCCGCACCCATGCGTTATCCGAAAGATCGGGTAAAAGCGCCGTATGCGTCATGTTCAGCGGTTGAAAGATATGCGCATGTACATAATCGCAAAAGCTTTCGCCGCTGATGCATTCGACCGTATAACCCGCCAAAGCAGTGCCAAAGCTGGAATAGGCGGTGACGGTATCGGGTTCGTAAACCTGGGCGGGTTCATGCTGCTGCAGCGCTTCTCCGAGCGGGAGAACCGGCTCGTCGACGGGCAGCATGATGTCGGACAGCATTTCCTGAAACCCCGCGCGGTGATTCATCAGATGCAGCATCGTGACAGGCGTTTCATAGTGAAGATTGGTCAGAAAACCGTCCGGCAGATAGGTCCGAATATCGGCGTCAAGATCGAGTAGACCTTGTTCCCAGAGCTGCATCACGCTGACCCAGACCAAGAGCTTTGTGACGCTGCCCCATTCAAAAACCGTCTCTTCCGTTACAGGCAAACCGTTCTCTATATCGGCATATCCGACATATTTTTCGTATTGAACCACGCTTTCGCCAAAAACGGCAACGGCAAGTCCGGCCGTCGTGCTCTCATGCTCTGCAATAAACGCATCGAGCGAAGCGGCAAGATCGCCCTCCGCTTCTTCCGCGACGGCGATCGGACAAAATGCTGCAAGCATCAAAGATGCAAGCAGCACAGAACCGATTTTTGTAAGAAACTGTTTCATCCGTTTCCCTTACGATGCTCAGGACGGGAAGCTGTTCGACGTGTTCTTGCGGATGACGTCGTGCGCGCCGCCTTCGACGATGCTGGTCGCGGAAACGAGCGTGAGCTTTGCCTTCTTCTGGAATTCCGGGATCGTCAGCGCGCCGCAGTTGCACATGGTGGACTTGACCTTACTTAGCGTCAGCGCGACGTTGTCGCGGAGCGAGCCCGCATAGGGAACGTAGGAATCGACGCCTTCCTCGAAGCTGAGCTTCTTGTCGCCGCCGAGATCGTACCGCTGCCAGTTGCGCGCGCGGGCGGAGCCTTCTCCCCAGTATTCCTTATAGTAGGTGCCGTTGAGATTTACCTTGCGCGACGGGCTTTCGTCGAACCGCGCAAAGTAGCGGCCGAGCATGATGAAGTCCGCGCCCATCGCAAGCGCCAGCGTGACGTGGTGGTCATAGACGATGCCGCCGTCGGAGCAGACCGGAACGTACACGCCGGTCTCCTTGAAGTATTCGTCGCGTGCCTTGCACACGTCGATCAGCGCCGTCGCCTGACCTCTGCCGATGCCCTTCGTTTCGCGCGTGATGCAGATGGAGCCGCCGCCGATGCCGACCTTGACGAAATCCGCGCCGGCGTCCGCAAGGAAGCGGAAGCCGTCCGCGTCGACGACGTTGCCCGCGCCGATCCTGACCGTGTCGCCGTAGCGGGAGCGCACCCATGCGAGAGTCCGTGCCTGCCATTCGGAGAAGCCTTCGGACGAGTCGATGCACAGCACGTCCGCGCCGGCTTCGACGAGCGCCGGGATGCGGGTCTCGTAGTCACGCGTGTTGACGCCCGCGCCGACAACGTAGCGCTTGTGGTCGTCCAAAAGCTCGTCCCGGTTTTCCTTGTGCGAATCGTAGTCCTTGCGGAACACGATGTAGCAAAGCTGTCCTTTTTCGTTCACGATCGGGAGCGCGTTCAGCTTGTGATCCCAGATGATGTCGTTCGCGTCCTTAAGGCTCGTGCCCTCCGGCGCGCAGACGAGCTTACTAAGCGGCGTCATAAAGGTATACACGCATGTGTCCGGCGCCATGCGGGAAACGCGGTAATCGCGGCTTGTGACGATGCCGACCAGCCTGCCTTCGGGCGTGCCGTCTTCGGTGACCGCCATCGTGGAATGCCCGGTGCGCTCCTTCAGCGCGATCACGTCGGCAAGCGTATCGTCCGGCTTCAGGTTCGAGTCGCTGCGCACGAAGCCCGCCTTGTACGTCTTTGCGCGGCGGACCATCTCCGCCTCGTTTTCCACGGACTGCGAGCCGTAGATAAAGCTCACGCCGCCTTCGCGCGCAAGCGCGACCGCCATGCGGTCGTCGGAGACCGCCTGCATGATCGCGGAAACGAGCGGGATGTTCAGCGAAAGCGCCGGCTCCTCGCCGCGGCGGAATTTCACGAGCGGCGTTTTCAGCGTCACGTTTGCCGGGATGCATTCCGAGGAGGAATAGCCGGGGATCAGAAGATACTCGTTGAAAGTGCGGGACGGTTCGGAAATAAAGGTTGGCATACGGTTTTCTCCTTTACGATGATTCTATAAGCTTCCGATCGCCGATCGGATCATTTCTGTTCGGATCGCTCGCGTACGGCTTTGTAACGGGATTATACCATATCCTGCCGGCAAAGGCAACCGCGGAAAGCGAAAGAGAATGATCGGCACGCCTTTTCGGAAAGAGCGGCGTTCGGACGGAAAAGACCGCCCGGTTGTGAAAAAGGAAGAGCATTTCTGCTCTTCCTTTCGATTCTGTGTTGATTACTCGATGATGCTCGCAACGACGCCGGAAGCAACCGTACGGCCGCCTTCACGGATTGCGAAGCGAAGGCCCTGCTCCATCGCGATCGGCGTGATCAGCTGGATCTCCATGCGGATGTTGTCG
>JAEEGF012023845.1_pt1 | contig 11055 bp, 10 predicted proteins | sample 9134171 | NCBI WGS metagenome assembly JAEEGF01 (sample SAMN16246542, study PRJNA631951) | gut metagenome | biome: gut microbiome; feature: rumen; material: AP-attached | host: Bos | place: Iran: Karaj | collected 2018-10
AATGCTGCGGAATGGATGTATGGCAAAAAAAGTAGTGAGGCAATTGTGATTCCAAATGGAATAAATACAGATAGATTTGCGTTTTCAGTGGAATATAGAAAAAAAATACGAGAAAAAATTGGGGTTTCTGAAAACGATATTATTATTGGTCATGTTGGACGTTTTTCGGCTGAAAAGAATCAAAACTTTTTAGTTGATTTATGTATGGAACTAAAGGAGAAGTATAAGTTTATATGCATAGGTGACGGGCCATTAAAACAAGAAATTGAAGCAAAAGTTAAAAAAAATAATCTTACTGATAGATTTATTATCTTGCCAGTATCGAAGAATGTGAATGAGTATTATAGTGCCATGGATTTTTTTGCTTTGCCTTCTTTTAATGAGGGATTACCTATAGTATCTGTAGAGGCGCAGTGTGCTGGGTTAACATGTTTGTTTTCCGATAAGGTTTCTAAAGAGACGAATATCTCTGGATATTGCGAATATTTAAGTTTGGCTGATATTAAGCAATGGAAAGAGTTGATAGAAAAAAAAGATATTAGTAGATTTGATGGAGTTGAAGCTGTTAAAAAAGCAGGTTTCGACATGACAAATTCTGCAAACTGTATTATTTCGTTATTTGATCGAGTTCATAGATATAATAATGCGTGAGGCAATATAAAAATGTATAGTATTAAGCTTCATGGACTAACATTGGCTACAATAACAATTTTTATATCCATTTTTAAACCAGAAGGATTACCAGATTCTGTACGATTGGGAATTCAATTGACAATGATGTCAATATCACTTTTGTACGTTTTAACTATGATAAAGGAAGTAAGTTGGAATAGTATTATTACTATTGAAATTCCTATTATTATTAGTAGTGTATTTGCATATCTTGTTAAAGAGATTTCTTTCTTAAGTTTGATGAATTGTTTATTCTACATGGCAGCGTTATGTTTGATGAGCATTCTTTTGGGGGAGTGGGTAAATCGACGGATGTTCTTTAAACTGTTATCGCTTTTGCAGGCAATTCTATATGTATATTGCATTTTGTCTTTTGTTTCAATTGTAATTAAAGGCACTACAGACTCGGCTACAACTAAATATTTCTTTGGCGGGAAGTTTATAACTACATATTATTATGTCATGCTTCTTGGAATAGTCTATGCTAGAAATAGGGCTAAAATTGAGAAGAGAAAATGTTTTTTTGCGTTTTTTTTATTGGAATGCATGCTGGTATTTATAATTGAAGTATATTTGAAATGCACGACAGGGATGATAGTTGTGTGTTTTTTTCCATTGGCTGTTTTTATTCCAAAAATAATGAGAACCTTTTTTGTAAAAAAGAGTGTTCTTGTATGTGCGATGTTGGTTTCAGGAATTTTACCAGTTTGTGTGGAGGGAATTCTGTCATTAAGATTTGTTAAGTTTGTTATTGTTGAACTATTAGGTAAGACAATAACACTTACTGATCGACTTCCAATATATACTACACATCTATTGCCTTTAATCAGGGAAAAAATATTGTTTGGGCATGGATATGCAAATTCTGCTATGTATTTAAAAACTGAGGTGTATTGGAATGCACAGAATGGGATTTTTGATTTGATTCTGAATTATGGTGTTGTGGGGTGTTGCTTCATTATTTTTACTGTATATAAAGTGGCTGAAGATAAATATGCCACGACAGTTACTTGGCCAATATATGTTGTTTTATATTCTTTTATTTTTGCTGCAACGATAGAAGTGAGCTATGATATGGAGTTCTTTTTTTTGTTATTGTTACTGTCAGCAGTACGTATTAGAAATAAAAAAGTAGCTACAATGTGCAAAATAAATGGAGATGTTAATTTCAATAAAGGTACAAATAGAACGAAGGTGAAAGAGTGAATAAAAAGACTATAGAAAATGTAGGATTTCTATATATGTTTAGTTTTACTAAGATTGTTCTGCCTCTTGTAACTTTGCCTTATCTTGCAAGAATTCTATCTGTAGAAACATATGGCGTTGTAGCATATACTAGATCTCTTATGGGATATTTCCAATTGTTTATTGATTTTGGGTTTGTTTTATCAGGTACGAAAAAGATTGTTGTTAATAAAGGGGATAAGAATACAGTTAATCAAATTATTGGAAGCATTACACTGGCAAGAGTCCTATTGGCATTATTGTCGGTTCCAGTGCTAATTATAATAAGTATATGTATGCCAATTTATGAAGGCTATTTAGCTTATTTATTTATTTCTTTTATTCCTGTGTGTTTAAGTATATTTTTGTTTGATTTTGTTTTTCGAGGAATAGAGAAAATGGGAGTTCTCACGATGCGTTTTTTTATTATGAAAGGCGTAGCTGTTGCAATGACTTTTATTTTTGTACATGGTGATGAGGACTTGCTTATCCTTCCATTATTAGACGTAATTGGAAGTTTTATAGCAATTATCTTTGTGATTTATAACATAAAAAAAGAGGGATATTCGATTAAATGTAAGAGTATTGGTGCGGCTTTTTTAGAATTGAAAGAGTCATCAATATACTTTGCTTCTAATTTTTCGCAAACTTTTTTCTCTATTTTGAACACAATAGTAATCGGTACTTTTTTAAAGGCATCCGATGTGGCATTTTGGAGTATATGTATTCAGATAGTAACGGCTGTACAGACGATGTATCAGCCAATTACAGATGGTATTTATCCTAGAATGATGGCTACTAAAGATATTAAAATTCTTAAGAAGATACTGATAGTATTTATGCCAATAATTGGAGGCGGGTGTTTATTTACATTAATTGTTGCAAAATATGCCCTAATTATTATCGGTGGAATGAAATATGCTGGAGCTGCAACTGTTTTGCGCTTGCTTGTACCGGTAATGTTTTTTGGATTTCCATGTATTCTTTTTGGTTGGCCAACATTAGGGGCCATAAACAAGGATAAATATGTGACTATTTCTACAATAATTGGTGCTGCTATTCAGTTGACAGGATTGATAATGCTGGGAATAATAGGGCAGTTTAACCTAATAAATATTGCAATCTGTAGAAGTATTACAGAAATTGTATTGTTGACAGTACGATTTGTTATATATAGTAGATATAAGAAAGTATTTAGCTCATTGGTACCAGATACCGTGAAGAAACAGTGAACAGTGCTTAGCTACCAATTTTTCAATAACAGATTGTAGAAAAACAACACCCTGCCGTTAGAGGCAGGGTGTTCGAATAATTATTTGGTATTTGGTTCTAGCCCTTCTGCGTCAACCTGCGTAAAGAGTCCATCAGCACATGATTCTGAAAGTCCAAGCTCATTGATTATGTAAGCTTTTGTTTCTGAATCAGGGATTCCGTGTTTTCAGTTAAAAGTGATGGTTGAAATTGCATCTTCTTTTTTGTTTCAAGTTTGGTATCCATAACTAAATAGCGTTCTCTATCCCATTGTTGCATATATTTTTTGGTCACCTCTGGTCTTTTCTTGATTTTAGAAACTTGAGATTTAGTGTAAAGATAATTAGCTGATTTATGGTTTTATGCCATTATCCTCCAGCAATTTACGAAGACGTGCATTTTCGTCTGCAAGAGTGGCATTTTCATCGGTAAGAGTGGCATTCTCATCAGTAAGAGCAGCATTTTGATCAGTTAATTCAGCGATTTTTCTATCCTTACTGGCTTGTAAGCGCAGATAATCTTCACGTTCACGGGCCACTTTGCGGATGTTGTAGTCGCTGCTTGAGAGATACATAGATTCAACAGTAGATGCCATATAATCATTATTTTGTGCTACCATTTTAAGTTCCTCCCAGGTTTTTGATTTGACTATTTGGTATTGGTTTCTAACTCTTCTGAATCAACCTGAGCAAAGAGTTCATTGATGGTGCTTGGAGAAAGCTTGAAATTGGTTTCGAGGTTTTCTTTGATTTCAGTATCTGAAGCACCAAGTTTACGGCAAAAACGGATATGTTCAATAGCATCTTCCTTTTTGGCATCCATAACTAAATGGCGTTCTCTATCCCATTGTTGCATATATTTTTTGGTCACCTCCGGTCTTTTCTTGATTTTAGAAACAACTTTTTCGAGGTCATTAACTTGTTGGTTTTCAGAAGAGATTTTCTCTCCTGATACGATATATTTTAGCACTTCCATAAGTCTTTTACCATGTGATGCATCAAGGTCATCGTAACCTTTACTGGCTTCAAGAAGCCTGTTATCAGATAAAGAGTTGTAGTACCTAAGCCTTTGGGGAAGAGAAGATTTACCTACGAAATTTCTTAAGACTTTCTTAAGATTTACCATTGAAAATTCTTAAGATTCACATAAGATTATTATATAGATTTAAAAGGGGAAGAGTGTGTATGAACAAAAAATATCAGGTATTACAGACACATTTTTTATGGGGAATTGATGTAATATGCATAATACTGAGTTACCTGATGGCGACGCACATAAGGTACAGCAGCAATAATGACTGGGGAGACAAGACGCTGCACTACATGGTTTGTATTATCATGCTGCTGATCTGCACTGTCCATGCCTTTTTGTGGGATTCAAACAAAGATTACATTACAAGAGGAAGTTTATTAGAGCTCATGGCGGTTATCAGGTTCAACTCCATGATGCTGATACTGACACTTGTTATAGTATATTTCCTGAAATGGTCCGACATTTTATCGCGTTTTGTGATCTCCAATTTCCTTTGGATGGTCATTCTCTCTATGTTTGTTGTGAGAGTTCTTTTCAAAACCTATTTCAAGATGTACTTGTCCAATGAAGCTAACGCGGTCAGAGTAGTCGTGGTGGCTGAGCGAAACCTCATGGAAGAGACTATCAGGAGATTTACCAAGGAGAACATGAACCTTGGATATAAGGTTATAAGAGCCTATTGCACAGACAAAAGAGATACCGACTCAAAGGATCCTAAATGGTACATCGACGGTGTCCACATCCATGAAGGAATAGACAATCTTACGGGAAGACTTATCACAGATCCTTTTGATGAAGTGTTCATCAATACGCCAAACATCCCTCAGAAAGACATGCAGGACATTATCATGGGCTTTGAAGAGATGGGCGTTACAGTGCATTACAATCTGGAGCTTCCGGATGGAGGTATGGGAACAGCCAAGGTCGGCGACTATAATGGCTACTCAGTTATCACCTATACCATGGCCAAGGACAGCTACAGATGGCTTTGGGTAAAAAGACTTGTGGATATACTGGGAGGCCTTGTGGGACTGGTGCTTACCGGAATCATAACTCTTTTCCTTGCTCCTGCTATTAAGCTTGACTCTCCGGGGCCGGTTTTCTTTTCCCAGACCAGAATAGGTAAAAACGGCAGGAGATTCAAAATCTATAAATTCAGATCCATGTACATCGATGCTGAAGAGCGCAAGAAAGAGCTGATGGATCAGAATGAGATGTCAGGTCTCATGTTCAAGATGAAAAATGACCCGAGAATAACAAAGGTCGGAGCTTTTATCAGAAAGACGAGCCTTGATGAATTCCCGCAGTTCTTAAATGTCTTAAAGGGCGATATGAGCCTTGTGGGGACAAGACCACCGACAGAAGCAGAGTTTGAGCAGTACAACGAGCACTACAGAAGAAGAATCTCCATGACACCGGGACTTACCGGCCTTTGGCAGATAAGTGGCCGAAGTGACATCGAGGACTTCGATGAAGTGGTCAGACTTGATCTTAAGTATATTGATAACTGGAATCTGTTAGAAGATTTTAAAATTTTGGCGCAGACAGCGCTGGTAGTATTATTCGGAAAAGGTGCTAAATAGGCACCTTTTTTCGATTACCCCCAATCCTATAGAATATGTTATACTAATGGGGAGAATGGCCATAAAGTTGGGGAAGAGGACAATTATATGTCTAATAAGAATAGAATTAAGTTAAAAGGTAAGTTAAAAACATATCTTAGCGTCTTTACATTTCTTGGAGTTCTGCTTCTTGTGGTAAACATTGGTGTGTTTACTGTGAATTTTACGGCAGGACTGATACTCCTTGCATTTACAGGCCTTTATTTTGTGGCAGTTATTTATTTGAATTTCTACAACAAGCCCATCATTATGAATGAGCTTGTGAGCTTTGCTACGCAGTACGGACAGATCCAGAAAAAGCTTTTACGAGAGCTGGACCTTGCCCATGCGGTTCTTGATGACTCAGGAAAGGTTGTCTGGTCCAACATAGCTTTTGAGAGAATAGTCCATCAGGAAAAAGGTTTCAGGAAGAATATTACAGCTCTTTTCCCAAGTATTACTCAGGATAAATTCCCTGCAGGATACGATGAAGTTTCCTATGAAATAGAGTACGAGAACAGCAATTACACTATAAAGATGAAGAGAATTTCCCTTAAGGAGATGGCGGACAACAGTGATATCATCGATGCCAAAAACTATGAGGGAAGCCTTATTGCTATTTACATGTTCGATGAGACAGCGCTGAAGCTGGCTATTCAGGAAGTTGATAACCAGTCATTGGCAGCAGGCCTTATCTACCTTGATAACTATGAAGAGGCTCTTGATAGTGTCGAGGAAGTAAGAAGATCTCTTTTGACAGCTCTTATCGATAGAAAGATAAACAAGTACATTGCGTCCTGCAATGGTATTGCAAAAAAGATAGAGAAAGATAAATACTTCGTAGTAATGCCTAAAAAATCCTGCGAAATGCTTAAAGAGCAGAGATTTGACCTCTTAGAGGATGTTAAGACAGTTAACATCGGCAATGAGATGGCGGTTACTCTCAGTATCGGTATAGGACTTAACGGATTGTCTTATGCGCAGAACTACGAGTTTGCAAGGAATGCCATTGATCTGGCTCTTGGACGAGGCGGTGATCAGGCGGTTGTTAAGAGTGCGGATAACATCTCTTACTATGGTGGAAAGAGTCAGCAGATTGAAAAGAGTACCAGGGTTAAGGCCAGAGTTAAGGCCCATGCCCTCCGCGAGATCATCTCCGGTAAGGACTCAGTTATCGTTATGGGTCACAGAATCGGTGACGTAGACAGCTTCGGCTCATCTGTTGGTATTTACAGGATTGCCAAGACATTGGACAGAAAGTGCCATATCGTGCTTAATGATGTGACCACATCCATGCAGCCTTTGGTTGACCTGTTTAAGAACAATCCGGACTATGAAGATGACATGATTATCAACAACCAGCAGGCTATAGACATTGCGGGCAATAACACCGTTCTGGTTGTAGTTGATGTCAATAAACCAAGCATTACAGAGTGTCCTGAGCTTTTGAGATTCTGTAAGACAATCGTGGTCCTTGATCACCACAGACAGGGAACTGAGATCATAGAGAATGCCACACTTTCATATGTTGAGCCCTATGCTTCATCAGCCTGCGAGATGGTTTCAGAGATTCTGCAGTACATCGGTGAAAACGTAAAGATCAAGAATGAAGAGGCAGACTCTCTTTATTCCGGTATGATCGTCGACACCAATAACTTTATGAATAAGACAGGTGTCCGCACATTTGAGGCCGCTGCTTTCCTTAGGAGAAACGGCGCAGATGTGACAAGAGTTAGAAAGCTCTTCAGAGAGGATGCCAATGAGTATAAAGCCAAGGCTGATGCTGTAAGTCAGGCCGAGGTTTACCGTGGAAGATATGCTATTTCAGTGCTTATCAACGACGACATTCAGAGCCCGACCATTATCGGTGCTCAGGCTGCCAACGAACTTCTTAATATCAAGGGAGTCAGGGCAAGCTTTGTTTGCACCGAGTATCAGAACCAGGTTTATGTAAGCGCCAGATCAATAGATGAAGTCAATGTTCAGGTAGTCATGGAGAAGCTTGGAGGCGGCGGCCACATGAGCTCAGCGGGATGCCAGATGGAAGGCGTATCCGCAGCAGAGGCAGTGGTTGTTGTTAAGAATACAATAGATAAAATGATAGACGAAGGAGAACTATAACAGATGCAGGTTATTTTATTAGAAGACGTTAAGTCTCTTGGAAAAAAAGGACAGATTGTAAAGGTAAGTGATGGCTATGCCAGAAACTTTGTACTTCCTAAAAATCTTGGAGTAGAAGCTACTCAGAAAAACTTAAACGAGCTTAAGAATCAGCAGAAAAGAGATTCCATCAACGCTCAGCACGCTCTCGAGGAAGCTCAGGCTTACGGCGAGAGGATCAGCAAGGAAACAGTTCAGCTTACAATGAAGGCCGGAGAGGGCGGAAGAGTATTCGGATCCGTTTCTTCAAAAGAAATAGTTACAGCTGCCAAGCAGCAGTTTGGATTTGATATTGATAAAAAGAAACTTCAGATGCCTGAACCTATCAAGGCTTTTGGTACATATGAGATCCCTGTAAAGCTCCATCCACAGGTTACAACCACATTAAAGGTTAGCGTAAAGGAACAGTAAAATGGCTGATGAGACACTGTTAAAACGTGTCGCACCTAACAGTCTGGAAGCAGAGCAGTCTGTAGTTGGTGCGATGCTCATGGATAAAGATGCTATTGAGATAGCAGCAGAGATTGTGACAGCAGATGATTTCTATAACAGGCAGCTTGGAACGATCTTTGAGACCATGGTTGAACTGAATAGAGAAGGTAGCGCAGTTGATGTGGTAACACTTCAGAACCGCCTCCGTGAAAAAAATGTTCCGCCGAATGTGAGCAGTGTTGAATACATCGGCGAGCTTGTTTCTGCGGTACCTACGTCTGCAAACGTTAAATACTATGCGCAGATAGTAGCAGATAAATCCACACTCCGTAAACTTATCCACGTAAGTGAAGATACTATCAACAACTGCTATGCGGGCGGTGAGAACATGGAAGGCATCCTCAATGACGTTGAAAAGAATGTTTTCCAGATCACACAAAAGCGCAATACAGGTGACTTTGTTTCAATCGATCAGGTTGTAATGAATGCCCTGAACAGAATTGAGATTGCCAGCAAGATGAAGGGCAATGTTACAGGTCACGCTACAGGCTTTACAGACCTTGACTACAACACAGCAGGGTTCCAGCCCTCTGACCTTATCCTCATTGCGGCCAGACCTGCCATGGGTAAAACAGCCTTCGTTCTTAACATAGCTGAACACATGGCCTTTCATGACAACAAGTGTGTTGCCATGTTTTCACTGGAAATGTCAAAGGAGCAGTTCGTTAACCGTCTCCTTTCCATGGAATCACACGTAGATTCTCAGCATATCAGAACCGGTAACATGTCAGATATGGACTGGGAAAAACTTATTGAGAGTGCCGATGTCATCGGATCTTCAAAACTGATAATTGACGATACGCCGAGTATTTCAATCCAGGAGCTTAGGTCCAAGTGTCGTAAATATAAGATGGAGTTTGATCTTCAGGTTATCATGATCGACTATTTGCAGCTTATGTCAGGTGGAACAGGAAGAAGCTCTGAATCAAGACAGCAGGAGATTTCAGAGATTTCAAGATCTCTCAAGGCTCTTGCCAGAGAGCTCAATGTCCCTGTCATAGCTCTTTCACAGCTCTCCCGAGCAGTTGAGCAAAGGCCTGACCACAGACCTATGCTTTCAGACCTTCGAGAGTCCGGAGCCATCGAGCAGGATGCGGATATGGTAATGTTCATCTACAGAGATGACTATTACAATAAAGACACTGAGAAAAAAGGTGTTGCAGAGATCATTATTGCAAAACAGCGTCACGGCCCAATCGGCACAGTTGAGCTGCTTTGGCTTCCTCAGTATACCAAGTTTGCAAATTTGGAAAGAGGACATTGAAGCGCTAAAGAATGAGTTCAAGCGTGCACTCGGAAATGCTCTGCATTTCCTCGTTCATTTGGCTTCGCCAAATATGAAAATAAAAAAACACAGTCCCTTGAGTGAACTCAAGAACTGTGTTTTTATTATTTTCTTGCTTGGACTCAACCCTGAGAGATTGCTGATACAGGGCACTGAGCTGCGCATGATCCGCAGTCGATGCATGTGTTAGCGTCGATAACGTACTGTGTATCTCCCTGAGAAATAGCTGAAACAGGGCACTGTGCAGCACAAGAACCGCAGCTGATGCAACCATCACTAATAACGTATGCCATAATACTAGTCTCCTTCCATATAGAAAAAATAAATTGTGTAGCAAAAAACAGATTGGCTTTGCCGTTACCAATCTTTGATACAAAAATATCTTATAATAAGAGAACTGTTTTTACAATACTATAATCGAAAACTTTTATCAGATGAAATCATTAAATAAAAATAAATTGGCTGACAATATAGGTAATCTGTGGTACTATTGAAAGCGGCAGAATACGTGCAATTCTATCCGTCACATTGATTTTTTCTAGGGAGGAAAAAGAGTGTGAACGGTGTTTTTGTGCGACAATTTAATAAAGAGCCAAAATAATCCAAAAATAAGGTAGGAGGAAACAAAATGGCAAGAAACATGAAAACCATGGACGGTAACGAAGCTGCTGCATATGCATCATATGCGTTTACTGAAGTTGCCGCTATGTACCCGATCACTCCATCATCTGTTATGCCAGAGCATGTAGATGAGTGGGCAACAGCTGGAAAGAAAAATATTTTCGGCCGTACTGTTCAGATTACAGAAATGCAGTCTGAAGCCGGTGCAGCAGGTGCTGTACACGGATCGCTGGTAGTAGGTGCTCTTACATCTACTTATACAGCTTCTCAGGGACTTCTTCTTATGATTCCTGATATTTACAAAGTTGCAGGTGAGAGACTCCCTGGCGTGTTCAACGTATCAGCTCGTTGCGTAGCTTCTCATGCACTTAACATTTTCGGTGATCACTCAGACGTTTACGCTTGCCGTCAGACTGGTGCTGCAATGCTTTGCGATTCTAGCGTACAGGAAGTTATGGACTTAACACCTGTTGCATACTGCGCAGCAATCGAGGGTAGAATTCCTTTCATTAACTTCTTTGATGGATTCCGTACATCACACGAAATTCAGAAGATCGAGGTTTGGGACTACAAGGATCTCGACGAGATGGTTAACCATGATGCAATCGATGCATTCAAGGCTAATGCTCTTAATCCTAACCACCCATGCCAGATGGGCTCAGCTCAGAACCCTGATATCTTCTTCCAGACAAGAGAAGCTTGTAACACAGGTTACAA
>JAEEGF010247752.1_pt1 | contig 11054 bp, 7 predicted proteins | sample 9134171 | NCBI WGS metagenome assembly JAEEGF01 (sample SAMN16246542, study PRJNA631951) | gut metagenome | biome: gut microbiome; feature: rumen; material: AP-attached | host: Bos | place: Iran: Karaj | collected 2018-10
TTCTCGGCCGTGTTTACCTGTTCTATTCCGGACTCTACAATGACGAAGTAGTCACCCTTCCTGACGGAACGGACCTTTCCAAGGCCGATGTGGGCAAGTATATCAAGGACTGCGTGGACAATTCGGGTTATTCCCTGGTTCCTGATTTCCACAACCTGTGGCCGTACAGTAACCGCATCACGATGTCCGACGAACTCTGCCCGGCCAAGTGGAAGAACAAAGGTTACGCGTATGTCTGTGATGACGGAAAAGTCAATCCGGAAACGATGTTCGTCATCAAGTTCAACGCCTTGAGCAAAGGCGATCCCTACCGTAAGTATTCCAACCAGACGGCTCTTTTCATCGGCGGTGTCCGCGGCAACAAGCAGAAGTGCCAGAATGGAGACACCTTCCCGCTGAGCTACGGATACGGCAACTGCCCGGTCAGCCCCGCCTTCGTCAAGGAATGGGAGACCATCGAACCGAACGACCCGCGCCGCGAAGCGTCCATCATGTATCCCGAGGATTTCGTGAGGGGCTATAAGTACGGCGTGAAGGGCGACAACGTCCAGGAAACCGGGTATTATCAGACGAAGGTCATGCCTGTGATGGGCAGAGACGACAAGGGAACCATCCGGTGGTCCTATCTGCTGGTCATGTACAACAACCTCTCCTGGTCCAAGGACGACTATCAGTACAACTTCTGTGACGACATGGTGCTCATCCGCTTCGCCGAGGTGCTGCTGATGGATGCCGAGATCAATGGAAACAAAGCGTCCTTCGACAAGGTGCGCGCCCGCGCCGGCCTGCCCGCCATCGCGCTGACGGAAGAGAACCTCCGCAACGAACGCCGCTGGGAGCTCGCTTTCGAAGGGGTGAGACTCGGTGACCTGCGCAGATTTGGCATCGCGTATGCCAAGGCCGCGCTGGACAAGCAGGAAGGCGTCGAATGCTACTTCAAGGGCAGAAAGAGCACGAACCACGCCAGCGACTTCAACGGCGGTTACGGCGCCCGTTTCGAGATCACGAAGGGCTTCGCCCCCATTCCGACCGAACAGATCAATCTTTCCGCCGGCGCCGGCGAAGAATACAAGTTCAAGCAGAATGCGGGCTATGAAGGCGCGGATGAGTACACCGGCTGGATTGAATAGACGATGAAATCGATCCTTACAACCGCAGCTTTGCTCTGCACGATGGCTGTCTTCGCGCAGGCTCCCCAACTCAACCGTGACAATATCGACGAGGTATTGAAAGCGATGACGCTCGAGGAGAAAATCACCCTGGTCGTCGGAGCGAACCGCTATGTGGGAGATGAAAACGGTCCTGGACCTGCGCCTGGCATGCCCGTGCGCAGGTCCGTGGACATGCGCGGCCTCGTCGAAAAACCCTGGAGTGACGGGGTGACCGCTTTCTCCAGCGGCCGCGTGAAAGGCGCCGCCGGCGACGTCGTGCCCGTGGAAAGGCTGGGCATCACCACGATGGTCCTTGCCGACGGTCCCGCCGGCCTCCGGATCGACGCCACCCGGCCGGGAGATGACAATACCTACTATTGTACCGCCTTCCCGATCGGCTCGCTGCTGTCGGCGTCGTGGGATCCCGAACTCACTGAGCGTGTCACAACCGCCATGGGCAACGAGGTCCTGGAATATGGCGCCGACGTGCTCCTTGCTCCGGCCATGAACATCCACCGCAACCCGCTGTGCGGACGCAATTTCGAGTATTACAGCGAGGATCCCTTGCTGGCGGGAAAGATTGCGGCCGCCTATGTCAGGGGCGTCCAGCACAACGGTGTCGGCACTTCCGTGAAGCACTTCGCCGCCAACAGCCAGGAGACCCTGCGCAACGGACAGAATGCCTCCATCAGCGAGCGCGCCCTTCGGGAGATCTATCTCAAAGGCTTTGAAATCGTCGTGAAAGAAGCCCAGCCCTGGACCATCATGTCTTCTTACAACAAGATCAACGGCGTGCTGGCTTCCGAGAACCGCTGGCTCCTCACGGACGTCCTCCGCGGAGAATGGGGCTTCAAGGGCTTCGTGATGACCGACTGGTGGGCCGAAGAGAACGGCGCCCGCCAGCTTGCGGCCGGCAATGACATGCTGATGCCGGGCACGCCTCACCAGTATGACGACATCCTGGCCGCCGTCGAGAGCGGCCGCCTGGACATCCGGTTCCTGGACGACTGTGTCCGGCGCATCCTGCAGGTGATGGTGGCTTCGCCCACCTTCAACCGCTACCAATTCAGCAACAAGCCCGACCTTGCCGCGCACGCACTGATCACACGCGAGGCCGCCGCCCAGGGAATGGTCCTGCTGAAGAACGAGAACGCCCTGCCGCTGGGCAAGAAAAGCAAAGTCGCCCTCTTCGGCGTGCCTTCCTATGACACGATGGTCGGAGGCTCCGGTTCCGGTTATGTGAACCGCGCCTACAAAGTGACTGTCGATGAAGGGCTGGAAAATGCCGGAGTCAAACTGGACAAGCAACTCGCGGAATCCTATCGCGCGTATGTGAGACAGGAGAAGGCCAAGCAGCCGGCAGAATACTTCTGGATCATCCCCACCGTCCAGGAAACCACGATCAGCCGGGAGGAGGCCGAAGCGGCCGCCAAGCGCAATGACGTCTGCATCTACAGCATCGGCCGCATGGCGGGTGAAGGCGGAGACCGCACCTTGACCCCGGGCGACTGGTACCTCTCGGAAACCGAGCAGGCGAACATCAACCTGCTCTGCGAGACGTTCCACCAGGCCGGCAAGAAAGTGATCGTCCTGCTGAACATGGGCAATATCGTGGATATGGGCTGGTGCGACAAGCCGGATGCGATCCTTCATACCTGGATGGACGGTCAGGAGGCGGGCAACAGCGTAGCCGACGTCCTCGGAGGCAAGGTCTCCCCTTCGGGCAAGCTGCCGATGACCATCGCAAAGCGCTATGAGGACTATCCTTCCGCCAAGGACTTCCCGATGTCCAACGGCAACCCCGGTGACGTCAACTATGATGAAGACATTTTCGTCGGCTACCGTCACTTCGACCGCCAGCCCGTGACGATTCTCTATCCCTTCGGCTTTGGCCTGAGCTACACGCGTTTCGCGTATTCCGACCTGAAGGCCGAACGTATGGGCGACGAACTGAAAATCAGCGTGACGGTGACGAACACCGGCAAATACAGCGGACGCGAAGTGGTGCAGATTTATGTGGGCGCCCCGGCAGGATATGCCGTGAAACCCGTGAAGGAACTCCGCGCCTTCGGAAAAACGTCCGAACTGAAGCCCAAGGCCAGCGAAGTGCTCACCATGACCGTCAAACTGGCGGATTTGCGCTGGTTCGACGGCTATGAGCGGGCGTGGAAATTGGACAAGGGCGAATACGTCATATCCGCCGCCGCCAGTTCCCAGGACATCCGCCAGCAGGTGACTTTGACGCTGTAGCCCTCGGGTACGACAAATCGGCCTCCTATCGCTAGGAGGCCGATTGCTCTTTTGTCTATGTTCACTCCCGGGGATCAAACCCGGGGCATATCTCCGTCGAGATACAGCAGGCGGACATTCTGGTCCGGATGACGCTGCAACCAGTCCGTCAGATAGGCCATGACGGTCTCGTCATCCTGGCTCCTGGTGAGTTCCTGCCCGTCTTCGCCGATCAGGTAGAGCGGGAATGTCGCAATGACCTTGGCGTTCTGATAGACGAGAGCGTCGATGAGCCCGTTCATCATTTTCGTATACTCAGGGACCGTGAGGGCGCTTCCGGGATTCCGGTCATACATGAACGAGACCAGTTTCACTCCGTGCGCCGGATTCTGGATATACCCCTTCCACGACTCCTGGGATACGCTGAAGCCTCTCTTGATCGGATCGATGATGGCGTCGATTCCCATCCGTTCGACAAAACTCTTGTCGAGCCTCCGGCAAAAGACTTGCTCGCAAGCGCCGGTTCTGGCCGGGATTCGCCTGCCGGGCCTGGGCGGCACAAAGCGCCTGGCTCCGAGCATCTTGCATCGCGGGTCGATCAGAATGTAGATGGCCCGGATCGGCAGAAAGGAACCCGGTCCGGCCATATAGCGGCCGACCCATTGGAGAAGCTTTTCATCGGCGCGACGGTCATCGATGATCTCTCCGTCCCGGGCGCAGAATTCAATCTGGCTGATGCCGATCACACGCCCCCCGTTGTCGGAGACCTCGGTCAACATTTCCGCCAGCTTGCGCCGGGCCAGCCCCTCTGCCGGATGCCTGTCGTAGGACCAGATCGCCGTCCGCCCCTCAAGGGCCGGAGAAGGATCGCGCATATATTCGCGGGTGAAGGCGTCCATCGGATTGAAGCTGCGCCTGCGGAAGGCGACCAGGCCGTCCAGGCCCAACTTCCGTTGCAAGTCCTTGTCGAAAACGCTCCCCCTCATCACCTGGATTTCAACCGCAGGGAACAGGGGCCGGGCCATGTCCTCCTCCCGGAACTCCTTTCCGAGGAGAACGATAGCAACCTTCCACGGCGACCCCATGATACTGTAGTAAGGCGTGCCGAGCATGGACTCCAGCTCTTCATGCGACTCGGACATCCCCCCGGACAAGATGACCTGGGTTCCCCGCGGATGCAGTTCTTCCGCGAGCCGGGACACCCATCCCTTGATCTCGTCCGCGACCAGATACTTCGGGACTTCCCTCTTCTCCTCCAGAAACCGGAGAGCCGACGGCCCGTTCGTGATGACCCGGGCTTGCCACCCTTCGCGCTGGAAAATGGCGGCAAGCTTTCTGGCAAAGTCCGGGGACCCGGCCGCCAGGATGAACTTCTCGTTGATCATAACGTCATTATTACGTGGTTATCTTTGTACAAATATACAAAAAACCATCGAATAACAACTTAGTCCATCCCCGCCATCAGGCGCATCAAGCTTTCCTTGGCGTCGCCGAGTTCGAGGTAGACGCCTTTTTCGCGGGTGTAGATCGGGTTTTCGACGCCGGCGTAGCCGGGTTTGAGGTCGAAGTTGCAGACGATCACTTCCGGCGCTTCGTCCACATTGAGGACGGGCATGCCGTAGATGGGGGTGCCCACGGCGTTGCGGGCGGCCGGATTGAGGACGTCGTTCGCGCCGATGACCACGACCGCATCCGCATTCTTGAAGTCGTCGTTGATGGCGTCCATCTCGTACAGCTTCTCGTAGTCGACATCGGCCTCGGCCAGGAGGACGTTCATATGGCCCGGCATACGGCCGGCGACCGGGTGGATGGCGAAGCGGACGCGGGCGCCGCGGCTCTCCAGTTTGTCCGCCAGCTGGCGGACCTGGTGCTGGGCCTGCGCCAGCGCCATGCCGTAGCCGGGGACGATGATGACATCCTTGGCCTTGGACAGGACGGACGCCGCGGTGGGCGCTTCTTCCATAGGGGCGGGGGCGGCGGCAGGCGCCGGCGTTGCGGCGTTGAGCTGGCCGTCCAGCGCCTGGACACGGGCTTCGAGGTCGGCGACCATCGCCTCCAGTTCCTTGATTTTCTTCTCTAAATCCATAACGCGTCGCATCAGTTCTTCGTTTTCGTTTTCTTCAATGACCGGAGTTTGCGGGGCGGGCGGGGTCATCGTTCCACCCGTGAGGATGCTCATCAGCCTGCGGTTCATCGCCCGGCACATAATCTGGGTGAGCAGGAGACCGGAGGCGCCGACGATGCCGCCGACGGCCACCAGGAACACGTCGCCGATGGCCATGCCGGCGATGGAGCCGGCCACGCCCGACAGCGAGTTGAGGAGCGAGATGGTGATGGGCATATCGGCTCCGCCCACGCGGAGGGAGAACCAAAGGCCGAAGAGGGAGGCGAACACGAACGCGCACACCAGGCACACGGTCAGGCCGGCGCCCTGGACGAAGATTCCCGCCACCACAAAGGCCAGCGTGAGCGCCAGGAACAGCAGGGTGCACAAAGCGTGCCCCTTCCAGACGACCGGCTTCTGCGGAAGGACCCGGTGCAGCTTGCCGGCTGCGACGAGGCTGCCCACCAGCGTCACCATGCCGACAGCCACCGCCAGCAGAGCGGTGAACCGCACGAAGGCGGTGTCGCCGTGGACGGAAAGGAGACCCACCAGGGCCGAGGCGCCACCGCCGAGGCCGTTGAACAGGGCCACCGTCTGCGGCATCTGGATCATCTGCACCCGGGCGGCCAGGAGGCTGCCGATGAGCGCGCCGATGAGGATGGACACATAGACGGTCCAGGCCGACACGACGCCGGCGAAGAGCAGGGTGGCGACGATGCCGCAAAGCATCGCGAAGGCCGACAGGAGGTTCCCGGCGACGGCCGTCTTGACCTTGCTCATCATCGAGATTCCGGCGAGCACGAGCACCGCCAGGATCGCACTGATTATGATCTGCAACGCCGGCATCCCTACTTCTTTTTCTTGTCGAACATCTTCAGCATCCGGTGCGTGACGCCGAAACCGCCGAACACATTGACCGCCGCCAGCACGATGGCCAGGCCGCCGGCGAGCTGGGCCCCGAGGCCGTCACCGGCGAGGAAAGCGACGCCCGTCGCCACGATGGCGCCGACGATGGTCACCCCGGACAGGGCGTTCATCCCGGACATCAGCGGGGTATGGAGCAGGCTGGGCACGGTCCTGATGATGAAATACCCCAGGACCGCGCTCACGACAAAGACTGCGACGAGAATCAGCGGGTGTATCATAAGCCCATGGCCTCGCGGGCGCCCTGGTGGACCAGTTCGCCGTCGATGCAGACCAGCGACTTCTGGACGATCTCGTCGTCGCGGTCCAGCACGACCTTGCCGTCCTTGACCAGGTAGCTCACGAGGTTGTACAGGTTGTTGGAGAACATCCAGGTGGAGCTCGTCGGCAGGAGGCCGGGGATGTTCTTGACCCCCATCAGCGTCACGCCGTACTTGGTCTCGATGCCGCCCTTCGGAGTGAGCTCGCAGTTGCCGCCCTGGTCGATGGAGATGTCCACGATGACGGACCCCTTCTTCATTCCCTTCACCATCTCTTCCGTGATGATGATCGGGGCGATCTTGCCGGGGATGAGGGCGGAGCAGAAGACGATGTCCATCTCCTGGATGGTCGCCTTCAGGGCTTCCTGCTCCTGGATGAGGACGTCGGCCGGCAGCCGGTTGGCATAGCCGCCTTCGGCGATGGCCAGCTCCGGCGGAACGGTGGTGTCGACCACCTTCGCGCCCAGGGACATCGCGTTTTCAGAGGCCATGGGGCGGATATCGGCCGCATAGGTGATCGCGCCGAGGCGCTTGGCGGTCGCGAGGGCCTGCAGGCCGGCGACGCCCACGCCGATGACCATCACCTTGGCGGGCTTGATCTGGCCGACGGCCGTGAACATCTGCGGAACGAAGGTCGTGAGCATGTTGGCCGCCATCAGGATGCCCTTGTAGCCAGCGCAGGTGCTCATCGAGGTGAGCGCGTCCATGCTCTGGGCGCGGGAAATGCGGGGGATGCCATCCAGGGTGATGGCGGTGACGCCTTTGGCGGAGAGCGCCTTCACCATCTCGTGGTTCACCGGAGACGCCGGATGGATGAAGGTGATGAGGACCTGGCCCTTGTGCATCATGTCCACTTCGTGCTTGTGCAGGGCCTCGTTCATCAAGGGTTCCTTGACCTTGAGGATCATCTCCGCGCGGTCGTAGATTTCCTGCGGGTTGTCGACGATCTTCGCGCCGGCCTTGACATAGTCCTCGTCGTGATAGAGGGCGCCGTCGCCGGCGTGGCGCTCCACGAGCACCTCAAAACCGTCCTGAACGAATTTCCCCACCGTTTCGGGTGTGGCGGCCACACGCGCTTCGTCGTGCATGATTTCCTTAGGAATGCCAATGATCATAGTTACAAGTGTTAGTGATAATGCAGTATAATTAAAATGCGACTCCTAAGTTACACATTTTAATCATTCGTTGTACTATTGCAACGAAATTATTATCACCAACCCTTGTTAACGCTGGGCGAGGGGCGCGTAAGCGCGCTGGCAGGACACGTTCAGATAGGCCGGGCGGATGATCCGCCGGTCGTCGAAATTCAGCTCCTCGATCCGGTGCGCGCACCAGCCCACGATGCGGGACATCGCGAAGATGGGCGTATAGAGCTCGCGGGGAATGCCGATCATCTCGTAGATGAACCCGGAATAGAAGTCGAGGTTGGCGCAGATGGGGCGCGGCGTGTTCCGGCGGGCCCGGATGCATTCGAGGCCGCGTTCCTCGATCTTGCACAGGAACTCGAACTCCTTCATCCGCCCCTTCTCCTCGGCCAGCTGCCGCGCCTGTTCCTTCAGGTTCTTGGCGCGGGGGTCGCTGATCGTATAGACCGCGTGCCCGAGCCCGTAGATGAGCCCCGTCTGGTCGTAGGCGTCCTTGTCCAGCATCCGGTTCAGGTATCTGTCGATCTCCTCCGTGTCGTCCCAGTCCTGGATGACTTCCCGCAGGTGCTGGAACATATCGGCCACCATGATGTTGGCCCCGCCGTGGAGACGTCCCTTCAGGGAGCCGATGCCGGCGGCGATGGACGAATATGTGTCCGTCCGGGACGAGCTCGTCACACGGACGGTGAAGGTCGAGTTGTTACCGCCGCCGTGCTCCGCCTGCGTGATCAGCAGCAGGTCCAGCATCCGGGCCTCCAGCGGCGTGAACTTGCCCTTCAGCAGGTAGAGGAAGTTCTCGGCCAGGGAAAGGTTCTCCTTGGGATGGCGGATATGGAGCCCCCGCCCCTGCACGGAATGCCGGTAGCAGTTGTAGGCGTAGGCGATGATGGTCGGGAACTTCGCGATCAGGTCGATGGACTGGCGCATCAGGTTGTCCCGCGACAGGTCCTCCGGATTGTCGTCGAAGGTGTACATCTCCAGGACGCAGCGCGCCAGGATGTTCATGATGTTGGAGCCCTCCAGGTCGATGATATGGACCATCGAGCGGTGGTCCAGGGGCATCTTGGAATTCAGGAGCTCGCGGAAGGAATCCAGCTCCTCCCGGTCGGGCAGGTCGCCCGAAAGCAGCAGGTAGGCCACCTCCTCGAACCCCAGCCGCTTCTCCTTCCGGAGCGGGGCGACCAGTTCGCTGAGTTCATACCCACGGTAGAAGAGCTTGCCTTCCACGGGCGTCAGGCTGCCGTCCTCCTCCCGCTGGTAGCCGACCACGTTGCCGACAGTGGTCAGGCCCACCAGGACGCCCGACCCGTCCTCGTTCCGCAAGCCGCGCTTGACGCCGTACTTGGGAAAGAGGGCGCTGTCGATCCGGCTGGCCGCCTTGACCCGGTCCGCCAGCTTGTAGATCAAATAATCCTTGTTCATCTAACGCGTACCGAAATGGGAAGAAGGATTCATCATCGCGATGAGCGCTTCGCCGAACTCCTTGGTGCCGACGCACTTGCCGTGCTTCTTGGATTCGGCCACATCGGAGGTGGAGATGCCCTGGCGCAACACGCGCTCCATCGCCGTGACGATGAGCTTCGCCGCGTCGTTCCAGCCGATGTGCTCCAGCATCATCGCGGCGGAGAGGATGAGCGAGCTGGGATTCGCCACGTTCTTGCCCTCGATGTCGGCGGCGACGCCGTGCGTCACCTCGAAGATGCCGTGGCCGGTCTCGTAATTGATGTTGCCGCTCGGGGCCATCCCGACGCCGCCGACCTGGGCGGCCAGCACGTCGGAGATGTAGTCGCCGTTCAGGTTCAGCGTGGCGATCACGCCGTATTCCTCCGGGTTGGAGATGGCGTTCTGCAGGAACGCGTCGCAGGTGATGCCCGTCACGACCAGCCGGCCGGAGGAAAGATAGGGTCCGAACTCCCGCTCGGCCAGTTCATAGGCCCAGTTGCAGAACGCGCCCTCCGTGTATTTCATGATATTGCCGTTGTGGACCAGGGTCACGCTGCGGCGATGATGGGCCAGCGCATACTGGATCGCCTGACGGACCAGGCGCTCCGTACCCTCCTTCGAGACGGGCTTCACGCCGTACGCCGCCGTTTCCGGGAAGCGGACTTTGGTCTCCTGGAGTTCCTCGGTGAGGAATTTGCTGAACTTTGCGGCGTTATCGGAGCCAAAGGGCCATTCAATGCCGGCATAGACGTCCTCCGTGTTCTCGCGGAACACGGTGATGTCGATCCGCTCGGGATACTTCACCGGGGAATAGACGCCGTAGAAATAGCGGAAGGGGCGCACGCAGGCATAGAGGTCCAGCGCCTGGCGCAAGGCTACGTTCAAAGACCGGACCCCCCGTCCCGCCGGCGTATTGAGCGGTCCTTTCAGGCCGACCCGGTACTCCTTGAAGGCCGCCACCGTTTCGTCCGGCAGATAGGATCCGCGTTTCTTGAACGCTTCCTGGCCGGCTTCCACCTCCAACCACTCGATCGAGCGGTTTCCTTTGAATGCCTGCTTGACGGCCGCATCCACGACCGCGCGGCAGACCGGAGAGATTTCCTTTCCGATTCCATCGCCCGTGATGAACGGAATGGTGACAGCATCAGGGACCCTCAGGCCCGCGGGGGTTTTCGTAATCTTGGACATAGCAACTACTAACTAAAATTGGACTTGGGCAAAAATACTAAAAATTTTAAATTACCAAATTTTGATAATTTTCGCCCTTCCAGGCCATTCGGCTTAGTATTTTCGGCCAGAATGCCAAGATTCGCTACTTATCTGACGGCGAAAATCGCCTTCCGGAAGCATACTATAACCTGACGGCCTGTTCGAAAAAATGCAGAATTATCCACCCGCCTGCATTTTTATTCTGAAACGGCCGTCCAATATCCAGAAAAGGAGGGGGCGCCCCTACCGGAAGTGATTGTAAATCACCGTCTGACGCGTGGAACGGATACTCATCGACGGGAACCAGATGTCGTCCGGGGTCAGGCCGCAGGCATCGACGGCCTCCACGGCGTACTCCAGCCGGCCGAAGTCGGCGTCCACGTTGTTGGTCCCGAACGTGAACTTGATGCCGCGCTCCTTCGCCCGGCGGATGATGTCGAAGCTCGGGATTTCGTACCGCGGATTGATCTCCAGGGCGATCTTGTACCGCTCCAGCACGTCCAGGACGCGGTCCACGCGTTCGGGCGTCCACAGGCGGTCGTAATCGGCCTGCATCTCGTCAGGGAGGTAGGTCGGATTCACATAGATG
>JAEEGF011292194.1_pt1 | contig 11054 bp, 7 predicted proteins | sample 9134171 | NCBI WGS metagenome assembly JAEEGF01 (sample SAMN16246542, study PRJNA631951) | gut metagenome | biome: gut microbiome; feature: rumen; material: AP-attached | host: Bos | place: Iran: Karaj | collected 2018-10
TATAATAATATATATACATAAAATATACGGTTTTTTTGTGTGTTTTATTTTTACTAAACTGATATTTGATATTTGATATAGATTCGGTCAATCTCAACAAAAACTGTGATCTGTGATTGATTTTGTCTTTTTCGCTAACTGTTAACTGTTAAACTGTTAAAACCAACCAAAGATTACTGTCACAACTGTCACTGTCACGCAAAAGTGGGGGTTATTGATTCCGATGCCTGCGATGCCTGCTTGCAGTATCTCCCACGCTTGATCCCAGTATCTGTTATAGGGGTATTCCAGGCATTGGAATAGGGGTATAGAAGGTATTGGCAACTATGATAGCAGGCATTGGAATGATTATTGCTTCTCCGTCATGTATTTCCAGTAGCGGCGGGGCATGTCGCTGAGTTGCTTCTTGGGGTTCATACGTTCTTTGATGCAGACAGCCTTGAAATAGGTGCGCCATAAGTCCTGGAAAAGTTGGTCGTTCTCACTAAGAACTGTCTCGTCTAACTTACCGTTCGACAAATCAAAGGGCAAGGAATTCTCATCCTCAAAAGTGATGCGGATGGGAGACCCCTCCATCCTCCCCTGTTGAGAGGAGGCATCATAATAATAGCCATAGTGTCGTTTTGCGTCATAGATAAGCCACGACTGGTCGCCGAAGCGGTCTTGGAAATGACTTGTGATGAGTGGCAGTACGTTATGGTCGGGCGATACCACAGCGAGATAGGTGCCGTCCTTCGCTTTCTGGAAGCGGATGAATTGTTTCATGCGCAACTGTTCGTGCATCACCCTTCGAGCCGTATTCGTCACATGCAGCACGTCAGGATCAGAGAAGTTACGTTCGATACCCTTGTCTCCGAATACTTTGTAGATATAATGGAAGAGGGGAGTGGGCAGGTCTTCCTCTTCTGACTGCCAACTGACCATCAGGAGTCTCAGGGCCTCTTTGGAGACCCGCTTCTCCAGTCCTGTCCATACCCTCGACGCCTTCTCCTCTGTCGTCACCACTTGCCATACCTCCTCGCAGAACAGTGGTAACTGGGAGCCCTCGCCCACCAGCATGTCTGGCTGCTGATGGCGGAAGTAAGCGTCGAAGACGGCAGACAATATGCCATCCATTGTCTTGTCGAAGGTATATACTAACATATCGACCGCTAAGGTACGAAGAAAAAGCCGAAGTGCAAAATATAACAGCATATAGTAGTATTGAATTATACCACAGGACACATTATAAATAAAAAAAGACGCTGAATTATGTTTTTTTTTTGTACCTTTGCATGAAATAAACGGATAAAGATGAAGAAGATAAGTATTGTTACCCTCTTGTGGTGCACGACCGTCAGTGTGATGGCACAGAAATTCCCGGTGGGCATTTTCAGCGTACAGGACACGGTGAAGGGTTTCCAGTTGGGTGTTATTTCGTCAGTGAATCCCGACGGTGGTAAAGGACTCCAGTTGTCGGGCTTCACCAACACATCAGGACATACCTTTAACGGTCTGCAGTTAAGTGGTATCAGTAACATTACGGACGGCATGAACCGCGGCGCACAGTTGTCCGCCATCATGAATGTCTCGACTTCCATGATGCGTGGTTTGCAGTTAGGAGCCGTCAACTATGCCGACTCGCTGAACGGTGCACAGGTTGGTGTGTTCAACGTAGCCCGTAAGCGCCCGAAGGGTTGGCAGGTAGGACTGGTCAACGTGTCGAATGACAGCATCGGCCATAAGATCGGTCTGGTGAATATCAACCCGATGACCACCATTGACTGGATGCTGTATGGAGGTTCTTCTACCAAGGTGAATTTCGCCGTACGCTATCGAAACAAGAGTACCTATAATATCTTAGGTGCCGGCACGCATTTTATGGGTTTTAATAGTCGTTTCTCCGGTGCTATCTACTATCGCCTTGGTCAGTATTTCCAACTGTCGCCGAAGTGGAGTCTGAGTGGTGATATCGGCTACTATCATGTGGAGACCTTCAAGAAGAACTCGGACGAAGGCCCCGAGCGTCTGTACTCCTTACAGGCTCGTATTAATGCCGACTACCAGTTCAGCAAGCGTTTCGGCGCCTTTGCCTCTGTGGGATGGGGACTCACCCGCTACTATAACCGTAACGAGACCTACCGCAACCGTCCGTTGTTCGAAATGGGTCTGACTATTCGTCGTCAGAGGAGCAATCACGACGACCTCTGGCAGAACACCAGTCTAAGGAAGAAGGTGGCTGATGACTATCAGGAGACGGGCGATAGCACGATGGCTCTTGAACCCAAAAAGCGTTTCTGGGGTGCGGCCCTCGAGGTAACCGGTATCAATGTCGGTGTGCATCTGATGGACCGTTATCTGCTGAAGGAGCCCTTCGTAAAGACTACGCTGCATAGCATTGGCGACAACTTCCGCAAGGGTATGGTGTGGGATAACGACCTGTTTACGATGAATATGTTCGCCCACCCCTATCATGGCAACCTCTACTTCAATGCGGCGCGTGCCAACGGCTTGAGTTATTGGGAGGCGGCACCCTTCGCCCTGTTGGGATCGGCAGAATGGGAATTCTTCGGCGAGACCGACCCCCCTGCCATCAACGACCTCTTCGCTACCACCTGCGGCGGTATGGCAATCGGTGAGACTCTGCACCGACTGAGTCTTACACCACTCGACGACCGTGCTCGTGGTTGGAACCGCTTCTGGCGTGAGGCAGTGGCTACTTTGTTAAACCCCATCCAGGGACTGCATCGTATCATCAGCGGTGATGCTTGGCGCGTCAAGCAAGATCACTACCATTATCACGACTTCCATAAGATACCCATCCAAGCTTCGTTCTCGACCGGTCTGCGCTATGTGGCTGACGATGGTGCCCTGTTCCGCGGCGACTACTGCCCGTATGTAAACATTGGCTTTGTCTATGGTACGGGTGCCGACGGCGAAAAGCACACCAAGCCTTTCGACTTCTTCGATTTCGATGCTACATTCTCCTTCGGCGGTAGCCAACCCGTCATCAACAACATCAACATCATGGGTCGTCTGTGGAGCACACCCGTCATCGATCGTACGGCAAAGAACGAACACGGCAAGAGTATGTATGGTGAGTTCGGCTTCTATCAGCACTACAACTATTATGACTCCAAACCCATCAAGAACGGCTCCAACCTGACACCCTACCGCATCAGTGAGCCCGCATCGTTCGGTCCTGGCTTTATGTTTGTGATGGAGCATCCCAAAGCAGCGCTCACCCGTGCTGAACAGCGCATCTTCCTGAGCGGTATTCTGCTGGGTGGTACCAAGAGCGACTACTTCAACATCATCGAGCGCGACTACAATATGGGTAGCGGTTTCAGCATCAAGACGAAGACGGTGCTCGACTTTGGCAACACGGCACGCCTCACGCTGAACGCCAAGTATTTCCGAATCTTTACATTCAAGGGATACGAGGATAAGCTGGCTCCACTGCAGGAACGCATTGACAATGGCGAATTCACGGCAGATTATCTGCGCTCTATTGCTGACGACAAAGACAAGTTCGAGGAAGTGACGGGCTATGACCTGCGCTATCTGAATGCTCAGGGTGACAAGGGCAATGCCGGACTGCTGATCATCAATCCCGTGCTGGAGATCCATCTGACGAAACAATGGGGCATCATCGTTCAGGGTTCTTACTTCGTTCGTCGCACCTATTACAAGTATCACGATAATGTGCATGCCAGCACCTTTGAGACCAAGATGGGAGTGATCTGCCGCTTATAAAGATGAGTCGATAATAAAGTTTATTCTTCGAAATCAAGAGTGAGTTGCTGCTCGTCGGCAACTCTCTTTTGTTGTGCCTTGGAGACGAGGAGGGGGCGGAGACGTTCTGGGTGCAACTCGTTGATACCAATGATAGGTTGCGAGAACTGACTGGTAAGTTCCCCACAGGTAATGAAAAACTTTGCCTTTTTCATCACTACGCCCATCTTCTTCAGATGATATGATGTGAGTCGGTTGAAGCGACGGCTGTTGACGATGAGCCATGCTGACTTCGTACCGATGCCGGGTACCCGGAGGATACGTTCATAATCGTCGTGGTTGATGTCCACAGGGAAATATTCTGGATGGCGTAATGCCCAACCTAACTTCGGGTCGATGTCGAGGTCGAGGTGGCTGTGGGCATCATCTACAATCTCGTTGACATCGAAATGGTAGAAGCGTAAGAGCCAGTCGGCTTGGTAGAGACGGTTCTCACGCACCAGGGGTGGCTGTTTGAGGATAGGCAGCCGCTTGTCGTAGGTGTTTACACTGATATAGCCGGAATAGTAGACACGGCGCATGGTGGGCTGACCATAGAGCAACGACGACATCTGCAGGATGTCCTGATCGCTCTCACCTGTTGCACCCACAATCATCTGGGTCGACTGCCCTGCTGGCACGAAACGGGGGGCATGACGGAACTTCTTACGCTCCTCTTTGTTTTCCAACGAACTCTGTTGGATGAGACGCATGGGCTGGAACACGCTCTGATGGTCTTTCTCTGGTGCCAGTGCCTTCAGGGACTCCTCCTTGGGAATCTCGATATTCACACTCATACGGTCGGCATAGCGTCCAGCCTCGGCAAGTAACTCCTGTGAGGCACCAGGTATAGCCTTCAGATGGATATAGCCGTTGAAGCGGTGGATGGTGCGGAGGTCACGGACAATGGCAGTCAACCGCTCCATCGTATAGTCGGGGTTACGTACCACACCACTGCTGAGGAAGAGTCCTTCGATATAGTTACGACGGTAGAACTCCATCGTGATCTCCTCCAGTTCCGAGACGGAGAGGGTAGCACGCTGGATGTCGTTCGTACGACGGTTGACACAGTAGGCACAGTCGTACATGCAGTAGTTGGTGAGCATGATCTTCAGCAGTGAGATGCATCGCCCGTCATCGGCAAAAGAGTGGCAGATACCTATTCCCCCGACGGTGTTGCCTACCATTCCTTTCTTACCGCTGCGCACCGTTCCACTCGACGAGCACGACACATCGTACTTCGCCGACTCCGTCAGGATGCGCAATTTCTCCATCGTCTTCTCTGTCAGCATGGGTGCAAAAATACAATAAAGATGTCCCAGAAGTCAGGACACCTTTATTATTTTAACGTTTTTTAATTCTGAATGTCGTAATACTATACTGAGACTACTCAGCAACAGATTATTTCTTGCAGTTCTTCTTACACTGTCCTTTGTGTTTGCAGTCCTTGCAGTTGGTATCGCTGCAAGTTGCCTTGCACTCCGTACATTTCTTGCAGTCTGCACCACAGCCAGCCTTCTCAGCCTTCTTCTTGCAGCAGTCTTTCTTCTCAGCATCTTTCTTGCAGCAGTCAGCTTTCTTCTCAGCCTCCTTCTTGCAGCAATCCTTCTTCTCAGCCTCCTTCTTGCAGCAGTCCTTCTTCTCAGCTTTCTTGTCGCAGCATTCCTTCTTAGCCTTTGGTTTGTTGTCCGACTGTGCGCTCACCGTTGTAGTGGAGCACAGGAAAGCCATGATCATCATGGCACTTACAATTACTTTCTTCATATCTAATTTGTTTAAGTGAATATTCCAGTTGCAAAGATACGAACTATTTTGGGAAATACGCAAGGTTTACGGAACTTTTTAGTACTTTTCCCCTATGGAACAAATATACAAAAGAAAAAGCCCCTGCAAGAGAAATCTCTTGGACAGGGACTCATAATGAAAGGAGGAGTGGTACCTCCAGGAATCGAACCGGGGACACACGGATTTTCAGTCCGATGCTCTACCAACTGAGCTAAGGCACCATGTTCTTTTAGATCACTGCAATCCTTTCTTGCTTAGGCAAGCGACAGTCGTCGATCACGTTTGCGGGTGCAAAGGTACAACAAAAAAAATAATCCACCAAACTTTTGGCGGATTATTTTTCGTTCTACCCCAATTTTACACTATTTCACTACATACTTCTTTCCATTCTTAATGATAATACCCTTATGGTTAGCCGACACTCGCTGTCCGCTGAGGTTGTAGACGGGCGTGTCCGTACGCTGGTCTGTCTTGACAGTGTTGATGGCTGTGGGAGTAACCAAGGTGTACGTCTTGCTCCAGTCAAAATTTCGCACTTCAAGTGTTTCAGAGTAATACGTTACGCAAAGGTAATATGTCCTACCTATCGTCAGATCAGAAATCTCAATATTATTGAGTGTCTTCTGTTGACCGGCAGGTATCTGTACGTCCGTGATGGTCACCGTCTTCTCTGGGTATATATATCCATTAAAACCATCGTAGTATGCGGTCACTACAATTTTCTCATTATAGTCATAACTGCTGTTATTCTGTAGAACTACATTTGTCATGATGGATGTCCCCTCAACGGTAAGATCAGACTTGGCGTTGGTCACCTCCATGGTGGGTGACAGGTCTGCCGGAACCAATACTTTGCCGACAGTACATGTCGTGCTGTTGCCCCAGTAGATAGATCCTGAAGAGAAATAATAAGCGACAAGGTAATATTTTTCGCCAGCTATCAGGTCCGGGAACTGTACGTTGACTTGTGTCTGCTCGCCTGCAGCAAGATTTATGTTTTTGACGACCTCAACGGGATCACCAATATAGTTCCAGTCGTCATCAATATGTTGCAGTTGGAATACTATCAGGTCGTCATATACATTATTTCCAGTATTTTTAAAGGTGAGTGTGGCATTGATGGTCGTACCCTCAATGGTCATATACTTCTCTCCTTCGATGGTTATGTTTGTTTCCAGGCTCTGGGGTAGTGATTGCTCAATGGTAATCTCCGTCTGGTAGACAATGTTCTGTTTGTCATAGTCCGTGGAGATTGCAAGCGTTAATGTTCCTGCTTCCTTCGAGGTGAAGGCGATTTCCAGGTCTTCCGTCTTTCCGCTTTCGAGGTATGATGATACTGCGGCGGCGAATTCAGAATCAGAGCCAAGCCATACATAGAAGGGATTTTCGTTAACATAGCCGTTATTCGTCCAGTTAATCACTGCCGACATGTTACGTCCCGTCTTCTTGACTCCATTCACTGTCACCTTATTAATCTTAATGGTATTCTCTAGATCTGAGGAATATTTCAAGGTGAGGTTGTTGCCGCTGATCTCCGCAAGGAGGATATTGTCGTTATATAACCCACATTTTTTCCATTCTGTTTCTCCTGGATAGCGGTACAACTCTCGCAACTCATAGATTCCATTGTCAAGGTTAGCGCCAAAGGAGAGATTACCGCTGGCATAAGAGAAATATCCCTGGTTGATCGTTATATCAGCTTTTGTGTCAAGGATCTTGAGGAAATTGCTCCCTTTATAGAGTGCCCATGCATGGTCTACCGTTACACTTCCCTCTCCCCAGAAACCAATCCAGCCAGTTACTGCGACATCCTTGAAGTCCTGTGTGGAGCCACTACGGGTGAACTGGTATGTGTCATACTGGCTCATGAAGAAGATGTCTGGTTTTGCAGCAGGCTCCCCATGGTCTGGTTGCACACCGATAATCGCATCTTGCCATCTGGTATAACCGTTAGAAGATGAACCGCCGCCAATACCTCGTCCGTCAGGGTTGAGCACAGACAGCACGAAATGTCCGTCTGCATAACCTCCCCATCCCCAGTTGACGTGGAAGAGTCCCTTGTCATCGTAGCCGTCAATCACGAACTGGTGACCACCAGAGCCGGAATTTCCAGAATACAGTACAGGACGTGCGTTGGAGAGCTCCTTGTAGATCATGGCTTCCCATTCTGTTGTAGTATAGTAGGAGCGGTTCATATCTTGTGCTGTTTTACTATAGCCGAAATAGTTGATGAGGTGAGCGGCACCTACACTTGCTCCCGACTCATTACTTGTATAGTCCATCCGCACAGCCTGACCACAGTAGCGCATCAGCTCTGCGACAGCATCGGCTGCTGCACCAGTCTCGTCATAACTATAACTATCTTTCATCTGATCCCACTTGAAAGTGGTGGCAGGCAACTCAGAGAGGTTCAACCCTTTTGTGCTGGTTATATATGCTGGTATGGCTGACGTGGCACTCTGGGGCCATTTGTGATAGTACATGACCTGTGCCATTGCTGTGGCGACACAACCAGTGACAGAGTTGTACTCACCGTCTATCGGGCACTGCAGGTTATAAGGTGCTCCTTGATCCCAGTGGCATGTCAGTAAGGGAGCCACGGGAGCACCTATGACACGACGGGGATGTGTGTTTGCTTGGACATCTTCTCCCAAAGCCTTAATCTCCTCAGCATAGCCTTCCAGCCAGCGGCGGGCATTGACAGGGAGCTTGTTCATCTCCAGGCTACCCTTGTCGGCATATCCCAATACAGGTGTGGTGCGGTCGTCAGCACTGACAATCACGAAACCGTTCTGTCCCTCGGCATTGAACACATAGAATTGCTTGTCACCTATTGAGGGGGCACGACGCAGTTGCTTCTGCTGGAAGGTCTTGCCTTGCATAAACTGGCGGGCAATAGTCAGTGCTTGTTGCTCCGTCACATTTCCAGCCATCATCACCATACTGACAATGGTAAGGACTAAAGAACATAGTAATCTTCTCATAATTTATCTTTTCTTTTATTCAGTTTCAAATATATATATTATATAAGGTTTTAATAGTGATGCTTAATTATCAATCTACCTCGGGGAGCTTATGTTCTGTTTGTTTTCCTACCAATGCTTTTAGTCCTTTAATACCGTCTGGGTTATAAATATAGAATTTGCCATCACCTTCCTGCATCCAGAAATTGCCGAGCCAGTCACAATACAGATAATCTACTTGGTTAAACTTGATCTCTCCGAACATCATACCCATCATGCCATAGTTTCCCTCAATACCTGTGTTGAGCTCCTGTGAGATCTTCGGCTCACCCTTCAAGTCCTTATTGTCCCACTCATAGAAATGTTTTTGGTAGTTGTCCGTTATGGCAAGTACATGTTTACCGTTGCAGGCGATTTTAGTAAACCTCTTGTTCTCTCCAGGCAGACAATAAGCCTCCTCCCATTTCATCTTCTTCATCGGAGAACACATCACCTGCTCACCCATGCCGACATAGATCATGCTGTCAATATCATCACGCCAGATACCAGAGAGCTCACCGCCGCCACCATTGCCAATCTCCTTCATCTTCCATATCTTGTTGCCGATGGCATTCTGCTTGTCGCGGCTGCTGGTGGTGGGAATGCCTTTAGGTAGTATACCTATCTCATCCATGTTGATATAGATAAGGGTACCGCTATTGCTGAGCAGACCGTCTGTCGCCTTGTCATAGTAACCAGTGACACGATGCTCTTTCAGGTCGATAATCAAGTTGGTGGCATCATTTATCAATCCAAGGTAACGTCTGTTGGGTGATGTGATGATCCTCTTATGCTCCTGTGCTTTGGTCAGGAAGATGGCGGGATCGTTCCATGCTCCTTCAGGAAGGATGACTTCCGAGGTGTTCACGTCCGAGCCATTATACTTGACGAGACCAATATCGGCAAGTCGGAAGTAGAGGTTGGTGCTGTCAGCTCCTCCGCTAAGGATCTTCGCACGACGACGGGTTTTCCTGGGGATGACGATCTTCATCTCTCCCGTTGTCTTATTGACGGCACGGAGGGCGTTGGACTCTCCATTGGGATAGTCAAGGAAGTAGATGTTCTCCGCGTCCTCCCATAACCCGTTATGAATCCATTCGTCCAACTGGAGGATGGCAAACTTGTTGTTCACTTTTGCGGGTGCTGGCTTCTTGGCAGCGGCTGCAGGCTTTTTAGCCGCAGGTTTTTTCTTGACCTGTGCTGTGACGGCAATAGATGTCATTGCCAGGACACAGGCAATCATGATCATTTTTTTCATAATATCTGATGTTTACATTAGTATATGTTCTGTTGGCAAAGATAAGGAAAAATCCTCTTAAAGAAAACACTAAGGGTGTTGTCTTTCGTTCATTCGAACAATTCCGAGTGTCAAAGCGTAAATTTTTATGATTTGATTCTTAAGAAATTTGGTTTTTCATTCGGTTTGCGCTACCTTTGCAATATGGAAGAGTACATGAATATATCATCATTCCTGATAGGTGTCTCTACGGCTTTCTTTGCGATGTTCGCCATTCATATCCTGTTCTGGCGGACGAAGCGGACGAGGTTTCAGACCGTATTGGGCTATATCATGGCTGTATGGGCGGTATGGAACCTGAAAGACCTCATTGTCACTTTTCCCGGGATGTATACTGAAAAAGTGCTGAACTGGATCATGGTGATTGATGGCTGGTCGGCACTGACCTATACAGTCTTTGTGTTTGAGACGGTGATGCCAAGGTGGGTGACAAGGAGAAGACTCGTCTATCTGTCGTTACCATTTGCGGTTTTCACCTTATTATATATTATACAGCCACAGCAATGGGTTATCTATGCCTATGTGGTGTTCCTATGGTTATATGCTTGGATGATAGTCGTTATCGGCTATGTGAAGATGAAGCGTTACCTGAGTTATGTCCGTAAGAACTACTCTAATATTGATGATATTGATGTGTCGTGGTTGAAACCCGTCTTTGCCTTCGCTATTGTCAGCCAGCTCGCATGGCTGTTTACGTCGCTTTTCGCCACAGTGACAATGGATATCATATATTATATCTCAATCATTCTGTTATGGTTGATGGTGCTTCATTACAGTTGGAACTTCCGTCCTATTGTTGTGGAGCAGGAGCAGGAGCAACCTCAGAACATACACAGGAATCCGTCATCTGCCATCGTGGAGGGTGTGTTGGAACGGATCGTGGAAGAACAACAGCTTTATCTGGTAAAGAACCTTACGTTAACGGATCTTGCCGAAGCGATGGGAACCAACCGTACTTACGTTAGTAACTATCTGAGTCAGGTACGTGGACAGACCTTTTATGATTATATCAACCAGATACGTATAGAGAAAAAGAGTGTTCCCTTGTTACGGGAACACCCAGAGTATACATTGGATTATGTGGCGAATGAGAGTGGTTTCGCCTCTATCTCTACATTTCGTCGTGCTTTCCTCAAACTGACAGGAAAGACACCCCGTCAGTTTATAACGGATTCCACCCCTGAGCCTTGAGCTCAAACTCCTGGTCATCACGGGTA
>JAEEGF010600810.1_pt1 | contig 11053 bp, 6 predicted proteins | sample 9134171 | NCBI WGS metagenome assembly JAEEGF01 (sample SAMN16246542, study PRJNA631951) | gut metagenome | biome: gut microbiome; feature: rumen; material: AP-attached | host: Bos | place: Iran: Karaj | collected 2018-10
CATACTTCAACAGGTGAGCGAGCATCTTAGGACTTGTCAAGTCGTTGATAGCTACTACTTCATAACCTTCAGCCTCGAACATCTGACGGAAAGCGAGGCGACCGATACGGCCAAAACCGTTAATTGCTACTTTTGTCATTTTTTACCTATTTTTTATTTAAAGGGTTTATAAACTGCTATTATTTTACTAAAAAAGGGGTGTAATACTCACTTTTTCTTCTTTTCGTGTGCAAAATTACAAAAAAATATTTAATTTTGCATCTGAAATCATTCTTAATAAAATTGAAAATCAGCGAGAAGACATAAAAAATTGTCTAATATCAAGGGTAAGAACCCTATATTGCAAATTAAAGATAGCAAAAATACATTTATAATCAACATTTGTCAAACACTAAATTTCAAAGTTATGAGTTTCATTAGTGAATTCAAGGAGTTTGCCATGAAGGGCAACGTATTGGACATGGCTGTCGGTGTTATCATCGGCGGTGCCTTCGGTAAAATTGTATCGAGTCTGGTGGACGACATCCTGATGCCTGTCGTAGGTATGATTACCGGCAACATTGACTTTACCACGCTGGCATTCAAGATTGGTGAAGGCGAAGAGGCTGCCGTGCTGAAGTACGGAAACTTTATCCAGAACACCGTTGACTTCCTCATTGTTGCTTTCTGTATCTTCCTGATGCTGAAGGCCATCAACAAGATGAACCGCAAGAAGGAGGAGCCCGCAGCTCCTGCCGAGCCTGCTGGTCCTAAACAGGAAGCGCTGCTGGCTGAGATTCGTGATCTGTTGAAGAACAAGTAATCTATGGAGAAAGGATTAGATTTTAAACCTAAGTTCATTTCGGCCATCAAGAACTACGACCGTAAGACCTTCGTAGCCGACTTGATGGCCGGACTGATTGTAGGCATAGTGGCCTTGCCGTTGGCTATCGCCTTTGGTATTGCCAGCGGTGTATCGCCCGAGAAGGGTATTATCACGGCCATTGTGGCAGGTCTCTTCATCTCGCTGTTTGGCGGCAGCAAGGTTCAGATTGGCGGACCTACCGGTGCTTTCATCGTCATTGTCTATGGCATCATCCAGCAGTACGGCATGCAGGGACTGACCATCGCCACTCTGATGGCGGGCGTGTTCCTCATCCTTTTAGGCGTGCTGCGTCTGGGCACCATCATCAAGTACATTCCCTACCCCATTGTCGTAGGCTTCACCAGCGGTATTGCCGTCACCATCTTTACCACTCAAATCAAAGACCTTTTCGGCATGACGATGGACCACGTGCCCAGTGACTTTATCGAAAAATGGGGCGCCTATATATATAATATAGGTAATATTGACTGGTGGAGCACGCTGGTAGGTATCGTTTCTGTTATCATCATTGCCATCACACCGCGTTTCTCAAAGAAAGTTCCAGGCTCGCTGGTAGCTATCATCGTGATGACTGTCGCTGCCTTGCTGTTAAAGCAATATGCCGGTGTGACGAGTATTGAGACCATCGGCGACCGTTTCAGCATCAACTCCACACTGCCTGGTGCCGTGGTACCTGCCCTGTCATGGGAAACCATCAAGGGCTTGGTGGGGCCTGCAGTCACCATTGCCATTCTGGGAGCTATCGAGAGTCTGCTGTCTGCCACCGTCGCTGACGGTGTCATCGGTGACCACCACAACTCCAATACAGAGCTGATTGGTCAAGGTATTGCCAACATTGCATCTCCTATATTCGGTGGTATTCCCGCAACAGGTGCCATAGCACGCACCATGACCAACATCAATAATGGCGGACGCACTCCTATTGCAGGTATTGTCCATGCCGTCGTACTGCTGCTCATCTTCCTGTTCCTGATGCCTTTGGCACAGTACATTCCCATGGCTTGCCTGGCTGGTGTATTGGTCGTTGTCTCTTATGGCATGAGTGGCTGGCGCTCGTTCCTTGCCATGAGCAAGAACAATCCCAAGAGCGATGTCACCGTGCTGCTGCTGACTTTCTTCCTGACCATCATCTTCGACCTGACGATAGCCATCGAGTTCGGTCTTGTCTGCGCTTGTCTGCTCTTCATGCGCCGCATGGCAGAGACCACCGATGTTCATGCCGTACTGAACGAGATTGACCTCAACGAAGATGCTGACATGCAGGCAGGTAATCTGGAGCACCTGAGCATCCCTGAAGGTGTGGAGGTCTATGAGATTAACGGTCCTTACTTCTTTGGTGCCGGCAACCGTTTCGAGGACATCATGGCCCGATACGGCCAGCGTCCCAAAGTACGAATCATCCGAATGCGTAAGGTTCCCTTCATCGACTCCACCGGCATGCACAATCTGGAGAACATGTGTCTGATGAGCCAGAAGGAGGGCATCACCGTCGTGCTCTCGGGTGTCAATGAGAAAGTTGGTGCAGTCTTGAGACGTAACGACTTCGAACAGTTGTTAGGCAAGGAGAACATCTGCAACCACATTGACCTGGCACTGACAAGAGCACGCGAAATCTTAGGATAAAGAAACTATCTTTCCTACATCAACAAAAAAAGAAGGTCGTCAGGCCTTCTTTTTTGCTGATGTATCGCGGATCACCAACTGTTGCGGAACAATTTTCTTGTACACTTTCGCATCGCCTTGAATGTTTCGCAGCAACAACTGGCAGGCGGTGACACCCATCAGGTGCGACTGGTCTTCAATGGCAGACATCCGTGGAGTGACATAGGCAGCATGCACGTCATCGGTGAATCCTATCAGAGCCACATCTTCCGGGATGCGCAGTCCACAATTCTTGATGGCAGTGAAGGCTGCAAAGGTAATGATGTCATTGAAAGCAACGATGGCATCAGGCCTATTTTCACGTCGCAGCAGTTCCTCGGCATTATTCAAGGCTACCTGATAGTCTATCTTGTCGCAGATAACCAAATTGCGATCGATGGAGAGACGGTTCTCTCGCAAGGCCTCCAAATAGCCATGTTTACGGCGTCGCACCATATCCAGATGATTAGGACCTCCCAGGAATGCAATGCGACGGCTGCCCGTATCTATCAGGTGCTGGGTAGCCTGCTGGGCAGCCTCATCGCCATTGGCAGTCACCGACGAGAAGACATCTGTCAGACAGGTTCGTCCAAAGAACACCAAAGGTATTCCCATGTCTGCAATCTCTTCAAAGTGGCTGTAGTCGGTCGTGCTCTGAGCCAGACAGGCAATGATGCCCTCGACATGCATATTGATGAAATTGTCTATCGCCAGCTTCTCGTCCATGAAACGTTCATGACTGTTGGCGCTAATGACGCTATAGCCTGCACGGCGGGCTTCATCTTCAATACCATCCAGCACGGCAGCATAATAGTGAGTCACCAGATTAGGCACCACAACTCCGATGACCTTAGGAGCCTCCTTGCGAAGACTTTGGGCGAACGGATTGGGTCTATAATTCATCGTTTTCGCCAAATCTTTGACCCGCTGCTGCATCTCCTTTCCTATCTCTGGAGAACTGCGCAGTGCCCGGCTGACAGTAGCAATACTGACCCCCAGCACCCTTGCCAAATCTTTTAAAGATGTACGGTGTTGTTTCATATTATCATATCCAAAGGCTGATTTCGCCTGCAAAGATACACAAAAAGAGGGTATTTCGCAAACGTTTACGTCACTTTTTTACAAAAAAACATATCTATCTATCAGAATTATCCGTACCTTTGCACCCAGAAAATGAATGAATGAGTAATGAATAGTTGATAATAAGTTAGTTAGAAAACAAACGGAGAATGTCGTGAGACATTCCCCGTTTTCTTTTTGTCTGTTTAGAACATCATGGTAAATCCAAGACGCACGCTGTTCTTAGGTCCAAAGCGGTTATCGTTATAGTTCATGCGCCTCACATATTCCACCTGGAAGAAGCGGAAAATGCTACGGATGCCCAACGATATTTCCCAGTAGGGAATCTTCGAGTTGATAATGCGCGTCTGGTCGGGGAACACCATCAAGATGTCGCTATTGGCATTGTCGGCAACATAAGGATTGTTCTTGTCGGACAAGGCGCCCCACAACATCTTTGCACCGATATACTCACGCCACTTCAGTTTCTTGAACAGCGGTATGCGGTTGAAGAGTTTTCCCTGCATGTCCCAGTTGAAATCGACGCTGACAAAACGGTCGGTCATAAACTCCATGTTGGTAATCAACTGGAAGGTATGCTTATGACTGAAGTACGACAGGTTGGTGGCTGGCTGACAAAGCATGATGAACGGCACCTGGTTCCACTGCATCCCGGCACGGGTGAAGAGGTCTATACGTCCCCAGCTGTTCAGCCAGAAGCGTTTGAAGATGCTCGCCTCCGTATAGTTATAGTGATAGTCGCCTCCCAGAAAACCTTTCAGGGCCACCGTATGGCTCAACGTCAGGATGGGAGCCTCGCGGTTCACTTTCATGCGACGTATCTTGGAATTGACATAGAGTGCTCCAGGACTGTATTCCAGTTCGGCACGCAGCTCCGTGGTACGGATGGGCTTTGTGATGTCATGCGGTATAGGACTGTTGTTCCACGAAAGCGGAACAAAAAACATATTGCCGCATGCCTTGTATTCCTCGGCCTTCAACGACAGCAGCGAGCGGAAACCCCACACTTCCTCACGTTCCAAGGTCAACTGCTGGCGGTTGTAGAACATCATCTTGTCGGCCTTTGCCCAGCGGAACGACGTAAACACATTATCCTTATCCGTTGCCAGGAACTTGTCTGAAGGCGACATGACGTCATAAGTCGAGAGGAAGGAGATGTTGCGTTTCGGGAACTCCTCAGGCATGTACTTCTTCTTGTTCAGCGACCACGTCAGATTGGCATTGTAATAGTTCTCCTTGCTCTTCATACCCCGGGCTACGAAACCCTTGACAAAGAGATGCGGATTGAGATTGGCGGTGGTCTGAGCACCTAAGCGAAGACGGATGCCATCAATGAAGTTAGAGCTGATGGTTGACATGATAGGACCAATATCGACCTTACTCTTCTCACTGGTCTCTATAAAGTTCTCCAACAGTATCTTCAGTCCGGTCATCACCCAACCGAAGCCTTTCGTGTGGCGCATGTTGTTAAGGAAAGAGTCCATCGACTCTTCACTCTTCGTCAGACGGGCCTTGCGGTTCTGATACCAGAAGGCATCGTCCTGCAGTCGGGCGTCGGGGTCTATCTTCACCGCCTCTCGTCCTTTGAACATACGGTCTGGTATCTCGTCAAAGCTATAGTCCGACAGTCGAGTCGTACGGATGGCTACACCTTTCTGTAGGAAATCGAAGATAACCATCTGCACCACCATATCATCGACCGACAACACCCACTCACCGGTAGGCAATTGAGTAAACTCCTGCACCAGCTTCAGGTCTTCCACAAAGTTGACGTCGGTCTGGTTAGGCAGAATCAGCTCGCAGCGCTTCACCTGGTATGACGAGTCTTTCAGGATATACAAGTCGCCACGGAAACCGAAGTCCTGCTGGTTGTTTGGCAGGAAATGAATATGGATGCAGCTGTCGCGGTCAACCTTCAGCGTGTCTTCTATGTAGTAACGGTAGAACGAGATAGCGCCAGAACCTATCGGCGACGTAAAGGGATGCTGCAGAATGCGTATCTGGTCGTCGTAGATGTTGACATCGGTAAAGATGTCCTTTGCCACCGTATTCAGGATATCACCCGTCTGGAAGAAGTCGTTGACACCCGCAGACTTCTGCCCCTTGATAATCAACTTCTCGTCATGGGGCGACTTGCGGTAAATCTTCTGGAGCACGGTCTCATCGACACTGACCGGCAGCGTCAGCTTTTTCGTCTGCTCGTTCACTTCCACCTGGTCTATCAGCCATTGGAACTTGGCAAACTTCGGATTCTGCAGCAGCTCTGGCTTGACATCGTTCAGCGCCAGCGTCAATTTCTGATACTTCTGATACTGGTAGTAGTCGCGGGTGGAGAGGTCTGTCTTCTTCTTGTGGTCGATGACCTTTCTCATCAGTTCCACAGCAGGATTATTCTTACGCTTGTAACGAGTCCTTTTTTTCTTGATGGTCACTTCCTTCAGCGCCTTGACGTCCTGTCTCATGGAGACAAACAGCTTCTCGGTATCTTCCGAGATGTCCATCGTGCGGGTTTTATAGCCCATCACGCTGATGACCAGTTTCCCGCCTTTTATCCTGCGAATAGTAAAGCGACCTGACGCATCGGTCATGGTTACCATTTTCTGGTCTTTGTATTTTACAGAAGCCATGACGATGCTTTCGCCCGTGGCTTCATCAACCACATGGCCATGAATCAACTGCTGGGCAACCGAGGGGAGTCCTAACGCCATGACCAGCAGCAACACGACTATTCTAAACTTCATTCTTTTGCTGTTACCCTAATGCTTAATTATTCTTTATCTATTTCCACCCAGAACAAAGAGCCCTCTCCTTCTTTCGACTCCACACCGACAGTGCCCTCCAGGGTCTTTGCCAAACTGCTACAGATACTCAGTCCGAGGCCTGTGCCGGGTGTAAAGTCGTCAAGCTTGAAAAAACGTTCAAACAAGTGGTCGTTGCAGAACTCTTCGGGAATACCCTTACCGCTGTCGCGAACCCATATACGAATGCGCTCATCTTTCAGCTGCGAACCAATGGTGATGGTTCCCTTCTCGGTGAACTTCAACGCATTGTTCAGGTACTGGCTTACGATTTCGCTCAGCCGGTTGTAGTCTGAATAGACAACCACTTTGTCAGAGCTATCATCTATTGTCAGTTCTATACCTTTTTGCTTGCAGGCGTCTTCATAGCGGTCTGCCAGATCTTTCAGCATGGAATCAACATTGAAGTGAGTCTTATTCAGAGAACTGGCTCCCGTCTCTAATTTCGCCATGTTTGCCATATTGTCAAACAGTCGCAACAGATGGGCATTGTTTTGCTTGATGAGTCCTATCAGCTGTGCCCGTTCCTCGTCGCTCTGTACCATGGGCAGCACATCGCTGAAACCAACGATGGCATTAAGTGGCGTACGAATCTCGTGACTCATGTTTGCCAAGAAGGCTGATTTCAGTCGGTCGTTCTCTTCAGCTTTGTCACGGGCTTCTATCAGCTCCTGCTCTATCTCTTTACGACGATTGATGTTCACGGAGGTTCCTACAACGGTCAACGGTTTTCCGTTCAGGTCACGCTTATCAACGACGGCGTGCACCTCACCCCAGCAACGCTTACCATTGTGCCTGGCAGCCAACTCATACTGTTCGTGGAACTCGTCTATCTTACCTTCAATCAAGTCCTTCGTACCGGCGGTAATTCTGATCTTCGACTCAGGAGTCAGCAGGTTGCAGAATGTTTCCACGTCCGAGCCTGGGGCAATGACGGGCAGTCCTAACGAGTCGCGATAGTCGCTCTCATAGGTGATAGTACGTGTCGGCAGGTCTATGCGCCAGACTGTCAGCTTCATTGTCTTCAGCACAAGGTCGTACTCTATGGCGTTACGCTTCACCTTCAACAGTTGTTGCTGCTCGGCGGTAATACGCTTATATTGACGATGTTGGAAGATCAGGGTAATGACGGCAATAATCAACACGGGAATTCCAACCATCCACACCAGCAGGTCGAATCGCAGTATGTGGCTGAACAATAAAATAGATATCATACAGATTGTCGTCATGAATTAAAGTTTATTCTGATTGGCAGGCAAAATTACATAAAAGATTTGAAATAACAAAGAAATTTAAAGATTATAACTCTTAATTCATAATTATTTTATACCTTTGCACCATATTTACATCATTTTTATAATGGCACAGCAATTTGAACTCATAGCCAAAACATTCATGGGACTGGAGCCCGTTTTGGCAAAAGAATTAGCGCAACTGGGCGCAAGTGACGTACAAGTGGGACGCAGAATGGTCTCCTTCATGGGCGACAAGGAGCTCATGTATCGCGCTAATTTCCAATTACACACCGCAATACGTATTTTGAAACCTATCAAGCACTTCAAGGCATTGTCGGCTGACGACGTCTATGATGGCGTCAAGGACATTGACTGGAGCGAGTACATCGGATTGGAAAAGACTTTTGCCGTCGATTCGGTCGTCTTTTCTGAGGAATTCCGCCACTCTAAGTTCGTTGCCTATAAGGTCAAGGACGCCATCGTCGATCAGTTCCGCGAACGCACCGGCAAACGTCCCAACATCAGCATCAGCAATCCCGACATCCGACTGCACATCCATATCGCTGAAGACCAGTGTACGCTATGCCTCGACTCCAGCGGTGAGTCACTGCACCGCCGAGGCTATCGGCAGGAGTCTGTTGAGGCACCGCTTAACGAGGTGCTGGCTGCCGGCATGATTCTAATGACAGGGTGGCAGGGCGACTGCGACTTCATCGATCCCATGTGTGGTTCAGGAACGTTGCTCATCGAGGCTGCTCTCATTGCCCATAACATGGCTCCGGGACTATTCCGCAAGGAGTATGCTTTTGAGAAGTGGCCCGACTTCGACGCCGACCTCTTCGACAAGATATACAACGACGACTCGCAGGAGCGTGAGTTCCATCACCACATCTATGGCTACGACATCGACATCAAGGCGGTCAACACGGCACGCCTGAATGCCAAGGCTGCAGGACTCACCAGCGACATTACCGTTGAAGAACAAGACTTCAAGGACTTCGTCAAACCTCGTGAGAAAAGTATCATCGTCTGCAACCCACCATACGGTGAACGCATCTCGACACCTGACCTACTGGGAACTTACAAGATGATTGGCGAACGACTGAAGCATCAGTTTACGGGCAACGATGCATGGATTCTCTCTTATCGTGAGGAGTGCTTCGAACAGATAGGACTAAAGCCCTCCATTAAGATTCCTCTCTTCAATGGTTCTTTGGAGTGCGAATTCCGCAAATACCAAATGTTCGACGGCAAAATCAAGGACTTCCGTGCAGAAGGAGGTGTCGTCAAGACTGAAGAGGAGAAACAGAAAATGGCCGAAAAGCGCCGCTTCAAGCAGAACCGCGAATTCAAGAAGCGCCTCGACGAGCAGGAGGAGAACGAGGGTGCTGACATTCGTTCCTTCAAGTTCCACTCCCTGGAGCCTAAAGAACCCAGAAAATCAAGAGAACCAAGAGAGTCCAGAGAGCCCAGGGCTCCTAAGAACTACAGGGATTCAAGAGACTCAAGGGATTTCAGAGGTTCCAAATCAAAGGACTACAGAGATTCCAAATCAAGAGATTTCAGGAACGCCAAAGACTCCAAGCGCTTCGGCAAGCCCTTCGACAAGAAAAAGAACGACAAGCGTTTCCGTCATGATGAAGATTAGAATAGCACTTCTGGGTATCCTCTTACCTCTCACTGCTTACCTCTCACCTCTAAAGTGTATGGCCCAAGAACAAAAGAAACTCTTCACCCTGGAAGACCTCAACTTCGGCGGCACCAACTACCGGAACCTGCTACCGGAAAACAAGTGGCTTACATGGTGGGGCGACGAGTTGGTACGCACTGACATCGAGGAATGCTATCTCGTCAACAAGAAAACGGGGAAGGAGACGTTGCTCTTCACGCTCGACGACATCAACCGCTGGGCGCAGAGCAACGAAGAGCACTATGTGCGCCATCTGCATTCCGCATGGTTTCCCTACCCTGACCAACCCATTGTGGCGGTAGGCAACAAGAAGGCTTTTACACTCATCGACTTCAAGAAACACACCATCGTCTGGCAGGACAGCACCTCTGGTCAGGGAGCTAATGACTGGTGCCCTGTATCGAAGGCTACTGCCTATGTCGAGAACCATCAGCTCTTCGTGCAGGATGCTCACGGCAAACAACAGCAGCTTACCACCGACGGCAGCCGCAGTGTGGTGTACGGTTCTGCCGTTCACCGCAATGAGTTCGGCATCAACAAGGGTACCTTCTGGAGTCCCGACGGTCAGCGACTGGCATTCTATCGCATGGATCAGTCCATGGTCACCGACTATCCGCAGGTGGACATCTTCCCTCGCGAAGCCACCTATGAGCCCGACAAATATCCCATGGCGGGTATGAACAGCCACGAAGTGACCATCGGTGTCTATGACCTGAAGACCAACCGCACCATCTACCTCCAAACCCCAAATGGCACTGTAACCGGCGAAGCTGTCGCCGATACCCATTCCGCACCCGTCTATTTCTCCAACATTTCCTGGAGCCCTGACGGCAAGACCCTCTATCTCTTCGAGCTCAACCGCGACCAGAACGACTGCCGCCTCGTCAGCTACGATGCTGCTACCGGCCGCCGGCTGACAGAGCTATACCGCGAGACCAGTGACAAATACGTGGAGCCGCTGCACCCCATCCAGTTTTTGCCTTGGGACGACAACCTGTTCATCCTACAGAGTCAGCGCGACGGCTACAACCACCTTTATATATATAATAAGGAGGGACAACTGCAGCGCCAGCTGACCAGCGGTCCCTGGGTGGTTGAGGATGTGCTTGGCTTTAGTAAGAAAAACAAGAGCATCGTCATTGTCTCGAACGAGAAGAACGCTATTCAGCGCAACATCTTTAGCGTAGATATCAAGACGGGCAAGCGCACACTGCTTGACAATGGTCGCGGCTCTCATCGTGGCGAGTTGTCGGAGAGCGGTCGCTTCCTCGTTGACCGTTATACAGAGCCCGACGTTCCCCGCAACATCGACGTCATCACTATTCACAGCGGTTCTGCCGCAGGGAAAAGCATCCGCCTGCTCACCGCCGCCGACCCTTGGGCAGACTACCAGCAGCCCATCTTCGAGTGTGGCACCATCAAGGCTGCCGACGGCACCACCGACCTCTACTACCGCATAGTCAAGCCCCACGACTTCGACCCTACAAAAAAATACCCCACCGTGGTTTATGTCTATGGCGGTCCTCACGCTCATAACGTCGAGGCCTCATGGCACTGGCAAAGCCGCAGTTGGGAAACCTATATGGCGCAGAAGGGCTACATCGTCTTTATCCTCGACAACAGAGGCTCTGAGAACCGCGGTCGCGACTTCGAACAGGTCACCTTCCGCCAGCTGGGACAGGTGGAGATGCAAGACCAGATGCAGGGCGTCGCTTTCCTGAGAACCCTGCCCTACATCGATATG
>JAEEGF010988736.1_pt1 | contig 11052 bp, 6 predicted proteins | sample 9134171 | NCBI WGS metagenome assembly JAEEGF01 (sample SAMN16246542, study PRJNA631951) | gut metagenome | biome: gut microbiome; feature: rumen; material: AP-attached | host: Bos | place: Iran: Karaj | collected 2018-10
TCGCATCTATGGCGGTGGTACACTCACGGTCACTTCGGCAATTGGTGAGATGAGCAACATCACTTTCACTCTCACGCAAGACCAGATGACTGCTTCGGTTGGCACCTATGCCTCGCCCACTTGGACAGGCACAGCTAGCTCCGTCGTGTTTACTCAGGGTGGTACCACAGGTCATGTGCGCATCCAGAAGGTTACTGTCACAACTGGAAGTAGCGACCCCAATTATGTGGCCGCTCCCACATTCACTCCGGCTGCTGGAACCTACTACAACCCCATTGACGTGGCGATTGCTTGCGGTACGACTGGTGCCAACATTTACTACACCACCGATGGCTCGACTCCTAGTGCCAGCTCGACGGCTTACAGTGCTCCCATTGCGGTGAGCGAGAACACCACCATCAAGGCTATTGCCATCAAGGGCGAAAAACAGAGCGAAGTCGCCGAGGCAGCCTACGTTTTCGAGAGCGCAACTCCTGTTGCTAACATTGCTGCCTACAACAATGTCGCCGACGAAACGATGGTTGTATTCAACAACCCCGTCATCGCTCTTGCAAAGAACAGCAACAACCTCTATGTCAAAGATGACAGTGGCTATGCACTCATTTACGGCTCTACCCCGAATTACAAGAACGGCCAGACCATTCCCGCTGGTTTCGTAGGCAAAAAAGTCACGTATAATGGCATGCCCGAGTTGAAGGATCTTATCCAATCGACCTTCCAGGCAGGTATTGACGGCCCTGAAGTTGCTCCCGAGGAGATTCAGTGCGAGGACGTGAGTGGCGACCTGTGGGGACACTATGTGCTCATCAAGGGTGTCCACCTGAGCTACACCGGCAAGACCATCACCGACGCCAGCGGCTCGGCTCCCATCCACACCGGCATGGGTGGCTATGGCAGCTCGACCGACACCACCAAGGTCTATGACTGCTATGCCATCATCGGCTCGTATCGTCCCCAAAACGCTGACGAGACCATCTTCCAGGTTCTTCCCGTTAAGTTGGTTGAGTCGGGCACTGTTGAGCCTCCTGTGGGCGATGGCATGACTATCGCCGAGTATCAGGCACTGGCTGACGGCACTACCACCGATCCATTTAATGCTGTTACGGTGTTGGCACAGAGCGGTAGCCGCATGTTTGTCAAGGACGAGACTGGCTACATGCTGGTTTATGGTAACGTAGGAAAGACCTATGCTCAGGGTGCTATCATCCCCGCTGGCTTCACTGGAAAGAAGACCACATGGGACGGCGAGCCCGAGCTGGCTACTCCGTTCACTGGCTTCCAAGCATCAACCGAGTCGACAACTGTAACCGCCGAGGTGGTGAAAGCCGACTTCTTCAAGCACGAGAACTTTGGCCACTATGTGGTTGTGAAAAATGCAACCATTGGCGAGAGCGCCATTACCGACGAGGACGGCGGATCCATTCTCTACTACCACAACATGGGTCAATCGAATCCCTCTGACTTGACCAAGAAGTATAATGTGTATGGTATTGTGGGGTCGCACAAGAACGGCAACAACATTGACTATCAGTTGCTTCCCACCAAGATTGAGCCCGCCGATGGCAGTGAGATTGAATTGCCCGAGGTGGACGATGTACAGGCATTGTTTGACCTCGCCAAGGGTACCAACGCTCGCATCAAGAGCGACCTGGTAGCCATCTATCAGAAGGGAAGCCGCTTGTATGTCAAGAACAATGACACCTTCACATTGGCCTATGGCCCGCTGACCGAGACCTTCGAAAATGGCGACATCATCCGCGACGCTGTGGCAAGCTGGACCGAGTACCAAGGCGCTAAGCAGCTCGTGCCTGTTGACTCGACTTTCGTCGTGGCCGAGAAAGGAACTCCCGTCGAGCCTATTGAGTCAGTGCTTGAGGACATGGGTCTGGATATGGTCCACACCTTCTATATTGTCAAGAATGCCGCTCTGACCGACTCGACCATCACCGATGAGACGATGACCATGAAGTTGTACAACCAGTTCAACATCGACCTGACTGGCATCGAGGAGGACGCACAGTATGATGTGAAGGGCTTCCTGGCTGTTTACAAGCAGGTTCTGCAAATTTGTCCCATCGAGATTACCAAGGTTGGTGGCGAGATTCCTGGCGTGCCAGGTGACTCGAACGGCGACGGAAGTGTTGACATCAGTGATGTCAACGCAGTCATCAACATGATGCTCGGCAAGGTAGAAATGAATCCTAATTGCGACATGAACGGTGACAATACGATCGACATCAGCGATGTCAACGCAGTCATCAACAAGATGCTGGGCAAGTAAAGACAGCTGCTAGCTGATCGATAACTATCGGCTCCATACTGGAGGCACTAGATGTTCTATTCTAGTGTCTCCAGTCTTTTTGGGCCTTTTTTAAGGGTTTAATGAAATTTCTCCATTCCCGAGTCTCTAGTCTCGATTAAAAAATGTACCTTTGCGGCGCTTTTTAGGAATTACAATAGACCGACCAAAAATAACTGACTACCGACCATGTCTACATTAACCTTGGCTATCGTTATTGCGTTTATCATCGGCTATGTGTGCATAGCCCTTGAGGGAGTCACTCACATCAACAAGGCTGGCATCGCACTGTTGATGATGGTGGCATGCTGGACACTGTTTATGCTTAATCCAGGAGAGTTCATCACTGGGCTAACGGGCGATGCACTATTCGACGAAGTCGATCGGCTCATACAGCTACACCTGGGCGACACGGGGACGACCCTGTTCTTCTTGATGGGCGCGATGACCATTGTCGAGATTGTGGACCAGAATGGTGGCTTTAACTTTGTGCGTGATGCATTGCGCACGACCAACAAACGCCGACTGTTGTGGAGCATAGCGTTCATGACCTTCTTCTTGAGCGCAATTCTCGACAACCTCACCACGAGCATTGTCATGATCATGGTGCTGCAAAAATTGGTCGATCAGCGTAAAGACCGAATGATTTACGCCTCTGCCGTAGTGCTGGCGGCCAACTCGGGCGGTGCCTTCTCGCCCATCGGCGACGTTACCACCATCATGCTGTGGAACGCGTCGTTCATCACGGCTTCAGGGGTTATCATGGAGATATTTATCCCATCGTTGGTATCGATGATTGTGCCGGTATTCTTGCTGCAGTTTTTGCTTCGGGGTTCGTTGGAAGCCGATGACGACTTTGGGCCGGTGGAGCTGGAGAACGAGCTGACAGGTCGCGAGCGAAAATTCATCTTTTTCCTGGGGGTGGGAGGACTCGTGTTCGTACCGTTCTTCCGTTACCTGACCAATCTGCCACCGTTTATCGGCATCCTGATGGTGCTGGGACTCCTATGGGTCACCACCGAGATATTCTATGCCCACCTGCCCGCCGAGCGTGGCGGCGACCACATGCAGAAGCGCGTGAGCATGTTGCTCTCGCGCATCGACATGGCCACCATCCTGTTCTTCTTGGGAATACTCATGGCAGTGGGTTGCCTCGAAGAGGTGGGTGTGCTACACCTCATGGGAAATTGGCTTAACGACGTGAGTGGAGGCAACCACTACCTGGTGACGGGTGCCATCGGCATCATATCGAGTATCGTCGACAATGTGCCACTGGTGGCAGGCTGTATGGGCATGTATCCGTTGGCACCGACGGGCGACATGGCGGTGGACGGCATCTTCTGGCAACTGCTGGCCTACTGCGCCGGTGTGGGCGGCTCGATGCTCATCATCGGCAGTGCCGCTGGTGTGGTGGTGATGGGACTTGAGAAGATCACCTTCGGATGGTACCTGCGCCGCATCACGCCCATCGCTCTGGTGGGCTACCTCGCCGGCATGGTATGCTACTGGGTGTTGCGCACATTCATCTTCTAGTGTTGTCAGATGCTACAGCGTTATTTAATCGAGGGCCGGGTTGAGGCCGGTTGTGACGAGGCTGGGCGCGGATGCCTGGCAGGTCCGGTGACCGCAGCAGCGGTCATCCTGCCCGCTGCATTCGCCAGCGAACTCATCAACGACAGCAAGCAACTCACCGAGCGACAGCGCGAGGCGTTGCGACCCGTCATCGAGCGCGAAGCATTGGCATGGGCCGTGGCACACGTCTCGCCCGCCGAGATTGACCGCATCAACATCCTGCGGGCAAGCATCCTGGCCATGCACCGCGCCATCGACCAACTGGAAGTGCGACCCGAGGCGCTCCTCATCGACGGCAACCGCTTCACCCCCTATCCAGGCATACCACACACCACCATTGTCAAGGGCGACGGCAAGATACTCAGCATCGCCGCCGCAAGCATCCTGGCCAAGACCCATCGTGACGAGGTGATGCGACAGTTGGCACAAGAGTACCCAGGCTACGGCTGGGAGGGCAACAAAGGCTATCCCACTCGTGAGCACCGCGACGCCATTCGCCGCCTGGGCACCACTCCCCACCACCGCCGCTCATTCACCCTCCTCCCGCAACCCACCCTCTTCGACTAAAATAGGACATAAGAACAAAAATGTTTCGTTTTTTTTAGACTAAAAAGACATAAAAACATATTTTTTTTATTCGCACAATTCGCGTTTTACTTAAGACAAAAGAACATAAGAACAAAAGACCGCCTGGCTGAAATTCAACCAGGCGGTAGTTTGTTTTACATTGAAATAATCTGCGTAATCTGCGTGAGATTATGGAACCAAAATTTTGCGGGCGGTGCCGTCGCTCATCTTGACGATGACGACACCCTTGGCGTCACCATCGATGCGCTGGCCGGCCAAGTTGTAGCGTGCCACTTCACGGGCGTTGTCGCTGCCGACAGTCGCCACGTTGCTGTAGGCCAGGTTATCGATGCGGAAGGCGGGGCTGATCACTTGCTCCTGCCAGTTACCCACAGCATCCACTAGACGAATCTTCAGGTCGAACCAGCCCTCGTAGGCCTCGCCTATCACGCTGGCAAGCGGTGCAGCATAGTAGTGCCCCATGCCGTCGTAATAGTATTCAGCGACTTCATTAGTACCCAGCGCAGTCCAAGTGTCGGCTTGATAGGGCGAATAAGCCACCTCGACACTAGCCAAGTCATTGCAAACGAAGTACTGTGTATGATATTCATTGTCCATATACTGTTCATTGAAGTCACCGCAGTAGAATTGCAATTTGCCCTCTTCGACTGTATCAAAACGGTCAATGGCATTGCCCTCTTGGTCACGGAAGTCAAGCATTTGCAAGGTCGGGGCCGTGTTGTCATCACCTGACATGTTAAAATGGATGTTCGTCACATTCTTTCCTGGAATGCCATCCACATCCACATTATCATTCGTAACAGTAATGTCAACTAGCCCCTGGCTCTCGGCACTCTTCGTCCATGGCCAGAAAAACATACCTTCGCCTTCTGTCACAAGTTCTTCGTTAACATATACTGATGTTTTTACCACATACATATCTCTTTCAATATCTTCACTATTTCGTCCAATATAATGGTTCATTATCAGATATTTCGAGATATCAGTTTCTGTATCAGAAAAACTCTGTAGGGTTGGAACAAGAATTGGGCAAGAGTTCCCATAAATAGTTTTGCTATTTTCGACATATTTGGAGAACTGTGAGTTGCCTGGATAAGAGGGATAGTACGAAATGCCTTCTTTTCTTGAACTGTCTGGATAATTATAATAAGTCATATCTCCATAAGAAGCAATACCATTGTAAAGATGACGAAGTTCGCCATGTTCATTAACAATGGGCTTGCCCAAAATATTACAACCGGACTCCCATATATCTAACAAACTTTCGCATTCAACGGCTGATGCGCTTGAGAATTGAATCAATGGAAAGTCATTATTAGACTCAAAAGCATTACAAAAGTAGTATCGAACCGACTCATTCTCATCTTCTACAAATTGTGTTCGTGAAGACATATGAACACCACTTATACCTCCCTTTGTATCATAGATTGTGGACTTAATTGTTGGAATCAAAACTTCTCCCTCACTTTTGCTACGAGGTGTTTGCTTAAATTGTGCTTCATATATCCTATAGTCTTCTGAGCAATTTGTAATTATTGTATCTACACAATTTTCAAGATTGAAATTAACTTGATAGAATCCGGCCTCATTGCTAAAAGTCATGCAACTACAAATATTAAATCGGCTGCTAACTTCATTAATATACATATTAGAGAAGTGGTTCGCATTATATTCAATAGCACCGACAGAAACAGTGGTCCAATGTGAAGTATTGGACCACAAATTTTTCTTTGTTTCTTTTAGAACCAATGATGTCGTAAAATGTAATGATGAGATATTACCTAGGCTAATATAATCTCCACTCGTATCGTTAATATGCTCAAAAATTGGCATTTGACATATTTCTCCAGATGGGAGACGGGGCTGAAATTGAATACATATTTTGGCTTCGTCTGGAAACAATGAAAAAGTAGTATCGCAAGTGATACTAACCTGCTCTCTAACAACAAAAAAGGTTTTTGGCACTGATATATTATCTAAATACGGATAACAAGCTACCAAGTCATATCTTCCTTGGGGAAGTTTTACAGTTTTAGTTCCCCCGGGGACGATAAATTTATTGTCAGAATCATCAACATCCATAAAAACATACTTGCATCCACTAGTGTTAGAATAATTATCATCATTATTGAAAACACAAGTAACGTTTACTTCATTGCTATTTTCACCTTGAAACCGCTTCGAAGCTTCATTGAGTTCAATAACATCATTGTTAGTCCAAACAATCGAGTTATCCATGACAGAACGCTGAAACGACATAACTTGTGCCATAGAATTGGCAACATGTGATACCAGCAAGATCATCACAAGAATTTGATTTTTCGTTTTCATTTCAAAAGTTTTTGGTGGTGAATAAAGGGTTTTGTTTACGGTGAGAAGATTTCTCGAACGCAAAGATAGGGTATAAAAATGGCTTGTCAAGAGTTTTGGCCCCAAAGTGTTTTCGAAAAGGTAGAACCGAACTATTTCGTACGATTTCGAATGCGCTACAATTCCGAACAAGTACGGCAATACACTGGTTCGCAGCAGATTACAAAAACATCCCAAAAAACGCCACTCGATATATTGAATGGCGATTTTTGCGACAGCGAAGTGTCGTTTAATGGTTGTCTTTGGAAACCATCTTCCCTTATTATCTGCGCAATCTGCGTGAAATGATTTCGCTCGACAAGAACTCACGCAGATATCGCAGATCAACAGATTTTTTATCTAACAGAATATTCCCTTATTATCTGCGGAATCTGCGTGAGATTATAGGGTTAGTTGCTCTGCCGCTGGTAGGCACCGGGGGTGAGGCCGATGATGTCTTTAAAGACAGTCCAAAATGTTGAACGCGACTTGAACCCGACACTCTGCCCGATGGCTTCAAGGGTGTAGTCGCTCCACTGCGTGCGGTCGTTGATGCGTCGGCAAGCCTCCTTGACGCGATACTCGTTGACCAAGGCATTGAAATTGCCCTGATAGCGCTGATTGATGGCCTCACTGACGTTGTTGCGGGTATCCCCCACCAGTTCGGCCAATCTAGGCAGCGTGAAGTCTGGCGAGTAAATCTCGTCACTAGTCTCCATCACCATAAACACGCGGTGCAACAATTCACTCTGATGCGCGGGTTTCAGTTTGCCCTCGCGTTGCGGTTTATCGGAGGGGGCATAAGGTGATGTTTCTTCAATGGGGCTTTCCTCGACTGGGACACTCTGTAATTGTTCAATCAGCTGTCGTTTCTCCTCGTCGGCACGGAGCATCTCGAGCGACTTGTTGTAGAGTTGGCGGTTGTGTTCCTTGATGCGGCAGTTATTGACCCAGAGCAGCACCAACAGGGTGAGCAAGACGAGGGCAGTGATGAGCGCACTCCACATCATGCGGTTCTTGACTTGGTCGCGATAGGCCATCTCGCGCACCTCCTCGTTCTTCTTATTCAGTTCATAAAGGAATTGCGCCTCTTTAGCACTGCCTAACTTTCGTTTGTTTACCAGTTCGTCCTTGCTCTCAAGATATAGCATGTGGTAGTGCAATGCCATCTGTTGATTACTCACCGAATTGTAGTATTTTGAGAGGTTTTTATAATTGCTAATCAACGCAAGGACATTGTTGTTGTCCTTTGATAGTTGTTCAATGGTCTTGAGTACTTCTATGTACTCTTTTGGTTTTCCTTGAGTTTGATACCAGCATGCGATGTAGTCGTTGGCGGTGAATATGCTACTCAGCTTCTGCCTAGGCTCCTTTTGCAGCTGGGCGATATCTAAAAGCCGTTTAAAGTATGTCAGCGCGCTGTCGGGTAAGTTGTTGTTCCATACTCTCACGCCACGGATGAGGCAACGAGCATATTGGGTATTGACGATAGTATCAGGAACGGCGTCACTCATCAAGATATCCATCTCCCGTTCAATCATGCTTTCCTTATCGTTGAAAGTTGTCGCAAGCATCATGTCGAGAAAGGCTAAATCTAAGGCGTCCCAATTTTTCTGTTTAAGGGCTAAATTGAAAGCATCTTTATAGATATTCAAGGCTTTTTCGCTGAACTTTTGGCCGTTAATAGCATAATCAACAAACTTATGTATGTTGGCGTTGTTGATAATGATGTAGGGCATGTAGTCAAGACATTGATATTTCTCAGCCAGTTCCTTAGCCTGTAGGTTATATTTCACCGCCTGGGTGTAGTCGTAAAGGTCATGCATATAGACCCATGTGATGTGTGTCATGGCCTCGATGGCATGCTGCATGTCGTCGCGGGTCTGATGACCTTGGTAGTAGCGGTTGGCGACAATCGAGAAGCACACCAGTGCACTGTCGGGCTGCCGAGTGATACAGCGATAGCGCTCGCCCATTTTCATCAATTGCTCGCTGGGCAGTCGTTCCCAGCGGTTGTAGAGCGAGATCGCCACATCGTTGGTGGCGGCGATGGCTTGGTCTGACACCAAGCATATTAACAAAAAGGCGAGTAATCTACAATAATTGAGCATTTGTCAAGGGTTTAGGCCACAAAGATACAACTTTTGCATAAATCCATACAAATAATTTGCTCAAAATGAAATAAATCCAATGGAAAAGACCTCTCACAAGCGACCATGCCTGTCCCCTGAAAACACGAAGTGCCCTGATTCCCGACAAGCCGAAGGCCCCTGATTGCGCGATAGCGCCCTGACCTTTGACTTATGACCGCTAGAAGATGCTTTGGCGGGTGTGGGTGGTGAGCAGTTCCAGGGTCTTCATGCCCATCACCGAGTTGCCCTTGGCGTTGAGACGAGGGCTCCACACTGCCACCGAGTATTGGCCGGGGAACACGGCTGCGATGCCGCCGCCCACGCCGCTCTTGCCGGGAAGGCCCACGAGGTAGGAGAACTCGCCAGCCTCGTCGTAGAAACCGCAGGTCTGCATGATGGCGTTCATGCGCTTGACCTGAGACGAGGTCAATGCAAAGCCTGCGTGATCAAAGGGCTCGCGGTGGTTGGCAAAGGCAAGGAAGGCGTGTGCCAACTGCTCGCAGTTCATCTCCACCGAACACATCATGAAGTAGAAGCGCAGCACACGGTCGATGTCGCCGTGGATGTTGCCGTGATACTTCAGCAAGTTGGCTATGGCGGTGTTCAGGTAGGCCACACTATGCTCCGAACGAGCGATCTCAAAGTTAAAGTCGATGCTGGGGCAGCCGCTTAGCTGTCGCACCAGGTTGATAAATGCCGCCTCGGGGTTGTTCAAGCGTTCAACGAGCACGTCGGCCATCACCAGCGCCCCCGAGTTGATAAACGGGTTGCGGGGCTTGCCGTGCTCCAGCTCCAGCTGTATGAGCGAGTTGAATGCTGTTCCGCTAGGCTCCTTGCCCATGCGTTGCCACAGGTCGTCGCCCTCGAGGCTCAGTGCCATGGCCAGGGCGAACACCTTGGTGATACTCTGCAACGAGAACGGTACCTGCCAGTCGCCCAGTGCATACTGCTCGCCCTTGAGTGTGTGAATACAGATGCCCCACTGGTCGGGATTGACCGCCGCCAGTGCGGGGATATAGTCGGCCTGCTCGCCTTCATGTTCCAGTGGCGTGATGTCGCGCCGGATGCTTTCCAGGATATGCTGATAATCCATAATGATCATTTTCGTTATTTGCGGGCGCAAAGGTACTATTATTTTTCTAAAACTTCGAAATCTAAGGATAAACATCAGCCGTTTTTTGTACTTTTGTGGTCTAGTTAAATGAAAAATCAATGAACATTGAGGACTATCGTGAATACTGCCTCTCGCTGGGCGATGATGTAGAGGAGAAACTGCCCTTCACGGCGTTTCACTCTGCCAGTGGTGTGCTGGTGTTCTATGTACACGGCCACATGTTCTCGTTCTTTGATTGCGACAACTTCAACGTCGTCACACTCAAGTGCCAGCCCGACCGCATCGACGAACTGCGTGCTGCCCACGACTGCATCGTCAAGCCGTTCAACCTGCCGGCCAAGCACTGGATAGGCATTACCGCCCCCACCGCCCCCGACGACCTGCTGCAAGAACTCACGCGCAACTCCTACGAGATCGTCAAAGCCAAGTACCCCGCCCATCCCAAAACGGTTAAAACGTTCAAGAAATAGAGAATTGCTTGATTTCAAGGGGCGTTTTATAGGGTTTTGGTTACTATTTGAAAAATAATTATTATCTTTGTGGGTGCTTTTCATTCTGAAATAAATTACAAACGTTAAAAATACAACTATCTATTATGAAAAAGTTTTTACTTACTGCAGCACTTTTGCTGCTCGTTGTGGCAAGTGCCAGCGCCGACACCACCTTTAAGGTTGGCAATTTGTACTACCTTTATTCTTCGTATTATCCCAACAAAGTGTGGGTGACCTATGACCCTGCACTCGGCAGTTCAGCCGCCCATTACACAAATCTGTCGGGTGAAATCACTATCCCATCAAGTGTCACCTATAACGGACAGAATTACACAGTATATGGAATAGGTGGTAATGCTTTTTATAAGAATTCAACTATTTCAAAAATCAATCTCCCCAACACCCTCAAGAAGATTAACAGATATGCTTTCTATAACTGCACCGCGCTCACAAAAATCACAATCCCTGATGGTGTCACATATATTGACGAATATACCTTCGCCAACT
>JAEEGF010198688.1_pt1 | contig 11051 bp, 6 predicted proteins | sample 9134171 | NCBI WGS metagenome assembly JAEEGF01 (sample SAMN16246542, study PRJNA631951) | gut metagenome | biome: gut microbiome; feature: rumen; material: AP-attached | host: Bos | place: Iran: Karaj | collected 2018-10
ACTTCATTTTAACAGTTCTAAACCATTGATTATCAGATGTTCGAAAAATAAAAAGTTCATTTTGGTATAATTCGGGCGGATGAGACCGAAATTGATGCAAAAAAATGAAGTAAATTTGCCATAGAAAATCAATTAATCGAACGATGAAATCACGAAATCTTATTATTCCGTTATTGCTGTTTTGCTTCGCCTTGGCGTGCTGCAATGGTGGCAACGACACCGCTACGATGCGTGAATTGGCCAGCATTGACTCGACACTGACCGTCGCTCGCCAGTATGCTGTCGCACAGCAACGTTTGGATTCTCTCTATCCCGACGGGTTCAACCAGGGCGAACGGGCCTATTACAGCCTGCTGCTCACGCAATCGCACTACAAGAACTACATCAACGACACGACCGATGCCGTGATCAACGAGGCGGTGGACTACTATGAGCACCACGGCGACCGCGAGAAATACATCCGCGCCCTGCTCTATCGGGGCTGTGTCTATCAGATGATGGGCGATGCCGAAAAGGCGATAGCGTCCTATAAGGATGCCGAGAACGCGGCCGAAGATAGTGACCTGGAGAATAAAGCCTTTGCCAAACTGCGGTTGGCGACCCTCTATGCCGACAATTCAAACTATGCCGACCTGAAAATCAGGAAATACAAGGAGGCACTTGACCTGTACAATCAGTTGGGCGACAAGCACTACCAGATTGTGTGTCTGACCGACATGGGCGGATATTACCGCAGCATGCCCGATAAACGCGACAGCGCCCTCTATTACATCAATCAAGCCATCAAGCTAGCTGAGGCCGAGCATGAGAACTGGTTCCTGTTCCAGAACCTGTATCAACGCGCCGAGATGTACTGCCTGCTGACCAAGGAGTATGACAAGGCACGGGTTGATATCCTGAAAGCCATAGCGGCCGGCAAAGATGAGATTGACCATCCCCGCGCACACTATGTCGCTGCCGAGACCTATCTGAACCTGGGGAGGCCCGATTCGGCCCTCTACTATCTGAATCATGTGCCTGCCAGCGGCATGATGAGCAACCACACCAGTGACACGGTCATGTATTGCAGGCTCATGAGTGAAATCGCCAAAGCCAACAAGGACTGGAATCAGTTTACCACCTACTATGAGCAGGCCAACAAGATGGCCGATTCGATACTGGTGGCCAACGTCAACAAGAACTATCTGGCCATCGAGAAGAAATATGACATCCAGCTGGAGGAACTCAAGAAGGTGAAAAGCGAGTCCCGCACGAGGGGAGCCATCCTGCTGGCCTCGTTGCTGGCACTATTGGCGCTGGGCGTGACCTTCCTGGCATGGCGCTACCGCAGCCGTCTGAAGCAGAAGGAGACCGAATATGAACTGCAGCGGGCCGACCTTGATGCGTCGCTGGCAAGCCTGGAACAGATGAGAGCGACCATCAGCACTCAGGAACAGGAACTGAAAGCCGCACAGGACGAGCTGCGAGGTAACGAGGCGCGCATGGGCGAGGAACTTGCTGCCCTGGAAGCCAAGCAACGCAAGAGTGACGAGATGCGCACAATTGTCGATAACCAGATACAGGTGATTCACAAGCTCATGCAGCTCTCCTATGAGAACACCGAGGCCACTTTCACCCGCAAGTTCACCGAGCTGATGACCATCCCCGACGAGGGCGCTGTTCCCACCGACTCCTATTGGAGTCACTTGCACACCCTGGCCAACGACCTGCATAACAATGTGTTGGTTGAGGCGCAACGCCTTGCCGGCGGCACACTCAACGAGAGCGAGGTCAACTTCCTGGCCCTCTATTGCTGCGGCTTTTCCCGCACTGTGATCATGATGTGCATGAAATACAGCAGCTTGGGCACCGTCTCCAACAAAAAAATCCAGATAGCCAAGAAACTGGGCGTCGACAACCTTGACGACTTCGTCAACAACTATCGGTGAAGCCATGACTCAGGTCATGTTACTTGATGCGTATCGGGCTTCCAAGCCACATATACAGAACATCACCAACCCTCTCAAAAATGTAAAACAATTGTCATCAAAAAACCGTCTCTTTTCTCCTTTAAAACAGACATGAGCGACCATTACGACCGCTCATGTCTGTTATCAAAAAAATACGTTACAGGTACCCCCTTTACGGGTTAAGCAGGGTGTTGATGAGCGCGGTCAGGTCGTCCATATCCACATTACCATCGCCGTTGATGTCGGCATAGCCGGGAGCATCACCGCTCAGCAACATGTTAATGAACGAAGACAAATCGTCCATCTCCACAGTGCCGTTGCCATTAACGTCGCCTCCAACAGCGGCACCTACAACCTGGGTGAATTTATTCCACGGGGACGTGCTCTGATAGGTCTCAATCGAGGCGAAAGGCACCCTGAGGGTGATTGCAGCACAATCGGTATAACCGAAAGCGCCAGAAGCGGCATTGGGCGGTGTCGTCGCCAAGCAGGTGATATCGGTGATATTATCACAATAGTTGAACGCATTGCTGCTGATGGATGTCACCCCACTGGGAATTGTAAGGTACTTCAGTTTCCTGACAGATTGAAGTGCCTTCTCGCCAATGGTTTGGGTGGTGGGCAAGATGGTATAGCTTGTCCTGGGATTACCAATGGGATAGTACACCAGCGTGGTCTTGTTCTTATTGTAAAGAACGCCATCAACGTCACAGTAATAATTGTTGGCCGGATTCACATAAATATTGGTCATGCTGTTGCAAGGGTCAAACGCACCGGCTTCAATCGATGTCACGCTGCTGGGAATCGTAAGGACAGGCAGCGAACGGCATCCGTTGAACGCTTTATTTTCAATGGTCCTCACGCCTTCACTCAATGTGACATCAGTGAGATGCCAACATTCCATGAACGCGCCATAGCCAACAGTCCTGATCGTTCCAGGGATGACCACGGTTTCGAGTGATGTGCAATTTTCGAAAGTCCATTCCGTAATCTTGCTGTAATTGGGAGAGAAAGTCACAGATTTCAAATCTTTACAGCCGTGAAAAACGCCAGGGCCCATCGATGACAAGTTGACGGGCAAAGTCACCGATGCGAGTGAATAACAGCAAGCAAACGAACTGGTGCGCAGGGTGGTCACACTGCTGGGGAAGGTGACCGACACAAGATCAAAGGCCGCCTCAAATGCGCTATAGTCAATCACAGTCACGCCTTCGGGTATCGTGTAATGCGATGAGTGCATATTGGGATAAAACAGCAGCGTGGTCTTGCTTTTATTGAACAACACGCCGTCCACATCGCAATAGTTGGGATTGTTGGGGTCAACATCAATCGAGCGCATTGCAGGGCTCCAGCTCAAGGAGTTGTAGCCAACCGAGGTCACCGAGCTGGGAATATAGACCGATGTGATGTTGTGGGTATTGTATAATGCATAATCCTCGATTGCCGTGACAGGATAGGCCACACCGTTGTGGGTGATGCTCGATGGAATGACCAGGTCACCTGAAATCATAGCATCTTTCTGGCGCATCAAGGCTACTGTCGAGCCGTTAATCTTGTATTTGAAGCCATTATAGTAAAATATCGCCGGATCGTCGGTATCAGAGTCCACCAAGTTCGCCCCAGTGTTTGCATCAACCACAAAGCTATTGGAAACGATATTACTGGAAGAATGATTGTCGGATATGGCGTAGGCTTCAAACTGGTAGCTTCCATATTCAGTAAAAACAATGGGTTTCAGGTAATGGAACCACTCGCCTGAATTGATGCGGCAATAAACTTCACAGCCCACCACAGCGTTTGTCATGACAGTGTACTTCCCGACACCCTCGGTAACATAAACCTGGGGCACAGGCGACTGCGGCAGCTCAGTGTCGGTCAATAAACCCGGTGTTGACGCTTCAACACCCAACGGACCCATGAATAGGACGGCAATGAACAGCATTGCCCGAATGAATGGATGATTGATCTGTTTCATATGGTTAAAGATGATAAGTTGTTGATTATAAAGGTTTATTTCGTCATAGGAAATCACTGAATTCCCTTAATTCAGCAGCAGTCTTTAATCTTCTTCATAGTGTTCTGGACAACAAAAAGTTGCCCATTATTTTTCATGTTGCTGCTTTTCTCCTGCTCTGGTGCTGCAAAATCAAAGAAACAGTCAAAACCAAGACCACATGGCAAAGGTACAACTTTAATCTGACAATGTCAACCCAAATAGTGCATTTTTCTGCTTTTATACAGTTAAATCGCAGCTGTTGCCGCTCGGTAATCAATGGTGAGCCACAACCAAGGGGGGCAGAAACTAAAAAACTTATTATATTTGCAGCAGGAATAACATAATCGCTATTTGGATAATGAAAACCATACTGAAACTCTTCGTTTATATGCTCATTGGAGCAGGCATCGGCATCATTATTGTCGGCCCCCTCATCGCCTTGATCGAAGGTGAGTCCATCACGACAGTGTACAGCAGCATCGCTAACAAGTTCTCGCTGCAGACCGTGGCTGAGATCCTCTGGATGCTCATTGCTGTCCTGATAGCCTTCATCCTTCACATTATCCTCCATGAGGGCGGTCACCTGGTGGCAGGACTGTTGACGGGCTACCGCTTTGTGTCGTTCCGTTTCCTGAACTTCACCCTCATCAACAAGGACGGTCGCCTGCAGTGGCGCAACTTTGAACTGGCAGGCACGGGAGGTCAATGCCTCATGGCCCCGCCCGATAAACCGCTGGAGCAAATCGACACCCGCTGGTACAACGCCGGCGGTGTGCTGGCCAACATCCTCATCGTCCTCTTGTCCCTGGTGCTGGTATGGGCTTTTGACCTGCCCCATTGGCTCAACGAGTTGTTGATCATCATGGCCTTCATCGGCATTGTGACAGCACTCACCAACGGCATTCCCATGAAGTTGGGCGGAGTGGCCAACGATGGATACAATCTGCTGCAAATGGAGAAAGACCTCCCCGGCAAACAGAGTTTTTGCAACATTCTCGACATCAACGCTCGCAGCCAGGAAGGGGAAACCTACAGCGAGATGCCCGAGCGCCTGTTTGCCCTACCCCAGCCCATTGACTGGAAAAACAGCATGCATGTGGGCAGCGTCCTGTCGGCGGCAACCAGGCTGTTAGCTCTTCACCAGTGGGAAGATGCCTATCAGTTGCTGACCGAGGCACTCAATCACAAGAATGAATACATGATGCTTTACCAACTGGAAACGGAGAACATGATGATTCAGACGTGCATCCTCTCAGGACGCGACGATGAGGCCCGGCTGCACTACACCCAAGAGGTCCAGAAACACATCAGCCAGCACGCCTCAACCCAGAGCGACAAGCAGCTCACATCCATGGCCGTCGCCCTGGTCCTGGACAATGACCGTCCCAAAGCCGAAAAGATTCTCCACAATCTAGAGGCCAACCGTGACAAATACATCCACCAGAGCGATGTCGCCATGAGCCTCGACCTCATGCACCACATCCTCACCACCCGCCAACCACAATAAGCAGATAGACGAAACGAAAACAACAAGCGATCCAGCTACTCGCAAATTATTAAAACAAGAAGTACAAGAAATACAACTTGCTGGTTTTCAATAAATTGTATTTGTTGTATTTCTTGTTTTCTTATTCTTTTTTTGTATTGTTGTTTTCTCGCTGTGATTTATTGCAATCCTTGTGTGAGGAAGCGACGCAGGTGCAGGTGAATGATACCATCGTTGTCACTGCGATTCACTAGCGGAGACATCGAGATGACATATTTGGGATAATTGTCCTTAATAGCCTTGAGGTTGCCAAACTCACGCTGACGTGTCGATTCATCGGCAATGACATAAGCGACTTGGACATAAGCACGTTCACCATTCAAGCGAGAACACACAAAATCAATTTCTCCCGCTTTGAGTTGCCCCACATGTACTGTGAACCCCATGCGCATGAGGTGTTGATAGACAACTGTTTCCAACACTTTTTCTATATCGCCCTCACGTTCTCCTCCAGCGATGGCATTGCGCAGGCCATGATCCTGAAAATAGAACTTGCCATTGCTCTCAAACAATTTTTTGCCATGAACCTCAAACCGTTTAACTTCGCTAATGATATATGAAGCGCACAAAAAAGAAAGATAATTAATGATTAGCGTAGGAGTTATCGTGAGCCCTTGTGACTTCATAAACTTGCAAATGTTGTTGGCCGAAATCAATTTACCCGAATTGTCAGCCAAATACCGCACCAAGTCTTCAAGAAATGACACGTTACGAATCTGGTTACGCATCACCACATCTTTGAGCAACACGGTATTATAGATACCCATTTGATAATCACGAGCGATTTCCTCATCCAAACCCATCACAACAAGGCCAGGAAGACCTCCAAAGGAGATATACTTACCCAACGACTCATCATTATCGGGCAAAGCGTGAAACACCAGGAATTCCTCATAGCTTAATGGCAAAATACGTATTTCCTTGTAGCGGCCACCTATCAGGGTAGTCAAATCGCTACTCAACATGTGTGCGTTCGAACCTGTAATGATGACATCTGTGTTGGGTTCAGTGCGGTAACTGCGAATGCTGCGTTCAAACTCCTTGATATCCTGCACCTCATCAATCAGGATGTAATTATGCTTGGCTCGGTCTATATGCTCTTCAATGTAGGCATTTAAGTCCTGATAGGTCTGTATCGCATCAAATTGCCTCTTTTCTTTATCGATGTAAATGATATTGTTGGCCGAATCCTTGGATTTAAGTTCCAACAGTTGGCGCAACATGTAGCTTTTTCCCACACGTCGTTGACCCACGACCACCACAATAGTCTCTTTGCCCAAGTACTTCTCTATCTGATCGATATAGGCTTGACGAATGATTGCTTCCATAACTTTGTCCTTTATAAAAAAATTTTTGCGCAAATATAGCAATTTTTCTTTTATACAAGAAATTTCTCAATGTTTTACTGATTTTATCACTTATGAAATAAGGATATTGCATCCCATCGCAATCCTTTTCACAAGATGAGAAAAATATATTGTACCTTTGTGGCCAAAACAGTCATGAGAATGAGTCACCCGTCGCCCACAGCGCTGCTGCAACAACAACGGCACCTGCTCCAAGTCGAATATCAGGAGGAGAAGGAGGCCTATCGCCTGCACACCCAGACCATGGGCCTAGCGCGCAAGGTGACGCGCGGTGATGCCTGGTACCCCCTGCGCATCGGCCGCACCTACTACAACTCCCTGAACCAGTTCTGCATCGAGGTGACTCGCACCGCCAACGAGGACATCGACCACAACTTCGAGTACGGCAAACCCGTCGTGTTCTTCAAGGCCGAGGCACCCGAGGGCGACCTGAAGCAGGCCACTGGCATCCGCTACTTCAACTTCACTGGAACCGTCTCCTTTGTCGATGGTGACCGCATGGTCGTCGCCATCCCCGAGGGTCACACCCTGGAGTTGCAGAATACCGATGCACCCGTGGGACTGCAGCTGTTCTTTGACGAGACGAGTTATCGCATCATGTTCGACGCTCTGGACCGCGTCACGCGCGCCAAGGGCACCCGTCTGGCCTATCTGCGCGACCTGTTCTACTCGCACCAACCGGCTGCGACTTTCACCTTCGAGGCGATGCGCTTTCCGTGGCTCAACGACAGTCAGCAACGTGCCGTCAACGATGTGCTGCGGGCCAAGGATGTACGCGTGCTGCACGGCCCTCCTGGCACGGGCAAGACAACAACCCTGGTCGAGGCCATCAACGAGACGCTCATGCGCGAGACACAGGTGCTCGTGTGCGCCCAGAGCAACACCGCAGTGGACTGGATCAGCGAGAAACTGGTGGACTGCGGCATCCCGGTGCTGCGCATCGGCAATCCCACACGCGTGAATGACAAAATGCTGAGTTTCACCTATGAGCACCGCTTTGCCGACCATCCCGACTATCCCAAGCTGTGGCAAGTGCGACGCACCATGCGCGAGATAAGACGCAAACGGCGCGAGAGCGGCGAACGCTTCCACCAGCGGCTCGACCGCCTCAAGGAACTGGCCGTTGAACTCGAGGTGCGCATCAATGCCGACGTCTTCGGCCAGGTGCGCGTCATCGCCTCCACCCTCGTGGGCGCTGGCCACAAACTGCTCGACGGCCATAAATTCGGCACCGTGTTCATCGACGAGGCCGCCCAGGCCCTCGAAGCGGCCTGCTGGATTCCCATCCGCCGTGCCAGCCGCGTCATCTTCGCCGGCGACCACTGCCAGCTGCCGCCCACCGTCAAGAGCCTCGAGGCCCTCAAGGGAGGATTGGGGAAAACGCTCATGGAACGTATTGTCGAGAACAAGCCTGAATGCGTCTCGCTATTGCAAGTGCAGTACCGCATGAACGACGAAATCATGCAGTTCAGCAGCGACTACTTCTACCACGGCCAGATGCGTTCGGCACCCGAAGTTGCCCACCGACTCATCCACGAGGGCGACGCGCCCATCCTGTGGTTCGACACCTCGACCATCGAGCTGGGCGAGGACGAGAAGGACAATTTCAAGGAACAGTTCGTGGGCGAGACCTTCGGCCGCGTCAACAAGGGCGAGGCCAACCTCACCCTGAGCCTGCTGCAGATCTATTTCCAGCGTGTGGGCAAGCAGCGCATCCTGGACGACCGCATCGACGTGGGCATCATCTCGCCCTACCGCGCCCAGGTGCAATACCTCAAACGACTGATCAAGAAACGGGCCTTCTTCAAGCCCTTCCGTCACCTCATCTCGGTCAACACCGTCGACGGCTTCCAGGGGCAGGAACGCGACGTTATCATCATCTCACTGGTGCGCGCCAACGACAAGGGACAGATCGGCTTCCTGCGCGACCTGCGCCGCATGAACGTGGCCATCACGCGTGCCCGCATGAAGCTATTCATCCTGGGCGACGCCCCCACCATGACGCGCCACCCCTTCTACAAGCAACTCTTCGACTACATCCAGCACGTCAGGCAACAAAAATGACACCTTGTCCCCGTTGCCCCAAAGAAGTATGCGCCCCCCCTAAAGCCTAAAACCTAATACCTAATACCTAACGCCTAATACCTAACGCCTAAAAACCTAAAACCCCTTCCACGTCTGCAACCAGAAGTCATGCGCCATCTGCTGCCAGCGGTAGGCGGCAGCGCCCAGGCCGTCGGCCGTGCAGTCGTTGAGATACTGTGCTGCTTTTTTGCTGTCGGTGGCGTTGAGTTCCTGCCAGGTGCGCTCAATCATGGGGAGTTCACGCAGGCCTTTCTCCAGGAAATGGTCGCGGGCCGGCTCAAGGGTTTTGCGGAAGGCGCCCCAGCGCAGCGAGGCAAGACGGTTGGCCTTGCGGAACTGCCACAGCGGACTGTTGTCATCCTCGGCACCGTGGCCGCACACCTTCATCGCTGCAGGCAGGTCGGTGTTGCCGCTGAAGACGGGGAACCTGGGACTCTGACCAGGGTTGTCAAAGGCGATCCATGCCACGCCGCCCACTTCGTCGGGCAGCCAACTGCGCAGCTGAATCACGGTGCTGTAGGAGCACCAGGGGACACTCACCGTGCGGGTCCACTTCATCGCCGAGTCGCCCATGGCATAGAACATCGCCAGTTGCTCGTTGGTGATCCAGGGATTGGCCACTGGCGAGACGATGCTGTCGGGCTCGTTCTCCACGATGTTGCCCTGTTTGTCTTTACGCTTGGGGTTGGGAATTTTGTGTCGGCCGCTCAAGTCCAACGGTGTGCCTTCATAGTAGCTGCCCAGCAGACGCGACACCTGCTCGACGCTCACCTTGTTGTCGGGCTTGACGCTGACGGGGAGGTTCTCGATGGCATCGGTGAGGCCAAGCGAGGGCGCCAGCTGCTGCATGATATAAAGCTCGCGCAAGCTGTAATTCTTCATCTCCTTCATGTAGTTCGCTCCGCTGTAGGCTTTCCAGAAGCAGAAAGGCTCCTTGCCGTCCCACAGTTTAAGTTTTTTTGCCACCTCAAACACGTTGTCCGAGGCCATGTAATGGTCGGGGTCGTTGAGGTCGAGCGTGCCGATGCGCGAGATGTTGGCCGACACGGCAATCTCGTCATCGGGGATGCGCACGGCGGCCCACACTCCGCCCACCTTCTTGGGACCCTCGCCAAAGACCTCAAAGAGCCACGCCTCGTTCTTGTCGGCGATGGTGAGGCACTCGCCACTGTCACCGTAGCCATATTGCTTGACCAGAGCGCCCATGAGGCGGATAGCGTCACGCGCCGTGGTGCAGCGCTCCAGGGCGATGCGTGCCAGCTCCTCGATCATGAAGATGCCTTTTTCGTTGCGCAATGTGTCGCGCCCGCTGATGGTGGTCTCGCCCATCGCCAACTGCTTCTCGTTCAAGCAGGGATAGGCGGTATCGAGGAAACGGTAGGTGTGACGCACTTGCGGAATCACGCCCAGGCGCGGCATGCCTGTGCTGTCGCTGGCGGCGCGCGTGTGGAAACGGTTCTTGTAAACGGCGGTGACGGTGTCGCGCTCATAGTCGCGGGCAGGCACCACCTCCATCCAGGTGCGGTAACGTGCGTCACAGGTGTGCGATGTGATGACCGAACCGTCGGTCGAGGCCAAGCGTCCCACCATGATGCTGGTGCAAGCCTCGGTCATGCGCTCCTGATCCTGAGCACAAACAGTCACTGCGATTGCCATCATCAAGATGGCAGAAAGGAAATGTTTCATCATTCTCATGTTTGTTAATGGTTTTGATGCAAAGGTAGTGTTTTTTTTGCATCCGGCTTTTAATGAACTACATATTTCACGAATTCATCTAATTGAACCCCTAACCCCTAACCTCTAACCCCTAACTAAAAAAAAGCGGCCTGCCGATAAGCAGGCCACTTTTTTAATGGGATTTACAGTGTGTGAAGGCTTACTTCACCATGTACTTCTTGCCGTTGTGGATGTAGATGCCAGGCTGGGTGGGAGCAGCAACACGGCGACCGTCGATGGTGTACCATGCGCCATTGTCCTTAACAGCTTCATCGAGCTCGATAATTGCTGTGCTGTCATCTGAGTAAATCACGAGTTCACCATAACCCTGGCTCAAACCATAGTAGTAAGGAGTCTCGGCCACATTAACGATAACAGAATAGATACCGATT
>JAEEGF010643361.1_pt1 | contig 11051 bp, 6 predicted proteins | sample 9134171 | NCBI WGS metagenome assembly JAEEGF01 (sample SAMN16246542, study PRJNA631951) | gut metagenome | biome: gut microbiome; feature: rumen; material: AP-attached | host: Bos | place: Iran: Karaj | collected 2018-10
ATGGCAATCCGCGCATTGCCACATACTATAGAAAAGGACTGAACCTCAACACAAACTTCATGTCGGTGACGGATGCCAACGACGCACAACCCGACAGGATGAATATGGTGGTGGTTGACGACCAAGAAGTGAAGATAGAAATGGGACAGTCCTCAGCCGAGGCTGGTCAACAGGCTCTGAAATCACTGGAGCGCGCCCTGAAAGACTACCGAGACGGCAAAATAGACGTACTGGTGACGGCACCCATTAACAAACATAACATACAGAACGAGCATTTCCGGTTCCCCGGTCATACCGAATACATCCAGAGTAAGGTGGGAGATGGGAAGGAAGCGCTGATGATTCTGATGAATGAGAATATGCGTGTGGCACTTGCCACCACACATGTACCCATCAGTAAAGTTGCTGAGAACATCACCGAGGAGCGCCTGCTAGCGAAACTACGCATTCTGCACCAGTCACTCCTACGTGACTTCGCCATCGACAATCCACGCATCGCCGTACTGGCACTGAACCCTCATGCCAGTGACAACGGACTTATCGGCAACGAAGAGGAAACCATTATTATACCGGCATTGGAGAAAGCCGTTGCCGAGGGCATCAATGCCTTCGGACCTTATGCTGCCGACGGATTCTTCGGGGCACATACCTACGACCATTTCGATGCCATACTGGCCATGTATCACGACCAAGGGCTCACTGCTTTCAAGGCCATGGCGATGAACGATGGCGTAAACTTTACGGCTGGACTGCCTATCATACGTACCAGTCCAGACCACGGCACTGCCTATGACATTGTGGGACAAGGTATTGCCAGCGAGAATTCGTTACGTCAGGCCATATTTACGGCCACCGACATTTGGAGAAACCGTCAGCGGTGGGATGAAGCACGAAGCAATCCCCTACCCAAACTATATCAGGAGCGTCGCGAAGATGAACGTTTTCATACAGCCGAGCGGAGAGGCCAAATGGATTTGGACTCTACCGAGGCAAAAAAAAGGTCGGATGAAATCCAGCGTTTTCATACAGCCGAGCGGAGAGGCCAAACTGAGTTGGACTCTACCGAGGCAAAGAACGGACGGAGCAGCGAGCGCCATCGAACTAGTTCGTTTGGTCGAGTCGCGTCGGACGAAGACGAAGTCAAAAGGTCGGATGAAATCCAGCGTCGCCCACCTCGTAAACCTTTTGAGGAGTGAAGGATGTGAAAAGGGAGTTAGCTTAGCAGAGTAAAAGAGGGATTATTCTCGATTTGCTTGACGGAAAAAAATTAACTTCTTTTCATTTGTAAAATTGTAAAATCGTCAAATTATAATGCCTGCGAAATACCGCAACATATTCTTGTTCATCGGCGTGACGGCTATTGTCATCATGCTGTTGTCTTTCGACATGTCTTGGGCCGACCTCTGCAAGAATATTCGGCGGGCAGGCATTTGGTTCCCTGCCGTGGTAGCGCTGTGGCTACCCATATACATGATGAATGCTTGGGCATGGCGCATCATCATCTGTGACGGTAGTTCCGTTCCGATTAGTTTTTGGAGGGTACTCAAATACACCATCTCGGGTTACGCCCTAAACTATGTCACCCCCGTGGGATTGTTGGGAGGCGAGCCCTACCGCATCATGGAACTCACGCCCTACGTGGGAAAGGCAAAAGCAGCCAGTAGCGTCATTCTGTATGCCATGATGCACATCTTTTCGCACTTCTGGTTCTGGCTCTTCGGTGTCGTTGTCTTCTTCATCCGTTACTGGCATGAGATGTCATGGGGATTAGCACTCCTCTTTGCCATAGTGTGCCTGTTCTGTCTGGCGGGCATCTACTTCTTCTTGATGGGTTACAAGAAAGGACTAGCCATGCGCACCCTACGCTTGTTCGGACACTTGCCCTGGGTGGGAAAGAAATTCCGTTCGCTGGCCGAACAACATGCCGAAGGACTAGAAAAGGTGGACCGACAGATTGCCGACTTACACCGTCAGCGACGTAGCACCTTCTACCTAAGTCTGGGTCTGGAGTTCCTGGCTCGTCTGGTGGGTTGTCTCGAGATTCAGTTCATCCTTTTTATCTTTACTCCCGATGTATCGTTCTGGGACTGTGTGCTGATGCAGGCATTCATCTCCCTGTTTGCCAACCTATTCTTCTTCATTCCCATGCAAATGGGAACCCGTGAGGGCGGATTGGCCATCGTCACCGACGGGATGCACATGCACGGTGCCTACGGAGTGCTTACGGGACTTATCACCCGTCTGCGCGAACTCATCTGGATCTCCGTCGGTCTGCTGCTGATAAGAGTGGGGAACAAGAAGTGAAAAATAAAAGTTTAATTGTTTAATAGGTTAATAGTTTAATAGGACTGACGACCTACGATTTGCGTAGCGAAGAGGAGTAAGAAATGATTAAGCGAGAGCAGAGCGATGCTTGCATCAGCTATGCCAAGCTGGAGCAGGTTCAAACGAAGGTCAAGCGAGAGTGATTGCTAATTGCAACTAAAGCAATAAACGATGTGATGCAGATATTCTTGTCCGGGCGACAGGAGACATCCCTGAGGGGAATGGGGGTGGTGAGGAGTATCTGGATAGTACTGGGCCTCAAGACATAATCCTGTAGTAGGAATGGGAAGATAACCAGCAGAATAAAAGAGAACAGAGGGAAGATCGGTATACACCTTCAGCATGCGAGTGGTTGAAGGTTCGTAAACTGTTGCTGCATGTTTCAGTTTACTCTCGCCGTTGTCCGATAAGAGATAACAATGATTATACCCTCGATTCCAATGAAGTTGCTCATTGTCGGTCTGCAGGAACTGTCCGATAGAACGCATGTTTTGAAAGTCGAAGGGTGAGTCTTGCACAGGGACTCTCTGTCCGGTTGGGACAAAGTCGGCGGTTGTCTCTAAAATTGTATCTGATGGGATGTGGAGTTGGTGGTTATCGATCCTAGTATTGCTATCACCAGTCAAGTTGAAATAGGCGTGATTGGTAAGATTAATCCAAGTCTTTTGGTCTGTCGTAGCTCTATGGCACACCGACAATTGTGTGTCGTCGGACCAATGGTACTCCACTCGAAACTCAACATTTCCAGGCCATCCGCCTTCGCCGTCATTACTTGTGGTATAGAAAGTAACTCCATCGGGAAGAAGTTTTGTTTGCCAGACCTTTTGGTGTAAACCGCACAACCCTCCGTGATTGCAATTAGCACCATCGTTCCTGTCAACGTAGTACGTTACTCCATCGATTTCGAATTGGGCATGAGCAATACGATTGGCAAATCGTCCTATCGTGGCACCCAAGTAGAACGAATCATCAAGATAATCACGGATATGGGAGTAGCCTAAAAGAACATTGGAAAGTTGACCCTCGCTATCGGGAATCCATGCCGTTATCCAACGAGCTCCGTAGTTTGTCAGTTCAATGTAAGAGCCATTGTCTGACAACAACGTTATGCGCTGTAAAGGTTCGCCTAGCGGGGTGTATGCTTCTGTCCGACAACTTACTTGCATATTTTGTAGACACGAGCATCCTTGCCGGGAACACTATAAGGAAGTCCCTCTGATGTAATCGTTACAGGTGCATTATACCAAAGTTCAGTGGTTTCACCTATCCCACTTAAGCCCATACGCTCGGCAGTGATAGTTCCCTCGAGTGGTTCTTCCTTATAATTAATTACGGCGACATAGGTATATTCATCTGTATCAAGCTGGAAGAAACTTTCAGAGGTCCAAGGCCAATAAGCATGTTCGCGGTCGCCATATATAGGACGGAAAGCTCTTCCCAAACGGCCTATGGCATTAATCTCAGCATTGAAAAGAATCTGCGGGGCACGTTCGCGTGACAATTTTGGATCGCCCTTTCCTGTCTCATCCTTCAGGTCGAAGTTGTCAGAGATGAGTACCATACCAGCCGCACAAAGGTTGGTAATACGAGCCCTGTTTTCACCGGGAGATGTTTCGCGGTCGTTATCTACACCTATCAGTGGGCAGTGGTCTGGGTCATTGTATTGGTAAAGAATGCCATGCCACCAACCACCTCCAATGGCATTCATGCTGTATTCTGCATGACTAATTCTGCCCCATGTATCACAAGCAATTCGACGACTGTTGCCATATTGATAAGGGAAGATGGGAGCAATGCTAAGTGCAATAAATAGAGGTTCGCCTTTGTCGGCTTCTTTCAAGAAATATGTAAACCCTTCGTTATAAGCCTCCACTCCAGTGTGAACAGCAGGGTTAAAATAACTGTCGGCCTGTATGATACCATTGTCTGTGAAGTCTATTTTCAGATAACGGAACCCATAACCCTTAATCTTAGCCAATTCCGCTGCAATCCATGCCTTTACACCTGGATGTGTGGGGTCTAAGCAATAGGCTCCATCATATTTTATATATTCACCATTAGCCTTCAAGACGCATTCGTCAGCCATGTAAATGTCCTGTCCGGGTAACAATTGTTGATGGAGACGTGCCTCATCCCACCAAAGACAGAAGGGCGTCCAATAGGTTCCCGGTACTTGGTTGTTCTTCTTACAGTGTTCACACAACTCCTTCTTTTGGCGTGGGTTAAGGTTGTCCCACGCATCGATGCTCATTACAATCTGTCCTTGTTCGTTACAGAAACCATTGGGCTGAAGCACCTCGTGAAAATAATCACTGACTGCAATGTCGCACTGGAAATTGTTTTTCGTTGACATAACTCCCCAACTCTGCCAACCAAAGGGTGTTCCGCCTTTCCAAGTTTCGCGACGAGGAACGACTCGGGTATTGGCATGAGCAAAGGTTTCCATACCATCACGCCAATCGGGGAAATAACCCAAGAAGTAACGGGCTGAAGCAATCTCTTTACCTACAAGAGCCCCATGAGGCAAAACGTCGCGAGTCTCTTTATGAGAAATGCCGCTAAAGACCAAAAGGGTATCAACGGAACCATCGTCCTTGGTGGTAGCAATCACGCCACTTTTCCAACGGTTGTGGTCAACGCTGCCGACTACCAATCCCTCACGACTTTGTGCATCGTAGAGAGCGCCAACCTCAAAAGATGTCATGGAAGAACCGAAACGATTCTTGTGATAACGCACGAAATCGTCATTGTCGAAAGGAACTTTCAGCATGCGGTTGCTCTCAGCAGCAGGAAAGAGTGGGAAGTTTTCACGAATGGCAATGGGCGCCAAATAGCGGCTTTTTAGCTCCTTGGTCGATTTCAGTTTCAGTTGAACCAGCAGGTAATTGTCCTGTAACTCGAAAGACTCCACCATTGCCACATTGCCTACCATGAATTCGTAGTAGACCTTGTCTTCTCTTTTTTTACAGCTTACCAATGAGCTATTTTTAGAAGAGACCAACGTGGCAATTCCACTTTCATCCTCCCAAGTGGCTTCGGGAACTACATGCTGTAAGACAGGTTTTTGACGAAGGAAGACATCAAAGGATTTGCTTGCCTGATTATAGACGATGCGCCATTCCCCCAACTTTGCATCATACTTTGATGCATTCACGAAAAGGGCTGTACAGCAAGCGGCAAGGAAAAGGAGGAGTTTCTTCATAATTTCAGTTTTTTGTTGTAAGTCTTGCCATTTGAAAGCGTGACACTAACAATAACAACACCTTTCTTTGTGGGTATTGGCAGTGTTGTTTGGTAACTATCCTCATTTTTGAGACTCATTCTGCGACCGGCAAGGTCATAGCAAGAAACCCTGCGGATGGGCAATTGGGAGTGGACGATGAACTGATTGCCCTGAGACTCAATCGTAATCTGTTCCGAATCGACCTTCTCAACTTGGCCTATTGCATCGGGCTTTGTGCGAGTGAAACGATAAACCCGGCAATCGCGGGAAGGAATGTTATAAGACAATCCGTCCTTTATTTCCTCTGTCGTTCCAAACCAAAGTTCCTTGACACTGCTGAAATCTTCTTTTGTAAAGCCGAGAATGTCAAGAGGTATGGTTCCTGTAATATTGGCGGCATTGATGGAACTATTGTAGTTGAAGACAACAACATAGAAATATTCGTCAGTGGTCATCATCACCGTAGCCTCTGCTCCAGATGAGGAACCATTGTACTCATTATAACCATACACTGGACGGAAATTGGGGTCAAGGGCAAGCATTGCATTAATGTCGGCATTTGTAAAAAGGCTTTTAGCACGGGTGCGACTAAGTTCTGGATTGCCTCTGCCCGAACTATTCGTTACACTAAAGTTGTCGGCAAGCAGGACATGGCCCGAAACAATGCCATTGGTCAGTCGTGAACGGTTTTCGGCCAGTGTTGTACTTCCTTGGTCTCCATGACCTACCATTGGTAAACCGTCGGGATCATTATATTGATACAAGCCATTGGTCCACCAACCTGCCGTGATAGCGTTCATGCTATATTCCGTCCACCCGATAGTGCCCCATGTGTCGCAAGCCTGTCGCCGACCATTGGCATAGTGATAAGGGAACAAAGGAGCAATGCTAAGGTCGATGAAAACAGGAACATCGAATTTGTCCACCTGCTTAACAAAATAGGCAAATCCCTCATTATAAGCTTCAACGCCGGTATGCACTTCGGGATTGTAATACCTATCGGCTTCCATGATGCCATTGGTCACAAAGTCGAGTTTAAAATAGCGATAGCCCTTGTTTATCTGTGATCTAATCCACGATGCCGACTGGGCCTTTACTGCAGGGTGAGTCGGGTCGAGACAATAGGCCCCATCGTAAACGATAGGTTTGCCATTGGCACACAGGACAACTTCCTTTGCTTTATACGAACTTAGCGAACTGCTATAATAAGTCTGATTGAGGCAAGTGGTGTCTTTGGTGTCCCACCACAGGCAGAAAGGATTGCCATAGCAACCCACCATCAGTTCGCTCGTATCGGCTTGTGCGATAAGATATTTTTCATCATTCGAACTCAATCCACTCCACGCGTCGATACTCATGATTTGCTTTCCCTTGCCGTTGGTAAAACCAGCCGGTTGCAAGGTTTCGTGGAAATATTGGAACACCTCTTTGTCATCGGTGTAATTGTTATGGGCTTCCATCACACCCCATGTTTGCCAACCGACAGGTCGTCCGGCCGTCCAATTGTTGCGTTTGGGGTGCACCACATTGCAAGCCTCGGCAAAGGTTTCCATTCCATCGCGCCAATCGTCAAACACGCCTACAAAGAAACGAGCGCTGGAGATGTTCTTGCCAACGAGTTTGCCATGAGGCAGGACATCGCGTGTTTCACTTCCTGCCGCACCGCTATAAAGGCTCAGTGCCTTGATTTTACCATTGCTTTCAGTGTCCGCTCTCACCGCACTCTTCCAATGATCGTGGTCCACACTGCCAACTACCAACCCTTGACGACTTTCTCCTTCGTAAAAAGCTGCTGCCTCATAAGAGGTCATGCTTGTGCGCATAGGGTAACGGTAGTACCTTAAGAATCCGTCGTTGTCGAATGGTACTTTTAGCATTCGATTGTTGTTGTTGGACGAAAACAAGATATAAGTTGTGGCACAATTCACCGGGGACAAGTAATTACTACGAATTTCTTCACTACCAATAAGTTCGAGGGACATTAAGATGAAGTCGAGACCATCATACGTCCAAATGTGTTCTGCGAGCTGCACGTCGTCGCCATTCGCTGGTGTTGAGAATACGAAATCGTATCGAGTACCCCTTCCAAAGTCATCGGTCACTTCAGCCGTGCTGAAGGTGTGTTGGGCAAAATCCGTAACCTTGACGGCACGTGACGTCCCATCCTTCTTGTCATAGTGGGCTTCAGGGACAGAGCGCACGAAGACAGGACGGTAGGTTCCGTCCTCCCTTTGATAGTTGATTTTGAACGAACCCTCGCCCTCGGTATATGTGATCTTCCACCGACCGAACGAATAAACATCATCGGCCTGCAGGCTGCCTCCAAGGACAAAAGTTAAAAGAAAAAGTAAGGGAAAACGGAATTTTGCCATAGGTCTTCTTATTCAAAGAAAAACAAGCCATCCCAGAACAGGAAAAACATTAGTTTCCTTGCGCAGGGATGGCTTGTATCAATTTATACTATTATTTTACAATCTTGGCAACCTTCTTGCCAACCTTCACGGCATAAACGCCACGGCCGTTGATGGCGATGGGGTTGTTTGTAACGCCAGAACCTACCAACTTTCCATCGAGGGCATAAACCTGAACGGGAGTACCTACAACACCAGTCACAGTAATGGCACGCTCACCAATGGCGATGTTCATTTTATCGTTGGCAATCGAGCGAACTGCTGTGCCGTCGTCCACACTAGCCGTTGTGGTTGTCCAAGCACTGGCTTGATAGCTGTAGCTAAGTGACTGAACGCCAACTGTGTATTCACCTGTGGGCAGGCTGGGAACTACATAAGAGGGTTCGCCTTCACCACCAGAGTATACGTATGTGCCGAAGCGGCTGTAACCCAGTTGCTTACCCGTTTCCAAATTGGCAGGCGCAACCATGCGCAGCTGACCAGTGGCATTGTTGACAACGTAAACGTTGTACATAGCCTCGCCACCAGAGAGCAGGCTCACACCATCCCAAGTAATCTTCATCGTGCCGTCTTCCTCAGTGCTCACATTCACGTTCTGCGGAGCCTCGGGAGCTTCTACAGTGTACTCAGTCTTGTTGTAGCTGGGAATCAAGTCATCCATCTTGTCTGTCCAAGTCGTGCACAGGAAATCGAGTTTACCATCGTTGTCAAGGTCACCGAAACCAGTCATACCTTCCTGGAAGAATGCACCGCGAACATCGCCTGAACCATTGTTCAAGAATTCTGCGTTGTAAGCGTCAATCGAGCCTGTGCTCTCGCAGGAAACGATGGCCCAGTCGTTATGTTCGTTATAGTCGCTCCAGCCCTGTGCAAGCATATCGCAGATGTCGTCGCCATTGAAATCGGCGAAGAAGAAACAACGATCCGAGATTCCACTCGTAGGGATCAATGATGTAGGCAGTTCCTGAACACTGACAGCTTCAGGTGTGGAAGCGTTCAGCAAGACGAAAGCTTGCTTTCCATTATGACCTACACAAGAACCTACCAGCAACAGATCCTCACGTCCGTCCTGGTTCCAGTCGGTAGCCAGCAGCACGTGGTCTTCACCGCCCCATGTGTTCCAAAGATCAGCAAGGCTGGTAACACCTGCGCTCTCAAACAACTTGTCGGTGGCATCCTGGAACCAACCATCCTGCAGGTTCTCGTAGTAACGGATTTCATAGCCGCCGGGCTCTGTGTTGTCACCATCCGACCAACCGTCAATTACAATGTCTTTCCAACCGTCGTTGTTCAAGTCAACAAACACCACGTTACCACCGCCGATAGGTTTGATGGCAAAGGTGGGTTCGTTGATGTACTCACCGGGAATGGTCTGCTCTACACCATCCTCATCAACAATCAGTTGATCGTCAGTCTTTACGTAAATGTAGCGACGATTGAGTTCCTTGTCAAAGGGCAGAGGCTTGCACACGTTGGCCACCTCGAAACCCTCACCTTTTAGGTTGTGCAGCAGACGAGTGCCACGACCCCATTGGTCGGTGAGAGGATCCCACGACCAGTTCTCATCGTACAGGATATCGGGATATCCGTCTTTGTCATAATCGGCAATGGCCACGCCACCCCAAGGGTCGTTACCATTAGGCTTGTTGCCCGCACCTGCAGTAGGCAGACTAGCAAAGAAGTCGTCAAACACTACCTCGAAGGTGTAGTCACCATTGTTCTTTACCAACACGATGCCCTGTCGCTGGCCAGTGTCATTACCACCGTCGCTCTGTAACAGCATGTCAACAAAACCATCCTGGTTGTAGTCAATGGGCTGCGAGGCATAACCACGGATGGAGAAGGGAAGACCGTTCTCCATGCCTACGATGCGCTGGCGCTCTACTTGCTCGTAGACAATGTCACCATTCTCATCAGTCTCATACACAACATTGCCGTCGTCGTCAGTAATGGGATTGCCTTCACCGTCACGCTTCACCACGGGCTCATTGCTCATGTAAGTCTCGTACTTGGGGGTGAACTCACCCTGATACTGACCATTGCCAAGTCCTTTGATGAGAACGCCACGGGCAGTCCAACCATTAACGCACGATGTGCCACCATAGTAGGCATCCATGATACCGTCGTTGTTCAAGTCCATAATCTGAGGCAGAGCACGATGGGCAGGCCAACCTATGAGGTCGCGGAAGTTCCTGTCCTGACTGAACGTCAGTGTCTGTGCCTTTGCACCCATACCGACTGCCATGCAGGCAACCAGCAAAAGAGATTTCAGAGTAAAACTTTTCATCATTGCATAAATTTTTAGGTTAATAAAATGTAATATCAGTTTCTCAATTTAACAATTTAGTTAGTTTGTCTTCGCAAATTTACTGCTTTATATGTTATAGTAGGTAAAACAAATGTGTCAACTATTGATACAAATGGTGCAAATATCGTTTTTCGTGCATCATTTAACAAACCACGCGGCAGGTTGCTTAAGTTTTTCCTTCAGTTCGGGAGTGTTGGGGAAACGGGCAGCAACCTTGTCAGCCATGAAGCCCGGGAAGTCATCACGGTGTCGTGCGACACGCAGGAGGTCAAAGAAGCGGTTGCCCTCGAAAGCGGTCTCTGCAGCCATTTCATCGAGGATGAGGTCCTCGACAAACTCGATGGTGTCGACTAACATCTCACGTTCAGGAATAATGAAACTCTCCTGATCGTAAGAAGCGCCAAGTCCGCGTCCACGGGTGGCGGTACCGACATTGCCAGCATACCGGGCCAATGTAAACTCAGAGAAGGGATAGGTAACCTCTGCCGAATCGACCCGTGTCGTATCATTGAGAGTTGTGCTGTTAAGTCCATACTTGACTACAGCGAAAGCCATGGTAGGACGCCCAGAACGGTTGAGGGCCTCTGCCAACCGGAGATAGACGTGGGGGGTGCGATAGAGGGGCAGGATGCGAGTGTAGGCGAGATGGTCGGTGAAAACATCGTTGTGCGGATCGCGACCTGAGGCTGTGGAGGTGGCTGCGCGCACGAACCTGTATATGTCGTCTCCCTCACGAGAATTGAGGGTGAGGTGGCCCTAGTCACCGCTTGCGTACTGTCCCTTT
>JAEEGF011128320.1_pt1 | contig 11050 bp, 7 predicted proteins | sample 9134171 | NCBI WGS metagenome assembly JAEEGF01 (sample SAMN16246542, study PRJNA631951) | gut metagenome | biome: gut microbiome; feature: rumen; material: AP-attached | host: Bos | place: Iran: Karaj | collected 2018-10
TTGACTATGCCTTGGATCATGGCGTTAATTATTTCGACACAGCTCCTGTATATGTGCAGGGACAGTCAGAACGTGCCACAGGCATTGCCCTGAAGCGCCATCCCCGCAATGAGTATTTCATAGCCACCAAGTTGTCAAATCAGCGAATAGCTGGCAGAGGACTTTCTCCACAAGAGATGTATAAGCAATCGTTAGAGATGTACCACAACTCGTTCAAGGAGTTGCAGACCGATTACATCGACTACTACCTGTTGCACTCCATTGGCGGTGGCGATGGCATACCTCAGCTGATGGAACGTTTCTTTGACAATGGTGTTATCGATTTCTTAGTCAAGGAGCGTGAGGCAGGCAGGATTCGCAACCTGGGCTGGTCTTTCCACGGTGATGTGGCAGTGTTCGACTACATGCTGCAGTTGCATGACGAAGGCAAATACAAGTGGGATTTTGTGCAGATTCAGATGAACTACCTCGACTGGACCCACGCCAAGGAGACCAATCCACGCAACGTCAATGCCGAGTATCTGTACAACGAGCTGGCCAAGCGCAACATTCCAAGCGTTATTATGGAGCCGTTGCTGGGTGGACGCTTGTCTAATGTGCCCAACCACATCGTAGCCCGTCTGAAGCAGCAGGAGCCCGAGAACAGCGTGGCATCCTGGGCCTTCCGTTTCTGTGGCACCTATCCTATGGTGATGAGTGTGCTGAGCGGTATGACCTATATGGAGCACCTGCAGGACAACATCCGCAGTTTGGCACCAGTGGTACCGTTGTCAGAGGCCGACCTGGCCTATCTGGAAGACACCGCCAGCCTGATGGTCACCTACCCCACCATCCCGTGCAACAGTTGTCAGTACTGCATGCCTTGTCCTTACGGATTGGATATTCCAGGCATTCTGGTACATTACAACAAGTGCGTGAACGAAGGCAACATTCCTGAGAGCATGCAAGACCCCAACTACAAGAAGGCCCGTCAGGCATTCTTAGTGGGATATGACCGTGCAGTGCCCAAGCTCCGTCAGGCCAGTCATTGCACCAGTTGCAACCAGTGTTCACCCGAGTGTCCGCAACGCATCAACATCCCTGCTCAGATGCAAAAGATTGATGCTTATGTTGAGAAGCTAAAGCAAGGTACTTTATAATTTATCCCCCGCAACAGCGGGGGATAAATATTTAATTCAGCACCATCCTTATTGTCTGTTAGCTCGCTTGATATCCGCCAATGTAACGTGTGGATTACGGAAACGGGCATTAGGATTGGGTTCAGGTCTCAGCATGAAATTGTCAGAAGGCTTGAAGGTTATGGCCTTCTGCGGACAATTGTGAACGCACGACATACAATAGTCGCATTCACCATTCGTCTCCAAACCACGATTACCGAATCTATAATTGCCATGCGGACAAACCTCTACGCATGTGCCACAACCCACACACTTGTCTGCGTCGATGTTGAACCTATTCTCTGCCTGCATGTGGAAACCTTCCTCGTCATTCATCTGGCAGGCAGCCATCAGTCCGTTGTGGAACTCACGTTCCTGGTCAGTTGTTTCTTCAATGTAGTTCTTGCGAATGTTGATATCAGCCTTGATGGCCTCTAATTGCTCTGGGATGTGCTTATCTATTGCACGTTCTTTATCGATATCAAAGAAATGCAGACCTACATCAACCATCAAAATGGTCTTGATGTAATTGAAGGTAGTTCCTCCTCTGGCTGCAAACTTTGCTGCGTTCTCCACCGTAGTAGCCTTGATGGCACCAAAGGTAGGCACAGCAAAGAAATAGTCGGCTTTCAGCTTAGCCTTCGCCATGAATTGTTTCACCATACGAGGTGGCATGTGGCTATAAGTAGGGAATACCATTCCTATTTCCTCTGCTTCAAATTCAAATAGTCCCCTTTTCATCAATTGTGGGATGCTGAGTAGCTGACCGTCTTCGCCAGCCAGCTGACGTGCCACATACAGACTGTTCCCTGTGCCAGTGAAGTAAAAAATCAGTCTCTTTGCCTTCTTGTTGGCATCACACGAAGTCACCATGCCACCTGCTGAAAGCAGCAACGTGCCAGTCACCATTGCACCAATGTTCCTTAGTGCTTCTCTTCTTGAAATTGAATTTTTATTCATAACAACGCAGCTATAATAAATATTTTATACTGCAAAGATACTTCGAAGTTATAAAAAAATATTACCTTTGTTACGGATAAAGATACCTCAATTACCTATTAGTCCTTTTTTGTAGTAATATTTGTATTCTTTAACTGAAACAGCAACTATTAGTTAAATTTTATTACAATATAAGCATGTCTTATTTAAGCACCATAGCTGAGTATAACGAGAAGTTCGGTTTTGAAGGGGTAAACCCTTTAATCAATGTAGTGGACTTCAATGAGACTGTTCATTGTAAAAACGAGACACTTAGTTTTGGCTTCTATATCATCAAACTGAAGAACAAGTATTGTGGTGACATCGCCTATGGGCATACTCGCTACGACTACACAGACGGTTCCATTTTCTGCATAGCCCCCGGGCAAGAGATTACCATCGACTTGAAGGAAGACGAAAAGCCATCATCTGTTTGTTTGCTATTTCATCCCAACCTGATACACGGCACAGAACTGGGTATGCACATACTCGACAGATTTCCATTCTTTTCATATAACAGTAACGAGGCACTTTATATTTCTGAAGAAGAGAAGCAATTCTTTATGGAATCAATGAACCGCATCAGACAAGAAATCAAACAAGAAGCAACCCCATACAACAAGAATCTACTTCGACTTAACATCGAGTTGTTGTTGGAATACCTCCTGCGTCTCTACGACCGCCAGTTTGAGTCACGCAGTCCGTTGAATAAAGAAGCAACTATCAAGTTCCAGCACCAACTAAACGAATACTATATCCACCAACAGGAAAAGGAAATTGTTCTGCCTACCGTCGAATACTTTGCCAATCTTTCCGGCTACTCTACCAAGTATTTCAGCGAACTTGTCAAGAAAGACACCGGTAAGAGTGCTCAAGATTTCATCACCTCTTACATACTGGATGTGGCTATTAACAAGTTGCAGCAACAGGACTCAAGCATCAAAGAGATAGCCTATGAACTGGGATTTCAATATCCTCAGCACTTCACTCGTTTTTTCAGCAAGCAGATGGGGTGTTCGCCAAAAGAATACAAGAACAAGCTTTAACCTCATTATTCCACTCAAAAGCTTCTCCTTTTCTTTTATATTTTATAAAAAAGCCTTATCTTCGCAAGGTATTAATAAATCAAACCTACAAGAAGAATGTATAGTTTTACATGCGACTATTCAGAGGGGGCACACCCTAATATCCTGAAGAAACTACAGGAAAGAAACCTGATGCAGCATCCTGGCTATGGAGAGGATGAGGTGACGAAAGAAGCCATAGAGCTGATTCGCCAACGCATAGGTAACCCAAAAGCAACTATTTATTTCGTGATAGGTGGGACACAGGCCAATATGGCGGTGATCTCTGCCTTGTTACGCACACCGGAAGCCGTGCTTTGTGTAGATGGCGGACATATATGGGCACACGAAACGGGTGCCATCGAGGCAACGGGACATCGTGTCATCACCGTCCCTGGTGTTCAGGGCAAACTCACCCCTGCAGGCATTCAGAAAGCTCTTGACGACTATTTCATGCGTCCGCACATGGTGAAACCGGCTATGGTATATGTGTCTGACGCTACAGAAGTAGGTACTATCTATAAAAAAGCGGAATTACAAGCCATCAGCGAGTTTTGTCGTGCACACAAGTTGTTGCTCTATCTTGACGGGGCTCGACTGGGCAGTGCACTGACGTCTGACGAGAACGACCTCACCCTGCACGACCTGACGGAACTGACGGATGTATTCTATATTGGCGGTACCAAGAACGGGGCGTTGTTTGGCGAGGCCATAGTGTTCAACAATCCTGAGCTGTATCCCGACTTCGTCTATGTGCGCAAGGAACGGGGTGCCTTGTTAGCTAAGGGATGGTTGCTGGGTGTGCAGTTTGGGGAGTTATTCAAAGATGACCTCTATTTCAAGATTGCCCGTCACGCAAACATACTAGCTAAGAAGTTATCAGCAGCCTTGAAGGAAGCGGGCTTTGAGTTCTTGGCAGACTCACCCACCAACCAAGTGTTCCCCATCGTCACACGTGACGAGATGGCTTCTTTGGCAAAGAAGTATATCTTTGAAGAGTGGCAACCGATAGACGACAATCACTCAGCCATCCGCTTCGTCACTTCATGGGCTACAGATGAAGCACATGTGGATGAGTTAATCAAAGACTGTGAAGCATTGAGAAAATAAGAATAAAATCATAATACTATGGGAAAATACATTTTAGCAGTGGACCAAGGCACCAGCAGTTCGCGTGCTATCATCTTCAACAAGAAAGGTGAAAGCTGTGCCGTGGCACAAAAGGAGTTTACGCAGTACTTCCCAAAATCAGGATGGGTAGAGCACAACCCACACGAGATTTGGTCATCTGAAGCATCTGTCATCAGTGAGGCGATGGCGAAGATGGGCATCAACGGAGAAGATATTGCCGCTATAGGTATTACTAATCAACGTGAGACCACCATTGTGTGGGATGTGGAAACCGAAGAGCCTATCTATAACGCTATTGTGTGGCAAGACCGCAGAACAGCTGAGTATTGCGATGAACTGAAGGCACAGGGGGTAACAGACATGATTCACGAAAAGACAGGTCTGATTATCGATGCCTATTTCAGTGCTACGAAAATAAAGTGGATACTCGATAACGTGAGTGGCGCGAGGGTTCGTGCACAACAGGGCAAGCTGCGTTTCGGTACCGTTGACTCATGGCTGGTGTGGCGCTTGACTAAAGGCGCACTGCACATCACCGATGTAACCAACGCTTCTCGTACGATGCTGTTCAATATCCATACCCTGCAATGGGATGAAGACCTGTTGAAGTTGTTTGACATTCCATTGTCGATGATGCCAAAGGTGAAGTCATGCAGCGAGGTATATGGCTATACACAATCACCAATCTTCAACCAACCAGTAGCTATCGGTGGCATAGCTGGTGATCAGCAAGCAGCCCTCTTCGGACAACTCTGTACAGAGCCTGGCAGTGTAAAGAACACCTATGGCACAGGCTGTTTCTTATTGATGAACAGCGGTGAGAAACCCATCATGTCAAAAAACAACCTGCTGACCACCATCGCACTAAAAATCAACAACAAGGTAACCTATGCCTTAGAAGGCAGTATCTTTGTGGGTGGTTCTGTGGTTCAGTGGCTACGCGATGGTTTGGGGATTATCAAGTCGTCGGGCGAGATTGAGGCTTTGGCAGCTACCGTACCAGACACAGGCGGTGTGTATTTCGTGCCGGCACTAACAGGTATGGGTGCTCCTTACTGGGACCAGTACGCACGAGGTAGCATCACAGGTATTAGTCGTGGTACCACCGCTGCCCACATAGCACGTGCTGCATTGGAGGGCATTGCTTTCCAGACGCTCGACATCGTGCAGGCCATGCAGCGTGATGCAGAGCTTCCATTGGCCGAACTGAAGGTGGATGGTGGCGCTTCACGCAACAACCTGATGATGCAGTTCCAGGCCGATATTCTGAACACCAAAGTGATTCGTCCACGTAATCCTGAAACCACAGCCTTGGGTGCTACCTACTTGGCGGGTTTGGCAGTGGGTTTCTGGAAAAGTATTGAAGAAATTCGAGACCAATGGCAGATTGACTCGATGTTCATGCCTACCGACGACCGTCAGTTTGTAGAAGCACAAGTTAAGGGATGGCGTGAGGCTATACAACGCACCTTAACTCCCCAATCATCATTGTAAGACCTAAAATTATAAACACTATGATAGAGAAAATGATTTTTGAGTTCATCGGAACGATGATACTGATTTTGATGGGCGATGGCGTATGTGCCAACGTAAGTTTGGAGAAATCTAAGGCCAAAGGAGCTGGATGGGTAGTAGTTACCTTCGCTTGGGGTCTGGCAGTAATGTGTGGCGTGTTCGTAGCTGGCCCGTATACAGGAGCTCACCTCAACCCCGCAGTTTCCATAGGTTTGGCATTGGCTGGTACCTTCGAATGGAACCTTGTGGTGCCTTATATCATTGCCCAGATGCTGGGAGGTTTTGTAGGTGCCGTATTGGTATATATCTATTTCAAGGACCACTACGATGCTACCTCAGATGCTGATGCGAAATTAGGTACTTTCTGCACCATCCCTGCCATCCGCAACAAGGGACGTAATCTGGTAAGCGAAATCATTGGCACCTTCGTGTTGGTTTATGTCATCTTAGCCATCGGCAATGTGGGCAACACCCCAGAGTTGGGCATGGGTAGCCTCGGCGCTTTCCCTGTTACCTTCCTGATTGTTGCCATCGGCATGTCATTGGGTGGAACCACAGGTTATGCCATCAATCCTGCCCGCGACCTGGCTCCTCGTTTCGCTCACTTCATACTGCCTATCAAGGGTAAGCGTGACAGCGACTGGAGCTATTCTTGGGTACCTGTAGTAGGACCTATCATTGGTGGCGCCATTGCAGCAGCTTTGTATTTGTTAGTATAATATTATAACTCTATGAATAGGAATTTTGTCTTTGGTAGCCTACTCTTGGCATTGGCAGCCTGCAATTCGCAGCCAGCAGTTGACGAGCTGACCATGATTGTAGGTACTTATACCTTCGCCGAAAGCGAGGGCATCTATACCTATAAGTTCGACCAAGAGAACGGTACAGTCAGACCTTTGGAGGTCATCAAAATGGATAATCCCTCCTACCTCACACTCTCTGCCAACCAGCAAGTGATGTACGTGGTGAGTGAGAAGCACGATGAGACGGCTTCAGTGTCTGCATTCAAGTTCGACAAGGAGAATGGTACTGCCGAACTGATGAACCAGGAACCCACTTTTGGAGAAGACCCCTGCTATGTGGCTACCAACGGCAAGATTGTGACTACTGCCAACTACTCAGGTGGCAGTATGTCGATATTCCCCCTGCGTTACGACGGCTCGCTAGAGCCCGTTGATACCATCTTCTGTGGCAACATAGGCGGCCCAGACATGAGCCGTCAGGAAACGCCCCACGTACATTGCACAGCCTTCACTCCTGATGGTAAGCAACTGTTGGCTACCGACTTCAGTGCCGACCGCATCTTGCATTTTGATGTAGAAGCCGATTCATCCAAGCCTCATCTGAAGTTGGAGAACACAGCGATTAATGAAGATTCTGGTCCTCGTCACATCACGTTCAGCAAGGATGGCAGGTTTGTCTATATTATCGGCGAGCTAAGTGAGACTGTAACAGTATGCAACTACAACAATGGAAAGATGGAAGTAATTCAAACCATTGAAACACATCCACAGGCTGACCGTCATGCTGCAGACATCCACCTCTCGCCTGACGGCAGGTTTTTGTATGCCAGCGTGCGTAATATAGATGACGGATTGGCTATCTTTGAGGTGAACCAAGAGACGGGTATGCTGAAGAAAGTGGGCTATCAGTTTACTGGTAAGCACCCACGCAACTTCAACATCACCCCTAACGGCAAGTATGTGCTGGTAGCTGATATGAACGACAACAAGATTGAAGTATTTGAAAGGAACATAAAAACTGGCATGCTGGTTAACACTTATCGCGATATCATCATCAGTCAGCCAGTATGCATAGTTTTTGCAAAATAGAGCGAAACCTATTGAGAATTATGAGTAGTTTTATGAATAATGTATCATTGGCCACCGCACGCAGAACCATTCTAGCTTGTGCTTTGATGGGGTGCAATCTGTTTGCAGTGATGGCACAAACCGAAGTGACACCAGGTGTGACTTTCGGCAAGAAATTTGGCGTGACCTACATACTGCCTCAGACAGAAATCGTCATTGAGGCCAAAGCTACACGACAACATTACGAACCAGGACAATTCAGTAAGTATGCCGAGCGCTATTTGCGCCTGAGTGGCGTAAAGCAGGAAGCCGAAACCACATGGACTTTGGACAATGTTCAGGTAAAGACAGTGGGTGTACCTGATAAAGACAACATCTATTTCGTTGAGATGAAAGACCGCAGCACAGCCCCATTGATGGAACTGACTGCCGATGGTATTGTGCGCTCCATTAACCTTCCCTACGTAGGTGAACCAAAAACAGCACAGCCTGAAGTACAGCAAGTGACAGAACCCGACCTTGACCCTCGTTCATTCCTGACCGAAGAGATCTTGATGTCTGCCTCAACTGCAAAGATGGCGGAGCTGGTGGCTCGTGAGATATACAGCATTCGCGAGAGCAAGAACACCCTGCTGAGAGGCGAAGCTGACAATCTGCCCAAGGATGGAGCACAACTGCAGATCATGCTGGATAACCTGAACAAGCAGGAGAAAGCTATGGTGCAGATGTTTGAGGGAAAGGTAACCACCGATACCCATCCATTCTCTATGAGGATAGCCCCTGAGGAGATGAACAACCGCGTTGTGTTCCGTTTCTCCAAGCGATTAGGTTTTGTAGACGCCGACGATCTGGCTGGTGAGCCTGTAGAACTGACCATCGTCAATAAGCACCTGATACCAGAACAGCCTGCCGAACCAACTGAAGGCAGAGGTAAGACTCTCGTCAACATACTGACTAACGGCAGCAAGACTGCCTTAGACGGTGTAGCCTACAACGTTCCTGGCAAAGCTGATGTCAAACTCACCTTCAACCATAAGGACATTATCAACACCGAAATGTCATTCACCCAGTTTGGCATTCGCGAATATCTCTCAGATCAGTTGTTTAACAGAAATACTGTGACTAAAGTGCAGTTTGATGTGACAACTGGTGCCTTATTAAAAATCGAAAGATGAAAAAAGTATTGTACGTTTTGATAGGAATCTTGTTGGCACGATGCATCTCCTCGCCAACAGAGAAACAATCTACCCTTGAGCCTGTAGATTATGTTACCACCCTTATGGGTACCCACTCCAAGTACACCCTCTCCACGGGTAATACCTACCCCGCTGTAGCCCTACCCTGGGGCATGAACTTCTGGACACCGCAGACAGGCAAGATGGGTGACGGATGGGCATATGTCTATGATGCCGACAAGATTCGTGGTTTCAAGCAAACCCACCAGCCCAGTCCGTGGATCAACGACTACGGTCAGTTCAGTCTGATGCCTATCGCCGACAAGATAGTGTTCGACGAGGAAGAGCGTGCCAGTTGGTTTTCACACAAGGCAGAAACCGCCACGCCTTATTACTATAAAGTATATTTGGCTGACTACGACATCACCACCGAAATCACGCCTACCGAACGTGCTGCCGTATTCCGTTTCACCTTCCCAGAGAGTGAGCAATCGGCTATAGTCATCGATGCTTTCGACAGAGGCTCATATATTAAGGTACTCCCAAATGAAAAGAAAATCATAGGCTACACCACCCGCAACAGCGGAGGCGTACCAGAGAACTTCAAAAATTATTTCGTTATCGAGTTCAGCAAATTATTTACCAATGTTTCTGTGGTAGATAACCAAGCCATCAAGGACGATGCTACCGAAGCCGAAAGCACCCATGCTGGTGCCATTGTAAGTTTCCCAACCCACAGAGGCGAGACGGTAGTAGCAAAGGTGGCTTCCTCATTCATCAGCTATGAGCAAGCAGAACGTAACCTCCAAGAAGTAGGTGCCCGTTCATTTGATGAGGTGTGCGATGCTGCACGTACCACATGGAACGAGACCTTGGGCAAGATAGAGGTAAACGACGACAATATCGACCATCTGCGCACCTTCTATAGCTGTCTGTACCGTTCTGTACTCTTCCCCCGCAGTCTCTATGAGATAGATGCTGCCGGCAAGCCAGTACACTATAGTCCGTACAACGGCGAGGTACTGCCAGGCTATATGTTTACCGACACGGGCTTCTGGGACACCTTCCGCTGCCTGTTCCCCTTCCTCAACCTGATGTATCCCAGCATGAATGTTAAGATGCAGGACGGCTTGGCCAATGCCTATAAGGAAAGTGGCTTTCTGCCAGAATGGGCTAGTCCGGGACATCGCAACTGTATGGTGGGCAACAACTCAGCATCTGTCGTAGCTGACGCCTATCTGAAAGGCTTGCGCGACTATGACATTGAGACCTTATGGGAAGCAGTGATACACGGAGCCAACAACGCTCATCCTACCATTGGTTCTACCGGCCGTAAAGGTGTAGAATACTATAACAGTCTTGGCTATGTGCCTTATAATGTGGGCATCAACGAGAGTGCTGCCCGCACATTGGAATACGCTTATGACGACTGGTGCATCTATCAGTTGGGCAAGGCATTGGGCAAGCCAGAGAGCGAAATCGCTATCTATGCACAGCGTGCCATGAACTACCGCAACCTGTTTGATGCCGAGAGCAAGTTGATGCGTGGCAAGAACGAGGACGGTACCTTCCAAAGTCCGTTTAACCCTTTGAAATGGGGCGATGCATTTACCGAAGGTAATAGCTGGCACTACACATGGTCAGTGTTCCACGACCCACAGGGACTGATTAACCTCATGGGTGGCAAGCAAGAGTTCACCCATATGATGGACTCAGTCTTCTCCGTACCACCTATCTTCGACGACAGCTACTACGGTTTCCCCATCCACGAGATTCGTGAAATGCAGATTATGAATATGGGTAACTATGCACACGGCAATCAACCTGTACAGCACATGATATACCTCTACGGCTATGCAGGCGAACCCTGGAAGGCACAATACTGGATTCGTGAGGTGATGGACAAGCTCTATGCGGCAACGCCTGATGGCTATTGCGGTGACGAGGACAACGGACAGACCTCTGCCTGGTATGTGTTCTCAGCTTTGGGCTTCTACCCTGTATGCCCGGGTAGCGGACAATACGTACTGGGCACTCCTTATTTCAAGGAAGTAAAACTTCATTTAGAAAACGGGAAAACCGTGGAAATCAAAGCTTCAGATTGTTCTGCCGACAACAAATACATTGACAAGATGAAGGTCAATAGCAAGAACTGGCAGCACAACTACCTGAACCATGATGATCTGATGAATGGTGCCAAGATTAAGTTGCAAATGGTG
>JAEEGF010679295.1_pt1 | contig 11049 bp, 7 predicted proteins | sample 9134171 | NCBI WGS metagenome assembly JAEEGF01 (sample SAMN16246542, study PRJNA631951) | gut metagenome | biome: gut microbiome; feature: rumen; material: AP-attached | host: Bos | place: Iran: Karaj | collected 2018-10
TAAATGCCCATGTTCATAAGGTTGTTTGTAAGTAAGCGTCCGATCAGAAATTCCATTGAGAAGTAGAAAAGCTGCTTCTGTCCACGGCCTGAAACGGTTTCCTTGGTGCTCATCCAGTTCTCACTGGCCTGGTCACGGATCATTTCGCCGAGAGTAAGGAAAGTTTCTGAACTGTCTCCGTACTTGTATGAACGTCCATAGGTCTGAACGAATCTGTCCTGAAACTGACGCTTGAATTCTTCTTTGGTTGTAAACATAAATATTCCCTTCTATTTCAGCTTGGCTCTGAGGATGACTCCCGCAAACGGAGCCAGTCTGATCTTCATGGCATACTTCATGCCGTGCTTGCCAGGCTTGGTTGCCCTTACCTTGGTAATGTTACACATGTTGCAGCCACTGTAAATGTCTCTTTCTGAGTTCATGATTTCGGTGTAGAAGCCGTATGTCGGTGCTCCGATCTCAAACTCCTCATATGATACAGGAGCCATGTTGAGTACGGTGACGTATACGTATTCGCCGCCGTATCTGACGTAACTGTATACTCTCTGTTCATTGTTGTCAGCGTCGATCCACTTGAACCCATCCCAGGTATAGTCATCCTTCCAGAAGGCAGGATCGCTGCTGTAGATGTTGTTCAGATCACGCATCATTCTCTTGAATGAATCATGTGCCGGATACTGCAGTAAGAACCAGTCAAGTTCCTTATGCTCGTCAAATTCCCTGAAGGAAGCTATTTCATTGCCCATGAAGTTGAGCTTCTTTCCCGGGTGGGTATACATGTATACCATGAGGTTACGGCACTGGGCGAATTTCTGCTCATAGCTGCCCCACATCTTGTCAACGATCGTTCCCTTGGAGTGAACTACCTCATCATGTGAGAATGGCAGGATGAATTTCTCAGAGTAGAAATAAGCCATAGAGAAGTTTATCAAATTGTGATGGTATTTTCTATACTCAGGGTCCATTTTATAGTACCTGAGGGTATCGTTCATCCAACCAAGGTCCCACTTGTAGTCAAAGCCGAGTCCGCCGTATTCTACCTTTTCCGTTACGCGCGGATAGCTGGTTGAGTCCTCAGCTATGATCATGGCAGTCGGATACTCCTGGTGCAAATGGTAGTTGAAACGCTTGATGAAGCTGATGGCTCCGCTGTTTTCACCCTTGGTTGAATCCCCGTTATGATATATGAGATTGCTGACGGCGTCAACTCTTAAGCCATCCATGTGGTACTTATCGAGCCATAATCCGGCACTGCTCATCAAGAAACTTACGACTTCATTTCTGGCAAAGTCGAAGTAGTATGTATCCCACTGGCTTTCACTGCGGGAAGGATCACCGCTCTCATACAGGCAGGTTCCGTCAAACTTGACCAGACCGAAACCGTCCTTGACGAAGTGAGCCATTACGATGTCCATGATGACGCCGATGCCGTTGCGGTGGCAGGCATCAATGAACATCATCAGCTGGTAACAGTTGCCGTATCTGGAGGTAACACTGAAGTAACCATATTGCTGATAGCCCCATGAACCGTCGAACGGATATTCGTTCAGCGGCATTAACTCAATGTGGGTATAGCCCATGTCCTTAACATACGGGATCAGTTCATCTATCATCTCATAATAGGTGAACCATCTTCCGGCACCGTGATGCTTGAAGCCTCCCAGATGAACTTCATAGATGTTCATCGGTCTGTCAAGATTGAGGCTGCGGTTCTTCATCCACTCATCGTCAGTCCACTTGTATTCATCAAGGTCAACGACCTTGCAGACCCAGCCGGGTCTCATTTCATTATAGAAGGCATATGGGTCGCTCTTTTCAACAAAGGTACCGTCCTGCTGCTCAATGACATACTTGTACTGAGCATATTCCTTGAGGCCCTTGACCGTGACCTCCCATATTTCCCTGTTGATCTTCGTTAACAATGTTTCGTTTCTGTTCCAGTTATTGAAGTCGCCAATGAGTCTGACGCTTCTGGCGTTTGGTGCATATAATCTGAAAACGACTCCGTCTTCAGTAAAGTGTGCTCCGAAAACATTGTAGGCTTTGGTTGAATAACCGTCGTAATATGATTGTAATTCTTTCTTATCCATATCAATACACTCCACAATTCACCATCCTAATTATACCTTAATTAGGTATTTTATGTGAACACTAATATGACAGTCATAACGGATAAAATGGTTTATATATAACCCATATCATCATATATGGTAGTCGTGTCTCAGATGAATATGGTGAAAACGTCCTGCAAGTGATACAGATAAACAATTATATGATTACGGATATTTTAAGGTATTTATATATGTATTTGTTTATGATAGAATGTTTCCAGATACGGGGGTATACCGCTATGAGACAGAACGCGAAATACAAACAGATTGAATCATATATACTGGGAAAGATAAATTCCGGCGAACTCAGTCCGGGCGATCAGATTGAAACGGAAAAACAGCTGTGTGAAAAGTTCGGTATCGGACACATTACCATCAACAAGGCTCTGAACAATCTGGCTACCAGAGGCTACATAACCAGAACCCCAGGCAAGGGCTCATTCGTCTCTCATCAGATGATGGTCAAGACGATCCGCCGTAACCCGATCAGTTTTACCAAGGACATGGCATCATTGGGCATGGTTGCCGGCAGTAAACTCGTAGAGTACAAGATCCTTCATGCCTCAGCAGTTCCTGATGTTCAGAAATACCTGGAGCTGGAAGACAATGACCTCATCCATTATTTTGAGAGGATCCGTACTGCAGACGGCACGCCAATCGCCATCAGCTATACATACATTTCTGCCAAGATCATACCGGCAATTGACATAAGCTATCTGGAGGGAGGCTCTTTCCAGGCTTATCTTGATTCAATCAACTTCCCGGAAAGAACAGGTGCCGTTTACATGATGAGCGCTCATCTGCCTACGGCTGAGCAGAAGCGCCTGCTGGGAGTAGACAGCGTTGCCCTGTTAAGGAATTCACACATTACCTACATCGGGGACGAGATACCGTTTGAATACATCCAGACCTATTATCTCTGCGACCGTTACGAATACATGTTCTCAACGGTCGAGAACAAGAGCGACATCTTCAAGAATGCCGTAAGATAAGTAATGAAACGCATACCCGCAAGAGCGGGTTTTAATTTGGGAAAAGGTTTGCTTTTGGGAGTAATAAATGATATAGTAGGTAACGTTGCTGAAAAGCACGCGTGAGTTCGAAACCATCCTCACGTTAATAAAAACTAAGGAGAAGTATTAAAATGAAAGACAAGAAACTGCTTTACATGGCACAGGGAGCCCTGATTGCGGCTCTGTATGTCGTGCTGACCATGATCTTTGCGTCGATCTCATTCAGCCAGGTTCAGGTCAGAATTGCCGAAGCGCTGACGATCTTGCCGGTATTCACACCGGCAGCCATTCCGGGTTTGTTCATCGGGTGTCTGCTGGGTAATTCCCTTGGCGGCGCCGTGATCGTTGACATCATCGCCGGCAGTATTGCCACCCTGATTGGTGCCATCGGAACCAGAATGCTCAGGAAGACACCTTATCTGGCCGTTCTTCCGCCAATCATCGCCAATGCACTGATCGTACCGTTCGTACTGCGTTATGCCTACCAGATCGAGTTACCGATTCCGTTCATGATGCTGACGGTAGGTGCCGGGGAAGTAATATCAGCCGGCATGCTCGGACTGATACTGTACTTTGCTCTGAAGAAGCACGCCAAGAAGTTATTTGGTACAGAGGATTAAGAAAAGCAAACAGGACAATAGAACCAGTAAGAAATAAGCAGACCCAGAATAAGCCATGAGGCTTGATCAATAGTCTGCTTTTTCTTATGATGTACGGTTTCTTTTACCATTTAGAGAAGAAATTGCTGTTGATTCCCTCGACCAGCAGGCTCTCACCCTTATCAGTTATGAAGTGATAGACCCGTAACAGTTCCGTATCATAGGAATATGTGCTGTTTGCCGACGGATACTCCTCGATGTACATTTTGGTGCCGTCGCCTATGGTCATGTAGGTATCCGGGAATGACGGATCCTTTACATAAGGCATGTCGTATTCCACCTGACGATCGCTTATATATGAAGATATTACTACGTGAACAGTTGATTCACTGAATACCAGATCAGATATATAAACATAATAACCCTCATCTTCATGATGTCGCTGGCCTTCCTGCCACCACTTGCCTATTAAGCGGTCACTGAACTCAGAATAGAACAACCGAACTACATCCTCTGTATGAAGATTAAATTCCGCACGTTCAAATTCAGCATATCCCCCACGGTCACCATACTGCATCATCATGACCTTGCCATCATTATTGGAAGTAGTAAAGTCCACAGTGCCGTAAGATATGGAACCATCAAATACTGAAAATGTGCCTTCCCCTTTTACTGAGAAGTTATTATCTTCCATTTTCTGCCATTTCAACAGGACAAACAATCCACCGTTTGACCAGTAAGCATTGCCGTCTTCAAAAAACTCATAGTACTGGCCGTCATGCTGCCACTTGCCCACGATCTCGTATTCCTCGACCGTAGGTTCGATTATCACAGGTTCATCAGGTATTATCGGTTCAGATTCAGCGTGACCTGTAATGGTAATCGGGAATATCAAAAGCGTCACTGCCGCAAAGCTGATCAACAGTTGCAGCAGCTTCTTCTTGCCGCTTTCTCTTACAGGTTCTTCCCTGATTTTCCGGTTGAACTCATCAGGAAGTTCCCTGTATTCCTCCGATCTGTAGAATTCCATCCTAAAGCACTCCGAGTTCCTTCATCTTTTCCAATAATTCCAGGTTCATTTCCCTGCGCACGTCATAGACGTCCTTTTCCTCACAGTCTCTGACAAAGCGGAAGGTCAGTCCCTTGCCTACTTCCTGTAAGCCAAGACACTTAATGTTTCCGTAATCAGCATTTAATACTCTCTTGACATCCGTATTCTCAGGCAGAGTCAGATCTACGACTGCCTTTGATTCATATGAAGACTTATTCAGTATGTTCTTCATGGCGCTGTTATTGAAGATCTTCTCGTTTCCACCGTTATCGGTAAGGGCCGTTGTCCTGATGCCGATGTCAGTAACCTTGCCGGTGAATCCGTTGACTTCGATGATGTCGCCGACCTTGTATTCCTGTTCAAACAGCAGGAATATGCCGGTCATCAGGTCATTGATCAGATCCTGAGCAGACATACCGATAATCAACCCTAAGATTCCCAAGCCGGCGATGATGCCGTTGATGTCAGCGCCTAATATTCTTAATGACCAGATCACAGACAGTATCAGAGCTGCGTAGTCAATAAGGCTCTTTAATAAGGTAACAACCGTGCTTTCCTTTTTGATCAGGCTGAGCAGAAGCTTCAGCAGATACTTGATCACCATTATTGCCGCAACGATGGCCACGACCTTTAGCAGTGATCTCATGTTGATCTCAACGTTCAGCAGAAATTCGTTGAACCTGAGTCCGGTCAGCTGTCCCAACAGTAAAGCCGCTGCGAGTATGATGATCGCAATGATTATGTTCCTGGTTTCCTTCATATTATTCTCCTTATACTTCTTGTTACTAAGATATTATAACATCAATCACTGATGAAAAAAGGCTTACGCCAGTAAACCTTTTTCATTTTTATTTTCAATTTCGTCAAGCAGTTCCTCAAGCTTCTTGCGGTCGGTCTCAATTTCCAGTCTTGTCTTTCTGCTTAATGACTCCTCAAACTCGTTGACGAGTTCCGTTATCCTGTTTCTTTCCGGCCCCATGGTTTCCTCATAGATCCTGCTTGCCCTTAATAAAGTCAGTACGTTCTCTTCCTCTTCACGTGGGCTCTGCTTCAGATACTGCAGCTTTTCAAACCTTGCCGCGGCTTCTTCTTCAGATATCTTATTGTCCTCGCTCTGGATGATGGCCTTCTTTTCCAGGCCTGTTGAAACTACCTTTACTTCTACCTGTAACAGCGAGTTGATGTCGTAGGTATAGGTTATCTCAATGGCCTCCTTGCCCTTCGGACCTACCGGTACGTCCACAGTCAGTTCTCCTAACAGAAGATTGTTTCTGGCCAGGTAGCTTTCACCCTGAAGAACCTTGACGGTCACGTATCTCTGGTTGTCATAGGCCGTATATACCGTCTGCTTCTTGCTTACGGGGATGACGGTGTTTCTTTCAATGATCGGCAGATACTGTCCCGGCACCTCAAAGGCCCCGTTGTCCCTGACTACTTCCGTACCCAGGGTAAACGGACAGACATCGGTAAGAATGACTTCCTCCACCTGCTTATCCCTTTCCTTCATGGCACACTGCAATGCTGCACCGACAGCCACTGACGTATCAGGGTCAAGATAGTATTCCGGGCGGATGCCGGTGATCTTTGTTACATAGCTGCGTACCGTCGGCAGTCTCGTTGCCCCGCCAACCAGTATTATCCTGTCCAGATCCTCAAGAGAGATCTTGGCATCGCGCAGACTCTTTTCAATCGGCTTCTTCAGTCTTTCCAACAGTTCGGAACATCTTTCCTCGTATTCCTCAAGTGTAAATATTTCCTCATGAGGCGTACCGAACAGATTGACGTTCATTGTCCCGACATTACTGTCAACGTATCCGCACTTGCAACGCTCGGCTGCCTTGTAGATGTTATTCAGTGTAAAGACGTCAACGACCGGTACCAGTCTGGCGATCCTTTCCAGATACATGTCAACCAGTACCTGCGTGAAGTCCTCGCCGCCCAGCTGGTTATCCCCGGCTATGGCGTATACTTCCATGATGTTCTTGTAGTATTCCAGGATCGTTACGTCAAAGGTACCGCCGCCAAGGTCAAAGACCATGCAGCGCTCGATCTTTCCTGAATCGCCTACCCCATAGGCAATAGCCGAAGCGGTTGGCTCATTGATGATCCTTGATACATTAAGTCCTGCCAGTTCCCCGGCTCTCTTGGTAGCCTTTCTCTGCTTGTCATTGAAGTAGGCCGGAACGGAAATGATGGCCTCACTGACCTCTTCCTTCAGGTATACTTCCGCATCTTCCTTCAGAGAACGCAGTACAAAACTGGAAAGTTCCTCCGAATTGAACTTATGGCTTCCCAGTTCATATTCCTTTTCAGTTCCCATGGTGCGCTTGAAGACTCTGGCGCTCCTGTCAGGATGCAGGTAGCCGTATTCACGGGCTGTCTCCCCTACCAGGATCTTGTCTTCATCATCCACGCTGACAACTGACGGCGTCAGTTTCCTGCCAAGACGGTTAGGTATTATCTGTACCTCACCATCGATGAAACAGGCTACCAGACTGTTTGTCGTTCCCAAATCTATTCCTATTAACATTTATCTGACCTTCTTCTTAAGTACGTTCATGCCGATGACGAAATCTTCCTCATCAGGCCATTTCTCATGTCCCTCTACGGCTCTCTTATATGCTCTCTCGTTGAAGCCCGTGATCTCCTCCAGATCCATCATGAAGATGTCCAGATCCTTGCATGAGCCATACGGACAGTTTTCACACAGACGGTGATCCTTCAAACCCATCATTAATAAACTTGCCTCAGCCCCTCTGTCAAGCAGCGCCAGCATTCTGACCTTTCTGGTCAGATACAGCAGTTCATCCGTCCTGGTTTCAGCCAGTCTTTCCTCGATGACCTTCAGGGCTTTTTCAGCATATTCAGCCTGCTTTTCCTTATTGCCCAGGTGGAAATAGGCAAAAGCCAGATTGCCGGCAACTCTTGAGTAATCGCCATTCTGTTTCTGTTCTTCCTTCTTCAGCCACTTCTGCAGCACAATGGCTTCCCCACGGTATCTTCTGTCTTCCGCTGCCAGCATTCTGTCAGTTTCCATGGCATCATACTCATCCAGCAGAGCGTTGAAGTTCGCCCGGTCAAACTTGGCCTTGAAGATGCTGTTGTCCAGAATGTCCTTGGTGATCACGGCTCTGTAGAAGCTGTTTTCCAGAGGACGCTGCTTCTTCCAGACTGAAAGATGCTGACGCATTTCCGCATCCATGCCAAACTGGGCATAGATGTCGAAGATGAGCTTGTTACCGGCATAGTTATACTTGCCCATGATCTCCCTGACGACCTCTACGGCTTCTTCAGGTCTGCCCATTCTCCGCAATATCTGAACCTTGTGCAGATAGTAGCGGGACTGATCATTCTTCCTGTCCTTTACTATCTCAATGGTCCTGTTGATGTTTTCCAGAGCCTTGTCCAGCTCGTTTCTCATGGCATATACATAGCTCAGACGGAAATAGCTGTCCAGTGTATCCGGCTCATGGCTCTGCAGAATGAGGAAGTGTTTTTCAGCCTCTTCCAGTTCATTGAGATACATGTGGCACATTCCGGCATAGAAGTGTCCGCTGTAGTCGCCATTTTTCTCCAGCGACTTCAGATACCACTGCAGTGAATCACGGCAGTGATGCTTCAGATCCTGATAGTAGATGTATCCTATCTGAGAATCAACTGAAGCCGGATGTCTGGGGTTTTCAGCCAGTTCCTTATACATCTTCAGTGCTTCATCGTATTTCTCAGCCTTGACCAGTAGCCAGGCCTTGTAATCCATGAGGGCCCTGTTGCTGCTGTTGCATTCCAGTCCCTTGTCGGCCAGTTCCATCATGATGTTGCGGTCTTCTTCCTTATTGCCGTTGAGACTGTCATCTCTGATGCACAGCATCCGGTAATACAGATCATCGGAGAAATTGTAGTCCTTTACCCTTTCTCCCATCTCCTCAACGGATTTTTCATACTTCTTCAGAGCCTCATCCATCTTCTTCTCTGAGCCTTCCAGTAACAGACCCTGACAGTACAGTACGGCCGGATCGTTTTCCAGTCCGCTTTCCAGTAAGAACTTCAGTTCATTCTCGGCATCCTCATAGGCTCCGTTTCTGATCAGGATCCTGATCTTGAGAATGTATACTGAAAGATCCGTCTTGCACAGATCCAGACTCTTGTTGATTGCGTCATAGGCTTCCCTGTCCAGTCTCTGATAGAACAGGGCATATGCCAGTAACAGATATCCGTGATAGGCATCAGGTCTTTCCCTGATCAGAAGACTGGCATACTCTGCTGACTTCTCATAATTCTTTTCAGCCAGAGTGATCTGTGACATCTGCGTGAGAATGTCCGACTTGTCTGAGGCGTTGGCTAAGGCTTCCTCGTATGCAGCCATGGCCTCATCAAGTTTCTTCACATGGTAGTAATAGTATCCCTTGCGTCCGTACATTTCACCCAGACGCTTCTTTCTCTTGATGTTTTCCTCACTGTCTTCCGGCAGTTCCTTTATGACTTCAATCAGATTGTCCAGATTGGACTGCACCTTGTCATAATCCTCCGTTATGAAGGCTATGTTGCTCATGAGGTTATAGTAATTGAACTTGTCGCTCTTTTCCGGGTCAATGGAATTGGCCAGTTCAATGGCCTTGTCATTGATGTTGTTTTCCAGATAGCACCAGGCCAGATCAGACTTGGCTTCCTCATCATCGGGATGTTCCTCAAGCCATCTGATCTTCTGCTCAATGACGTTTTCATTCCATTTCTTTCTGGTCTGATCCAGATTGTATATCTGCTGGGAATCACCGCCGGCTGCTCTCATTAATTCATTCAGCTGTTTGATTCCCTCTTCATGCCTGTTGGTATCAGCCAGGATGTTGGCATACATCCACTTGAGATTGGCATGTTCCGGATAAAGGCCCAACAGATGTGTACACACTTTTTCAGCCTCTTCATAATCCTTCTTGCCCATGCACTCGCTTATCAGCATGGAACCGATGTAGATGTCATCAGAAAACTGCTGATACAGTTCTCTCAGTTCATTCAGCGCATTCTCGTCCTCAAAGTGGATCTTATATGACAGGGCCAGTGCCGTGCCGTAAGGATGCTGCTCCGGAAGTGACAACATCTCATCTATGATCTCCTTAGCCGATTCGTCATCCTTTCTTCTGATGGCCAGATAACAGCCCAGATACTTCTGACACATGTCCCCGTCCTTGCCCGGGACAAACATGTTCATCGGCAAGGTATCATTATAGGTAATGCCGTTAATGACGATGTAATCGATGAAGTCCTTTGGATAGCGTCCGTACAGTTCCTCCGTTCTGTCCCTGAACGAGAATTCCCTGTCCATTAATACCCATACGTCATGGGTAATGAAATACTTCTCCATTAGGAAGTTAAGCAGACAGTCCTCAACAGCCATGCGGCTGTCCAGAGCCTGGCAGACATCATCACTGAAGAGTTTCTGCCATTCCTCAACGCTGTTGCGTCTCGGGAAATCTGCATACAGTTCCTCAAGCTTATCACGCCAGTGATCTACCGGCTTCTTCTCCGTCATTAATCCACTGGTTTCATCGGCGTACTTCAAAGCCTCTTCGTAGGCATTACGAAGTTCCTTGAATTCTTCCGGCTTATCCTCCGGATTGGTGTCGGCAAGCTTTTCACGGTAGGCTCTCGTTATTTCCTTCTTATCCCTTGTAGGTTCAATGCCAAGTATTTCCCAGAACATGTCTGCACCTCCAAAAGTCCTTCTTATTAATGATATCATATTTAAAGCGTCAGATACTTTTTTGCTGATTTTTATGCTCTTTTGGTCCATAATAATCCTTGTACAACAGGAGCGACATTATGATTTTAAACCAGATAGACGACAGACTGCTGAAGCTGGCAGACAGAAGTGACAGGGAATTAAGAAGCATCTATGAGGAAATAGACCGGATCTGCATGGTCAACTCTGACCGGGTCCTTTCCGCCTTCATTGAAAACCAGGTTTCCTATTCCGATTTCGCCGACATCAACGGATACGGCAACTACGATGCCGGCAGAGACAAACTGGAAAGGATCTTTGCCACGGTATTAGGCTGTGAGGATGCCCTGGTGCGTCCGCAGATCATGAGCGGCACCAATGCCCTGTATCTGGCTTTCTCAGCTCTTCTGAAGTACGGTGATACCTTCATCTCACTGACCGGTACGCCTTATGATTCTTTGCAGGAGATGATCGGTCTTTACGGCAATTCCAGTCAGTCGTTGATGGCTAACGGCGTGAAGTACGAACAGATAGACCTGATCAGTAATGAATTTGACGAAGA
>JAEEGF010187705.1_pt1 | contig 11048 bp, 7 predicted proteins | sample 9134171 | NCBI WGS metagenome assembly JAEEGF01 (sample SAMN16246542, study PRJNA631951) | gut metagenome | biome: gut microbiome; feature: rumen; material: AP-attached | host: Bos | place: Iran: Karaj | collected 2018-10
GGCTATCGTATTACAGCCGCTGAGTTTGAGTATGCAACAAATGTGACCGCATCGAGAACGTTCAGGATCCAGTATGGTACCAGATATCTTGGAACAAATGGACGTTTCACTACAACGCAGACAACCTGGGAAATGGACGGTGAAGGATACATTTCAAGCGGAAGTGGAAACAGCAAAGTATATCTCTACTTCAACAATGGCTATGCTGCTACACAAAGGCAGAAGCCCGAGCCAAGCGAGAGATTCGGTATTGACTCAAACAATAACATCTACCAGTTACAATGGCCAACATATTTTATCACTTATCTTTATTCAAATGGCACAAGATATGGTATGATCAGTAACACCACTGGTGAGAAGGCTACTTATCAGGAGATTAGTACCTCAAATGCATCTGTAGGTAACTTTACACTTAAAGTTTATGACAAGAGTGGTGCAAATCCTGAGACCATCAACGTTACTGGCAATGGAACCTATCCTCTTACAGGTTTGAACAACGATGCCGTGAAGTTTGGCGTTATCGGACAGGGCCTCGTTCGCGCTTCGCTCACCATCCAGGCGCTCGACCCGTACCTCGACCAGATGTCGGTATGGTGTTATGACAACACCCAGCCTGAAATCAAGCTGTCACAGACATTCCATGCCAGCGACTTCAGTGTGAGTGGCGGAGAGTTCGACTTCTACCTGCCCGACGACTGTTTAGGTGACGAAGTGCAAATCAAATTCGAAGACCTTAGCAGCCCATACGTCGATGAGACTTACGATACTTATGAAGCAGCAACAGGTCCACACTACTCTCGCTTGAACTTCGTACGTTCGGCTCACTACGATGCCTTCGGCACAACCAACAATATAATCTACACCAACCCCAGCGAAGCAGCCAACGCACGACTGGAACGCCTGAAAGTTGGCATCGTGGGTAGTGCACCATTCAAATTCAACAACACCGACCAAGTGGGAAGCAGCGGTGGAACAATCGAGGAATACGCTTTCTCGCTCGCTAATTATGCCGCTGAACCTAACAACGGTAGCTTTGGTGAAATGAAGTTCACTGTTAGTAGCACTTCACAATCCGACACTCGCTACGTGTTCACTACCGACGAGACGCGCTACAACATTGCGCCGACAACAGCTACACAGCACCGTGCATACGCGTTCTATGAGATGAAGGTGAACATCCACTCTACCACCTATGAGCCTAGAGTCAAGTTCACGAAGATTTACGACAAGACTCTCTACGGCACAGGCCAGACAGATGCCTTCTACGGTGCTGAGATTTCTACCACAGCCCCTGCAAGCGTGGGTGCTGGATATGCTTCTACCGACGAGGTGCATGAGAGAATGGCTGCTCGCATCGAGGCTGGAACCGACGACTTCGGCAACGAGGCACCTGCAAGTGCCAAGCAGCTCCTCTACATTGACTTCAGCAAACTCGATGGTGTCTATCAGAGAACAACCGAGGAGCATCAGTCAATGGAAGATTACGGCGCAACTAATGCAGCCAACTGCCTGATGTTTGTGCCTAACGGCGCAGGTGCTACCGTCAAAAATGTGGCTGAGAAAGTAGGAACGAATTCATATCGTGCTACCTACAACATCGTGCTCACCGATAAGGAGCCTTTCTACTCTCCATACGACATCCAGGTGCCAAGTGCACGAACAATGACCTATAAGCGCATGATTACGACCGACAAGTATGGAAAGGTGCAGGCTGCCTCGATTATTCTGCCCTTCGCCATTGCCTTAGACGAGAACGCTAGGCACACGAATGCAGACGGAACATCGTTTACACTGCACACCATGCAGTCGAGTCAGGCTCTGAGAGTTGACGACGACCAGGTGGTTGCCTTCTTCCCGCCTTTGGCTGACGTAACCACTGCTGCTGCCAACACACCTTATCTGGTGAAGATTGATGGCAATAGTAGTGAAGATAACATTACCTTCTCCATCGTACAGCCAGGTGCTACCATCTCGAAGACATCTGGTATGGCTGCCGACTACACCTTTGCTGGTGATGCTTCTACAGGTGTGAGTGCTGCCGCTGGCGAAGGGCATGGTACATGGACCTTCACCCCGAAGGGAACCTATGCAGGCCAGCAGGTACCGAAGGCCAACAACATCTTCTACTTCGCCCAGAACGTGTTTGTAAGTTCGCTTGATTATAAGTATGGCGACATCAACGTAGCTCCTTTCCGTGCATACTATGCTACGAGTGCTTCCAATGGTGCGCAACTGAATTCCTTCTCTGTCGTATTTGAAGAGGGCGAGGGTGATGTCATCACGGCAATTGCACCTGTTGCAGCAGTACTTGATGTCAACGCACCTGTCTACGACATTCAAGGTCGCATGGTGGCAACATCTTATGGAGAGCTGAAAGGCAAGAAACTCTCTGCAGGAGTGTATGTAGTTAACGGAGTAAAAGTGATTGTAAAGTAAGGAGGACACGACGATGAAAAAAGTTTATATTTGCCCTGAGACTGAGGTGGTAAAGGCCCACCTCGCAGAACACTTGCTTGACCACAGCTTAGGTTGGGTTGATGCCAAAGGAAACGACGAATTCTTTGAGAACGAGGACGAGGAGACGCTGAAGTCTCGTAACCTCTGGGATGAATAAAGGCCCCACCCCTTCCCTCCCCAAAAGGGGAGGGAAAAGGGGAACCTAATAAAAGAGTAGAATAGAAAGGGAGCACCAAGCTGTTGTAGCTTGGTGCTCCCTTATTTTTTTGCAATGATATAGAATCTTACTAACTACACATACGTTTCGAGGAACTTCACGGTGCCCTCCACAGTCAGTTGAGTCGTGGTGGCAGGCAGAAGCACGGTCTCACCGGCACGAAGCACGAAGCGTGAGCCGTCGGCCTCGGTGACGATGCCTGCACCAGAGAGCCCAATGAGGATGACGAACGAGTCGAGCTCGCTGTAATCGATGGTCATTGGCTCGGTTAAGTCATAGACTGACGTTGTGAAATAGGGGCATTCAACGAGCTGAACGCCTTGGTCTTTCTGTGGAGTGTAGTGCGTCTGGTAGTCGGGAAGCACCTCATAGTTGATGCTCTCGGCAGCCAACTCGGTGTGCAACTCACGTGGACGGCCCAGGTCATCATGACGGTCGAAATCGTAGATGCGATAGGTGACATCGCTGGTCTGCTGGATTTCGGCAAGGAAACAACCCGAGCCGATGGCATGAATACGCCCGGCAGGCAGGAAGAAGCAGTCGCCCTCTTTAACCGGATAGCGCGCGATGGCATCGACGATGGTCTTTTCGCTGACCATCTGCTTGTACTCCTCGGGCGTGATCTGCTTACGGAGTCCACAAAGCAAGGTTGCATCAGGCTCGGAAGGCATGAGGTACCACATCTCGGTCTTGCCGCGCTCGCGTCCCTGTCGGTGTGCAATCTCATCGGTGGGATGCACCTGAATGGAGAGGTCATCGCGGGCATCAATGAACTTGATGAGCAGCGGGAACTCATTGCCAAAGCGCTCGTAGTTGGCACGGCCGACGAGCTGTTCTTTCAGTTCGGCCACGAGGTCATTGAGCTTTCGCCCTGCATAGGGACCTTCGCTGACGACAGTCTCATTGCCTGGCACGCCACTGACTTCCCAACTCTCGCCTATCTTGCGCAGTTGGGTATGAATGTTCTTGAACGGGGCTATCTTCGTTCCGCCCCAGATGGTGTTTTTAAGGATAGGGGAAAATTTGAACATGGTGATATTTACGATTTACGGATTTACGATTTACGATTTGGATATTGGCGATTTACATATTTAGGATTTATGATTTATTTTGCAAACTACCATTATCACTACCTAATCTCTGCTTCATAGTGAGGATAGAACTAGTGGTAATCTTGAGAAGTTCTTGAGATTCTTGATAGAGTTCTTTCACTCTATTCTCGGGCAACATGCCAGTTGACATGATAATATCAATCCAATGCCCAGTTTCATCAAGTTCTTCTTCTACCATTTTCAACTTGTTGATGAAGTCTTTACCTGACTTTCCAATGCAGGCTGCCCTATAGTTTGCAGATGGAGAAGTACCGGAACGAACGACTTGCGAAGCAATAGCTCTGCCTGAAATGGTATTGGGCATACTATCAACCATATTGATGATTCTGATACTGAATGCCTTGAAGCGTTCTTTTAGTTCATCTTCTGTCATATATCTTAATAGTAGTATCGTCTGTATCTATTGACTGAGAAATAGTAAATCGTAAATCCGTAAATCGTAAATCTTCTAGTTTTCCTTCCAGAAAGCACGGGTGAAGAGAACTACGACGGTGAAGATTTCGAGACGTCCCATAAGCATCAAGGCCGAAAGGAGCCACTTCACGCCAGCAGGGAGGATGCCCCACGACATGGTGGGACCAATCTCAAGACCGAGGGTGGGTCCGACGTTACTCGCACAGCTCAGGGCGATGGTGATGGAATTGGTGCTGTCCACACCCATGAGAATCATACAGAAATACGTGAACAGGCAAAGCGTCATGTAGGCAGCCAGGAAGGCCAGCAGCGTCACCTGATAAGAATAAGGAATGGTATTGTCGTTGACACGCACGGGAAGGACGGCCCGCGGATGGAGGATGCGCCGCATCTCGTTGCGCAGGATATTGATGACCATCATGGCGCGTATGCTCTTAAAACCGCCGCTTGTGGAGCCGGAACAGGCACCCAGGAACATGCAGAAGAAAAGGATAACCCACGTGATGTGGTGCCATTGTGCCACATCATCGTTGAAAATGCCCGTGGTAGTGATGAGAGAGGTCACCTGGAAGAGGCCGATACGAATGGCATCAAAGAATTCATAGTTGTTATCGCGTATCAGGAAGAACACGATGGCCATGGTTGCTATGAGGACGGTTGTCAGATAGAGCCGGAACTCGCTGTTGCGGAAGAACTGGCGGAAACGTCCTTTGAAGAGCGTCGTATAAAGCAAGGTAAAGCTTGTTCCCGAAAGGAACATGAAAGCGATAGCCGTGTAGTCGATATAGGGGTTATGGAAGTAGCCCGTACTGGCGTTATGGGTTGAGAAACCGCCCGTTGCCGTTGTGGTCATGGCATAGTTCAGGCAGTCGAAAAGGCCCATGCCAGCGATGTAATAGCATCCTGCACAACTGATGGTCAGCAGGAAGTAGATGCTCCAAATCCACTTTGCCGTGGTGCTCAACCGCGGATGCATCTTTGCACGGATAGGTCCTGTGGCCTCAGCCGAGAACACTTTCACGTTACCACCCACGAGCGAAGGGATGATAGCGATAGTGAAGAACACGATACCGAGTCCGCCTATCCACTGCGTCATGGTTCGCCAGAAGAGCAATCCATGCGGGAGGACTTCCACATCGTCAAGGATGCTACATCCCGTGGTGGTGAATCCCGATATGGTTTCGAAGTAGGCATTGGTAAAGTCGCTGATATAGCCACTGATCAAGAAAGGTAGCGCCCCAAAAAAGCTGAAGATAATCCACGTAAGGGTGACGAGCAGATAGGCCTCCCGTCGTCCGAGAGAGTTTTCACCGTTGCGCCCTGCATACTTGAAGATGATACCTCCAAGTATCGTCAGGATGACCGAGACGACAAAAGCCAGCGAGTCGTCCTCGCCCAGATAGGCCGACAACCCCAAACAGATAGTCATCATGCCTGCTTCGATGAAAAGCAGCGTGCCTATGATTTTATGGATGATCTTGAAGTTCAGCATCAGCGGAAGAATTTCTCAAGTCTTGACATATCAACCTCATGGCAGAACACCACAACGGAGTCGCCTGCCTCGATCTGCGTGCCGCCACTGACCAGCAATCCCTCACCGCCGCGGACGATACCGCCGATGGTTGTACCCTTGGGAAGGCCCAGTTCAAACACCTTCTTACGTGTCACCTTCGAGTCAGGCTCGGCTGTGAACTCAGCCACATCGGCATTGGCCGACATAAGGAAGTGGATGTTGTGGACGTCGGCATCGAGCATCATCTGATAGATGTGGCTGGCAGCCAGCACTTTCTTATTGATGATGGTACCAATATCGAGGCTTTCGGCCATAGAAATATAGTCGAAATTCTCGACCATGGCCACGGTTTTCCTCACGCCCAGTCGTTTGGCCGTCAGACAAGCCAGAATATTAGTCTCGGCATTGCCCGTGAGCGCCACAAAGGCCTGCGTATTCTTAATACCCTCCTCGTTGAGCAATCCTATGTCGCGTCCATCGCCATGAATAACCATAGCCCTGTCGAGGTCAATGAGTTCATTGAGCTTGTCGCAACGTGCCTCATCGGCCTCGAAAATCTTCACCTTCATGTACTCAGGCATCAGGGCTGTTGCCCTGACAGCAGTGGCTCCGCCTCCCATGATCATCACGTTCTTCACGTCGGCATAGCGTTCCTTGCCCACAATGCTGCGGATGTAGGGGATGTACTGGCGTGTGGTCATGAAGTAGGCGATGTCGTTCAGCTTCAGCACGTCGTCGCCACGCGGTATGATGGTCTCGTTGCTGCGCTTGATGGCCACGATGTGATAGGGCGACTCAGGCTTACAGAGGTCCTTGAGCGGCATGTTCAGCACTTCGCATGTGTCGCGCAACTTGATACCGAGCATGGTCAAGGCACCGTCGTGGACGTCCCATCGCTGGCGAACCCACGACATCTTCAGTCCGTTGGCAATGTCGATGGCAGCCAGGTTTTCAGGATAGATGAGCGAACTGATGCCCACCGAGTCGAAGAACGACTTCATCTTCGGGTCCAGATACTCGTTGTTGTCGACTTTTGCCACCGTTCGCTTGGCTCCAAGAGCCTTTGCCAGCATGCAGGCATTCATGTTGAGGTTTTCGTCGGGCGTTACGGCGATGAACAAGTCGGCCGTTGCGACACCGGCATCCTTCAATGTCTGTATGCGCGATGGAGATGCCTGAATGGTCATCAGGTCATAATCGGTGCTAATGTTCGACAATCGCTCCAGGTCGGAGTCGATGAGCACCGTGTCGTGGTCGTTGCGCGATAGCAACTTGGCCAGATGGGTTCCGATGGCGTAGGCGCCTACAATGATGATCTTCACCTCTTATTATTTACTATTTACTGATTTACGATTTTACAACCACAGATGACACGGATTAAACGGATGTCACGGATGGTCTTTCGGCCCACTGATTACACAGATTACAGAGATTTATGATTTCCTTCTACATACTTATTCCGAAAGCGAGCGAGTTCGAGTCCTGATTATGCAGCCACAAAGGGTAATCATAACTATCAATTATCAACTAACTGTCAATTATCAATTGTCAGAGCTCGCCTAATGCTGTCGCGGTCGAGGCCCACGATCTGTCGCAGTTCGGCCACTGTGCCATGTTCAACGAAGTGGTCGGGCAGTCCGAGTCGGGTGATTTTGGGCTGATAACCGTGGTCAGACATCCATTCGAGCACTGCCGAACCCATGCCGCCATTACGCACGCCATCCTCGATGGTGACGATTCGGCTGAAGCGACTGCCCACCTCGTGGAGCAAACGCTCGTCGAGAGGCTTCAGGAAGCGCAGGTCATAATGGGCAACGCTGAGAGTTTTGCCAGCAGAACCAGTGGTTGAGTCGCTCGTTGCCGATGGTTTAGAGAGTTCGTCGATGACCTTGGCCACATCGTTTCCTATGGGACCGATGGTGAGAACGGCCACATCGGTGCCCTCGCGGAGCTTGCGGCCTGTGCCCACCTCAACGGGTTCAAACGGGCAACGCCAGTCGGTGAGCACGCCATGACCACGCGGATAGCGTATGACGAAGGTCCCTTTGTCGGGCAGTTGGGCCGTGAACATGAGGCGACGCAGTTCGTGCTCGTCCATGGGCGAGCAGATGGTCAGGTTAGGGACAGGCCTCAGGAACGCCATGTCGAAGGCTCCGTGGTGCGTAGGACCGTCTTGTCCGACGAGTCCTGCACGGTCGAGACAGATGACGACGGGCAATCGCAGGATGGCAGCATCGTGAATGATGTTGTCGTAGGCACGTTGAGCAAAGGCCGAATAGATGTTGCAGAAGGGCAACAGTCCCTCTTTGGCCATGCCGGCCGAGAAAGTCACGGCGTGACCTTCGGCGATGCCCACGTCAAAGGTACGGTCGGGCATGGCCTTCATCATGATGTTCATGGAACATCCCGTAGGCATGGCAGGCGTGACGCCCACGATTCGGGGGTTCTGCTGTGCCAGTTCGAGCAGCGTCTCGCCGAACACATCCTGATACTTCGGCGGTTCGTTGGTGGCATCGCTGACGATTCGCTCACCCGTCTGGGCGTCGAACTTACCCGGTGCATGCCAAATGGTGGCCTGCTTCTCGGCGGGCTCATAGCCTTTGCCCTTGGTAGTGTGCAGATGGAGCAGCTTCGGCCCGCGCATGTCCTTCAGTTGCCGGAGTATGCGCACCAGTTCCTGCACGTTATGACCATCGAAGGGTCCGAAGTAGCGTATGTTCATGCCCTCGAAGATGTTCTGCTGATGGGCCAAAGCCGACTTAACGGCATTATTCAGACGTATAAGTCCCTTGCGACGGTTGTCGTTCATCATGCCACGTGCCTTCAACCACTGCGAAGCCTTGAAGCGCAAGCGGTTGTAAGTGGCATTGGTGTCGAGCTGAAGCAGGTATTTCTCCATGCCACCGACAGCCCGGTCAATGGACATGTCGTTGTCGTTGAGGATGATGAGCAGGTCGTTGTCGGTCGAAGAGACGTTGTTCAAACCCTCGAAAGCAAGTCCACCGCTCATGGCACCGTCGCCGATAATGGCCACCACCTTAGGAGCGGGATGTTGCTTGTCGCCTAATGCCTTGGCAGCCACGGCCATGCCCAGCGCTGCCGATATGCTATTGGAGGCATGTCCGCACGTGAACGTGTCGTAAGGGCTCTCGTCGGGCGACGGGAAGGGGCGTATTCCACCCAGTTTGCGGTTTGTGCTGAACTGTTCGCGGCGGCCAGTGAGCATCTTGTGGCCATAGGCCTGATGGCCCACATCCCACACCAGACGATCGTCGGGCGTATTGAAGACGTAGTGAAGGGCCACGGTCAACTCGACGACACCCAGCGAAGAGGCCAGATGTCCGGGGTTGACGGAGAGTTCCTTGACGATCTCTTCGCGCAATTCCTGGCACACCTCCGGCAGCTGTCCGGCGTCGAGCTTGCGTAGGTCGGCGGGATATGTGATTTGGCTTAGTAGCCTTTGGTTCGTTGTTTCCATAATTAGTTCAATCTGCAAAGATACGAATTTTAGTTCAAAGTCCAAACTTCAAAGTTCAAAAATGTGCCGAAAGGGCATGAAATCGTTCAAAAACATTTTTTCACGGTTGTTTGATAATTATGTTTTTCAATTCATAAATCAGTTTAAGAATGTAGGTACATGCTTGGCGATTCAGGCTTTTTGCCCTACCTTTGCAGCATGATTCGAACTGCATTCATCTGTTCCCTGCTGTTCATGCTGGGCGTTTTTAGGGCCCAGGCACAACGGCGCATCGTCGTGCTCGACATGGATACCGACCTGCCGGTGCGTGATGTGTCGGTGCGAGCCAATGGAAGTGCCGCCACGAAAACCGATGTTCTGGGGCGGGCCAACGTGCCTTTGACGGCCGATAGCATCTCGTTCAGCCACGTGTTGTACTGCAGCGAACGGCTCGCCATGGCCGAACTGGGCGACACAATGTATCTGTTGCCCGTTGAACACCTGTTGCCTGAGGTGCGCGTCACCGAACTTAACCCAAGCATAAAGGGCATGATCAGCGCATGGGCCCTTGCAGGTGCCATGATGGGAGCAGCCGAAGCGCCGCGCGGAATCGCATCGTTCGACTTTGCCAGCATGCTCGACCGCCGTAGCCGACGCGACAAAAAGCACCTCGAACGCGCCAAGGAAATCCTGAAGGAGTGGGACAAGAAGAAGACCGACTGATGCCCCTTGGAGGCATTTTGCTATAGTAGCGCCATCACCTTACTATGGTGCAAATCCCATAAAGCATTGCTTTAGACCCTGAAAAGCATTCGTTTCGTCCCTACAAAGCATTGCTTTATACCCCTATAAAGCATAGCTTTAGACCTTCAAAAGCATTCGTTTCTTACCTATAAAGCATTGCTTTCGACGCATAAAGGCATTGCTTTTCGCACTCTGAAGCATTGCTTTCGACACGTAAAGCCACTGTTTCGAGCGCACTGAAGTTGCGCTATGGACCATTGGAAGCAGCCTCAGCCAGGCACGAGAGGACTTTCAACGAGGCACAAAAGGACTTTCAACGAGGTACTAAAGCACCTTCAGCCAGGCACAAAAGCACCTTCAGCGAGGCGCGAGAGCAACGCCATCGGCACCCAGAAAGCCTAACTCCAAACAAAGAAAAACCGCATTTCAGCAACTTTTTCCACGCAAAGAGCCGGATTATCGGCTTTTTTTTGTATTTTTGCATGATATTTTTAATCCACACCTATGGACGATAAGACAAGAGAAGACGAACTCCTGAACAACAACCAACAACTGGAATCACAAAACGATAGCCCGACAACTGACGATGTTGCCGGCACCTTCGACGTGGCTGAAGCCGACGACGACGCTGCTGAAACCAACGACGAATCATTCGAAAACGAGGGCGACGACGATGGCGAACCTGCCGATGAGAGCGAGACAACGGCCCGCTCAGACTACAAACCGGCCAACCGTTTCGATGCGTCAGTGGTGCATCACCTCTCGGGAATGTACCAGAACTGGTTCCTCGACTACGCCAGTTACGTCATCCTGGAGCGTGCCGTGCCGCACATCGAAGACGGTTTCAAGCCCGTGCAGCGCCGCATCCTGCACTCCATGAAGCGCATGGACGACGGCCGGTTCAATAAGGTAGCCAACATCGTGGGCCACACCATGCAGTTCCACCCGCACGGCGATGCCTCCATCGGCGATGCTTTGGTGCAGATGGGACAAAAAGAACTGCTCATCGACACACAGGGCAACTGGGGAAACATACTCACCGGCGACCGCGCAGCGGCCCCTCGATACATCGAAGCACGCCTTTCGAAGTTCGCACTCGACGTGGTGTTCAACCCAAAGACCACCGAATGGCAG
>JAEEGF011183655.1_pt1 | contig 11048 bp, 9 predicted proteins | sample 9134171 | NCBI WGS metagenome assembly JAEEGF01 (sample SAMN16246542, study PRJNA631951) | gut metagenome | biome: gut microbiome; feature: rumen; material: AP-attached | host: Bos | place: Iran: Karaj | collected 2018-10
GCAAGGTGCTGGTGAATGGAGAAAAACGTCAAATCAGAACCATCGGAGAAGGCACATATTACATCCGATTAGAGAATGCATCTAAATCCAACGGGGATACCATTCTTGTGGAAATTCATGATAAAACCACAGGCAATGTGATTCGGTCCAAAAAATATAAAAATGCAAGAAAAGGTTTCTTTCTAAGCCTTGGTAGAATCCTTCAATCGGAGTACGTTGTGATTACTACGGAGACGGGCTCCCTAGAAAAGGTTACAATCAAAGCTTACTATCAGGATGATGAGATGGTGAAAAAGGCGCTAAATGCCTTATCTGCTTATCCTGCAGATGAGATTGTGTATGGAAACCATGGATTTACCTGTAGAACAGATTACGATCAAGCAAGAAAACTGGTATTTACCATTCCTGCAGAAAAGGGCTGGCAGTTAAGCATTGATGGAACACCTGTGGAAGCCACCCAGTTTTCGGATGCTTTTTTAGCGGTTGATGTACCTGCAGGAGAGCATCAGATAAAAGGAATCTTTACGTCACCTGGCTTAAAAGAGGGACTAATTATGTCTCATATAGGTGTTTTGCTATATCTTTCTTTGTATCTTTTGGAAAAAAAGTCAAAAAAAGGTGCAAAATAGGCATAAAATAGGTATAATCATTTATAAAGTTACGATTTAACTTGATTCAAACAAGTTGTAAAAGTGGGGGATAGGTATGATTGAAAACAGAGAAAAACTAATCAATGCTGGTATTGATTTAGATGAGGCCTTAGAAAGGTTCGATTACCAGAATGATTTGTACGAGAAGTACTTACTACGTTTTCAAGAAGACAAGCATATGTCAGCAGTAAAACAAGGCATGGAAAATCTAGACTATGATTTTGTCCTTCGAGAAGCACATGCCATGAAGGGACTTACCGGCACATTAGGTATGCAAAACCTGTATGAAGCTTGCTCGGCGGTTGTTTCAGCTGTCAGAGAAAATCATACCGAGGAATTACCGGGACTAGTAGATGATATGGAAACCCAATATATCCGTATCATGTCTATTTATAAAGCTTGACATCGTAAGGAGGAGAACAATGGCACAGCTTTGGGGAGGACGGTTTACCAAGCAGACGGATGAGCAGGTGTTTGCGTTTAATGCATCTATTTCCTTCGACTGCAAAATGGTACATGAGGATATTAGAGGAAGTATTGCTCATGCAACCATGTTGGAAAAACAAGGAATCATTACAAACGAGGAGAAAAAAGCCATTCTTAACGGTTTGCAAGAAATCCTTCAAGAAGTTGAAGAAGGACTATTAAGAATGACGGAAAAATACGAAGATGTCCATAGCTTCGTAGAAGCAAATCTAATCGAAAAAATCGGTGATGCAGGGAAAAAACTGCATACCGGCAGGTCCAGAAACGATCAAGTTGCGCTGGATATGCGTCTTTACACCAGGAAACAGATTTTATCTACAGATGCGTTGCTTGTAAATCTCATGCAGGTTTTGCTTCGAATTATGGAAGAAAATTTGGATACGTATATGCCTGGATTTACTCATCTGCAAAAGGCTCAGCCCGTGAGCCTTGCTCATCACTTTGGAGCTTATGTAGAAATGTTCCGAAGAGACAGGTCCAGATTGCAGGATATTTTAAGTCGTATGAACTATTGTCCTTTAGGAGCAGGCGCCCTTGCTGGTACTACGTATCCCCTGGATAGAGATTATGTGGCTAGCCTTCTTGATTTTGATGGCAGTACCGTAAATTCCATGGACTCTGTATCGGATCGAGACTATGTGATTGAGTTTTTAAGTGCATTGTCTATCATCATGATGCATTTATCTAGATTCTGCGAAGAGATTATTATTTGGAATTCCAACGAGTATCGTTTTGTGGAAATCGATGATGCTTTTTCTACCGGATCTTCTATCATGCCGCAAAAGAAAAATCCTGACATTGCAGAGCTTGTTCGAGGAAAAACAGGGCGTGTATATGGCGCATTAGTGAGTCTGCTTACCACTATGAAGGCCCTTCCGCTTGCTTACAATAAAGATATGCAAGAAGACAAAGAAATGGCTTTCGATGCTTATGATCAGGTTCAGAATTGCTTGGTGGTATTTACCGGCATGGTTGATACCATGAAGTTTAGAAAAGACGTGATGGCAAAAAGCGCTATGATGGGTTTTACCAACGCAACAGATGCTGCGGATTATCTGGTGCTGAAAGGGATTCCTTTCCGCGATGCCCATGGTATCATTGGACAGTTGGTACTGTATTGTATCGATAAGAACTGTTCTATTGAAGATGTATCATTAGAGAAATTAAAAGAGTTTTCACCTGCTTTTGAGCAGGATATTTATGAGGCGATTTCCCTGGAAACCTGTGTGGAAAAACGTCTTACCAAAGGCGGCCCTTCCAAGGAGAGGCTTTTAGACGCCATTGCTTTTGAGAAAAAAGAGTTGGAAAACCATCCGGCGCTTTTTCTATAAAAATGAGGAGAACATGTAGAGAGGAGACAATTTATGAGTGAAAAGTTAAGAGTGGGTATTCTTGGTGGTACCGGTATGGTTGGTCAGAGATTTATTTCTCTGTTGGAAAACCATCCTTGGTTTGAGGTAGTTGTGATTGCAGCTAGTCCCAGATCTGCCGGACAGACCTACGAAAAAGCGGTAGAGGGTCGTTGGAAAATGACAACTCCCATTCCGGAAAGCGTAAAGAATATCGTGGTTTGCGATGTGAATGAGGTAGAAAAAGTAGCATCTCAGGTTGATTTCGTATTTTCCGCTGTGGATATGACCAAAGAAGAAATCAAGAAAATCGAAGAAGACTATGCGAAAACTGAGACTCCGGTTGTAAGTAATAATAGTGCACATAGATGGACAAAAGACGTTCCTATGGTTGTACCGGAAATCAATCCTCAACATTTTGAAATTATTGAAGCACAGAAAAAGAGACTTGGTACAACTAGAGGCTTTGTAGCAGTAAAACCAAATTGCTCCATTCAGAGTTATGCCCCGGTTTTAACTGCTTGGAAAGAATTTGAGCCATATGAAGTAGTAGCTACAACCTATCAGGCTATTTCGGGAGCAGGTAAGACCTTCAAAGATTGGCCGGAAATGGAAGGCAATATCATTCCTTTCATCGGTGGCGAAGAAGAAAAGAGTGAAAAAGAACCTCTTCGTATTTGGGGACATATTGAAGGCGATGAGATTGTTCCGGCAACAGAACCTGTTATCACATGTCAGTGTATCAGAGTACCTGTATTAAACGGACATACAGCAGCTGTCTTTGTGAAGTTCCGCAAAAAACCTACCAAAGAACAGTTGATTCAGAAATTGGTTGAGTTCTCCGGGGAACCACAGAAACTCAATCTTCCAAGTGCACCAAAGCAGTTTATCCGTTATATGGAAGAAGACAACAGACCACAGGTTGCACTGGATGTGGATTATGAAAATGGTATGGGTATCAGCGTTGGTAGACTTCGTGAAGATACCGTATACGATTGGAAATTTGTTGGTTTATCTCATAACACATTACGTGGCGCAGCAGGCGGTGCAGTACTGTGTGCAGAGATGCTGAAAGCAAAAGGATACATTACGAAAAAGTAAAGGGTAACTACAATCAGATATGCTGCGGTTTCGAAGCATATTTGATTGTTAGAGATGAATCTTGCGGGGAGCGTTATGATTGGGAGAGAGCTAGAATATCAGTTTTTACAGCAAAGAGAACTGAAAAGCGGCGCACATATGTCCGTTGTTTACGGGGCTAAGGGCGTTGGGAAAATGACTCTGGTACAAGAGTTTATTCGTGGTAAAAAAGTCTTTTATTACTCTTGCCGTGATTGCGTGGATCGTGAACAGCGATTTCAGCTTAATCGAGAACGGACAAGAGGCATATCTTTATCCGCTTCCAAGTTTCCTACTTGGACCGAGATTTTAAATGATATTTCAAAGGAATACTCCATCGTCGTATTAGACGAGTTTCAATATTTATTAAAATTAGATGGTACCTTTTTAGAAGAGCTGTCTGCTTTTGCGGCTACTTTTTCCAAAGAAAAGAAACTGTATTTGATCTGCATGAGTTCTTCTGTCAACTGGGTAGAGAATGCTATGGCAAGGGAACTTCGTAAGAAGGGCGCTGCCTATCTATTATCCGGCATGCTGAAAGTAAACCCACTGGATTATTGGCAAATTGCGGATGCTTTTCCAGGCTTTGGAGCAAAAGATAGAGTATTGCTCTATAGCATTTTAGGAGGTATTCCAGGCAGATGGAAAGCACTGGATCCTGCTTTATCCATGCAGGAAAACTTAACCAGATGCTTCTTACATAAGCAGGCTCCTTTGGCACTTTCTGCCATCAGTCAGCTACGAGATGATTTAAGGGAATTGAATGTATATCAGACGATTCTAACCACCATTGCCTGTGGTGCCTATAAGCTCAATGATATTTACCTGCAAACGGAATTTTCCAGAGCTAAAATTAGTGTTTATTTAAAGAACTTAATGCAGATGCAGGTAATTGAAAAGGTGTTTTCTGTAGATACCAGAGGCAGAGAACAGGTACAGAAAGGCATCTACCGTATTTCGGATCCTTTGATTCGATTTGTTTATACGTTCCTGTTTCCAAATGAAAGTATGCTACGCCTTATGGATGCAGATACTTTCTATCAGCAGTATATCGGACCATACCTGAATGCTTACGCAGGAGAGACTTTTGCTTTGATTTGTAGGGATTACCTTGCAAAGCAAATGAAACTTGGCAAGCTATCTCTTAGTAATGGGGAAGTGGGAGAATGGGTTGGAAAAAATGCCAGCCTTCATGTCCTTATTCAGGACGAGGAAGAAAACGCCATTGGCGGATTCTGCAATTTTGATAAGGCCACCGTGGATAAAAATGATGTGGAATGGGTCTTATATGCAGCAAAGGAAGCGAAAGTTTTCTTACAGGAACTCTGGCTGTTTTCTGCCGGAAGCATAGAGAAAGAATGCAGGGAAGTAGAATTTGATGGTGAGATACATTTTGTAACTCTTCCGGAGCTGTCCTTGCTTGATTAAGTAGTATATGATGAAAAACTTGTTTATTGCCGAGAAACCATCTGTGGCTCAAGAATTTGCCAAAGCACTGAAAATCAATGCGTCCAGAAAAGATGGGTATCTCGAATCCGAGGATGCAATTGTGACTTGGTGCGTCGGTCATCTTGTGACAATGTGCTACCCGGATGCGTATGATGAAAAATATAAGAAATGGTCCTTGGATACAATCCCATTTATACCGGAGGAATACAAATATGATGTGATTCCCGGTGTAAAAAAACAGTTTCAAATTGTGTCTTCTTTGTTAAACAGAGAGGATGTGGGATGTATTTATGTGTGCACCGACTCTGGACGAGAAGGTGAATACATCTACCGTCTTGTAGAAATGCAAGCCGGCGTGCAAGGCAAACAACGGAAACGTGTATGGATTGATTCCCAGACAGAAGAAGAGATTTTGCGCGGCATTAAGGAAGCAAAAGATGAGAGTGAATACGACAATCTTAGTGATGCAGCTTTCCTTCGGGCAAAAGAAGACTATCTGATGGGAATTAATTTTTCCAGGGCCCTTACCTTAAAGTACAGTTATTCTGTGAAAAGCTATTTAAATACTGACAAATGTGTGGTGTCTGTAGGCCGTGTTATGACTTGTGTTTTGGGAATGGTTGTAAATAGGGAAAGAGAAATCAGGTCTTTTGTAAAGACACCTTTTTATCGTGTGCTTGCAAGTATCCAAATGGGAAATGAATCCTTTGATGGTGAGTGGCGCGTGCAGGAGAAATCCCGTTATTTTTTATCTCCTAAACTGTACAAAGAAAATGGTTTTTTAGAGAAGGAAGAAGCAGAAAATTTCGTGGCTTCTTTGACTAATTCTCAGGAACCTTTTACCGTGAAAGAAATAGAACGGAAAAAGGAAACGAAGAATGCACCGTTGCTGTATAACTTAGCAGAACTGCAAAATGATTGTTCCAAGTTCTTTAAAATCAGCCCAGATCAAACGCTAGCAGTGATTCAGGAACTCTACGAAAAGAAACTTTGTACTTATCCACGTACTGATGCCAGAGTATTATCTACCGCAGTGGCAAAGGAAATTGGTAAGAACATTCAGGGATTGACGGGCTATCCAGTTTGTGGGGAGTTGGCGAAGGCTATTCTAGCGGGGGATGCCTACAAGAGCATTGCTAAAACCAAATATACCAATGATAAGATGATTACAGATCACTATGCCATTATTCCTACGGGACAGGGGCTTGGTAACCTAAATGGCTTAAAAGCTCCTGCAGCACAGGTATATGAATTAATCGTCCGTAGATTTTTAAGCATTTTTATGCCAGCTGCGGTATATCAAAAGGTATCTTTGGTAGGTGTGCTGGAACAAGAAGAATTCACCAGTAATTTCAAAGTCCTAAAAGAAGAAGGATATCTTGCAGCGCTTGATTATACCTTTAAAAAGAAAGCTGAAACGGCCAAAGAAGAAACTGAAGAAACAGCCGGTGAAGAAGAAAGTTGCGACGACGCACTTCTGACCATGCTTGCCGGATTGAAGAAGGGAGATACCTTAATTCTAGGAGATCCTAAATTTACCATCAAGGATGGAGAGACTTCTCCACCTAAGAGATACAATTCCGGTAGTATGATTCTTGCCATGGAAAATGCCGGACAGCTGATTGAAGATGAAGAATTAAGAAGTCAGATAAAAGGCTCCGGAATCGGCACCTCTGCAACCAGAGCGGAAATTCTAAAAAAGCTGGTGAATAATGAATATCTAGCGTTGAATAAGAAAACTCAGATAATCACGCCTACATTCCTAGGTGAAATCATCTACGAAGTGGTGAATGCGTCCATTAAGCCGCTTTTAGAACCAAAACTGACGGCCAGCTGGGAAAAGGGGCTTACTATGGTGGCTGAGGGAGAAATCTCTAAAGATGAGTACATGATAAAACTGGATGATTTCGTTAGAAGAAGGACGGAAGCTATCAAAACAGTTCGGAATCAAAATGGACTATATCGTTTGTTTAATGAATTTGCACCTTTTTATAAAAAGGAAAAAGCAAAATAAGGAATAGAAAGAAGGTATCCCTATGGAATCTTGTAAAATTCAGAACTTATATCATTTAGAAGGAACTATGGCAGAAGAGTACTTGCAGAAATTCACATATCCCTGGGAAGCACTGGATGGTATTAAGGATTTTATTTTAGAACTGGGAGCTAGACTTCCAAAAGATCGTTTTGAGGAAGTAGCAGAGCACGTATGGGTGGCCAAAAGTGCTACTGTAGCGCCTACTGCTTTTTTAGGTGCGCCATGTATCATTGGTGAAGAAACAGAAGTAAGACACTGCGCTTTTATCAGAGGTAATGCTTTGGTTGGAGATCATTGCGTCGTTGGTAACTCGACGGAACTGAAAAATGTGATTTTATTAGGACACGTACAAGTGCCTCATTATAACTACGTAGGTGACAGTATTCTAGGTGTTTATTCCCATATGGGAGCCGGATCTATCACATCCAATGTGAAAAGTGATAAGACCCTTGTGGTGGTAAAAGGCCAGGAAGGACAGATGGAAACAGGCCGTAAAAAGTTCGGCGCCATGCTGGGAGACCACGTGGAAGTGGGCTGCAATTCCGTATTAAATCCAGGTACAGTCGTATGTCCGGAATCCAATATTTACCCAACGAGCTGTGTTCGCGGCGTCGTGCCTGCAAATTCCATCTGGAAAAAAGATGGAAATATTGTGAAAAAAGTAACTAAGTAGGGCAATTTTTTCTAGATTTTTCTTTTATAATGTGAGAAAATAAAAATAGCGCAGTTAATGGGACATTTATGCCCCATTATCAAAATAGAATGAAATAATGGAAGGAGTTTTCACATGATTTATTCAAAAGAAGTTGAAGAAATGTGTACTGTTGCGCAGGGTGTTCATCATGGCTGTGCACCAATTCCTGAAGAAGCAAAATGGATTCAGGCTAAAAAAGTGGAAGATATTTCCGGTTTTACACACGGTGTAGGCTGGTGTGCTCCACAGCAGGGTGCTTGTAAGCTTTCCCTTAATGTTAAAGAAGGTATCATCCAGGAAGCATTGGTTGAGACTATCGGATGTTCCGGTATGACTCACTCTGCAGCTATGGCAGCTGAGATCTTACCAGGTCTTACTGTTATGGAAGCATTGAATACTGACCTTGTTTGCGATGCTATCAATACTGCAATGAGAGAATTATTCTTACAGATCGTTTACGGACGTACTCAGAGTGCTTTCTCTGAAGAAGGTCTGCCAGTAGGCGCTGGTCTGGAAGATTTAGGTAAAGGACTTAGAAGCCAGGTTGGTACTATGTATGGTACTCTGAAAAAAGGTCCTCGTTATCTTGAAATGGCTGAAGGTTATGTTACTGAGCTTGCTCTTGACAAAGATGATCAGATCATCGGTTACAAGTTTGTAAACTTCGGTAAGATGACAGACTTCATCAAAAAAGGCGATGATCCTGCAACTGCTTATGAGAAATCTAAAGGTCAGTATGGCCGTGTAGATGACGCAGTTAGATTCATTGACCCTCGTAAAGAGTGATTGAGATAGGAGGAGAAGACATGGCTTTATTTGAATCATACGAAAGACGAATTGACAAAATCAATTCTGTATTAAATACTTATGGCATTTCTTCTATCGAAGAAGCCGAGAAAATTACAAAAGATGCCGGACTTGACGTATACAATCTGGTAAAGAGCATTCAGCCAATCTGCTTTGAAAATGCATGCTGGGCTTACACTGTAGGTGCAGCTATTGCAATCAAAAAAGGTTGCCGTAAAGCTTCTGAAGCTGCTGCAGCAATCGGTGAAGGTCTTCAGGCTTTCTGTATCCCTGGTTCCGTAGCAGATACTCGTAAAGTTGGTCTGGGCCATGGTAACCTGGGCAAGATGCTTCTGGAAGAAGATACTGACTGCTTCTGTTTCTTAGCAGGTCACGAATCCTTCGCAGCTGCTGAAGGTGCTATCGGTATCGCAGAGAAAGCAAACAAAGTTCGTCAGAAACCACTTCGTGTTATTCTGAACGGTCTTGGTAAAGATGCTGCTAAAATCATTTCTCGTATCAACGGATTTACTTTCGTAGAGACAGAATATGATCCATATACAAATACTGTAAAAGAAGTTGAAAGAGTTGCTTACTCTACAGGACTTCGTTCTAAAGTTAACTGCTATGGTGCAAACTCTGTACCAGAAGGCGTTGCAATCATGTGGAAAGAAAATGTAGAAGTTTCCATTACAGGTAACTCTACAAATCCTACCAGATTCCAGCACCCAGTTGCAGGTACTTACAAGAAAGAAAGAGTAGAAGCTGGTAAGAAATACTTCTCCGTAGCTTCCGGTGGTGGTACAGGTCGTACCCTTCATCCAGATAACATGGCTGCAGGTCCTGCTTCCTATGGTTTCACAGATACTTTAGGACGTATGCATTCTGACGCTCAGTTCGCTGGTTCCTCTTCTGTACCTGCTCACGTAGAAATGATGGGCTTAATTGGTATGGGTAACAACCCAATGGTTGGTGCTACTGTTGCAGTAGCAGTATCCGTAGAAGAAGCAGCTACAGCTGGTAAATTCTAATTGATTACTTGCTAATGAAAAGGCGCAATCCTATTATGGATTGCGCTTTTTTTATCGCATGCAGGCTGTATTTATGTTATATTTATAGATGGTTGGATACGTTTCCAATCAATAAGAAAAGGTAGGGGACAGAAATGGAAAAGTTAGAAAGAAATATTATTTGGCATGATCGAAAGAGAACCTTTTTAGGATTACCTTGGAGCTTTACGGTTTATGATTTATCAGAAGATAGATTATTTGTAAAAACCGGCTTCTTTACCATTAATGAAGAGGAAATTCGCTTGTATCGTGTACTGGATGTACAGTATAAAGCAACCTTAGGTCAGCGTATTTTTGGCCTTGGAAGTATTTTCCTTACCACATCCGATCATAGCGCTCATAACTTAGAGATTAAGAGCGTGAAGAAGGCAAAGTCTGTAAAAGAAATGCTTTCTGCAAAAATAGAAGAGCAACGTGATAAAAAACGTGTAGTAAATCGTGAAATGATGGCAGATCCTTGCTTTGGTGATGATGATCACGATGATTTTGATGAAGAAGTAGATCACAATTAGTATTATAGGGGGTGTGTATGAAGAAATCTTGTGTTGCCATGACCTTACTGTCTACCTTTCTTATCGTTAGCGGTTGTGGGAATGGATTAAACCAGACTCCGGATTCACAAATGCAAGCCATCAATACGAAATTCGATAGTTCAAAGAGCGACGATGCTTCAAGTACATGCTATGAAGTGTTTGTTCGCTCTTTTTGGGATTCGAATGAGGACGGCATTGGTGATATAAAGGGGCTGACAGAAAAATTAGATTATATCAATGATGGGAATCCAAAGACTAGAGAGGATTTAGGCTGTGATAGTATTTGGCTGATGCCAATTTGTCCATCACCTAGCTATCACAAGTATGATGTAACAGATTATATGGATATTGATCCTGAATATGGCACCATGGAGGACTTTGATGCTTTTGTCTCCGAAGCGCATAAGAGAAATATATCTGTGATTTTGGATACTGTGTTAAATCATACCTCCGATGCGCACCCTTGGTTTGTGAAGGCAAAGGAGTACTTGCAGAATACAAAGCCGGAAGATATCGATGTGGCAGCATGTCCGGAAGTAGACTACTATCATTTCACTACAGATAAACAGGATGGTTATGAACCCCTTGCAGGTACCCCATATTATTATGAAGCCAGATTCTGGTCCGGTATGCCTGATTTGAACTTGGATAATGAAAAGGTAAGAGAAGAAATAAAATCCGTGATAGCCTTTTGGACGGAACATGGAGCGGATGGTTTTCGTCTTGATGCCGTTACCAGCTATTACACGGGAGATAATACGAAAAATATTGAGTTTTTGTCTTTTGTACAAAGTGTAGCTAAATCCTGCAATCCAGATGCTTACTTAGTAGGGGAATGCTGGGCCAATAGCAGTACCTATAGTAAATACTATGCCAG
>JAEEGF011243349.1_pt1 | contig 11048 bp, 14 predicted proteins | sample 9134171 | NCBI WGS metagenome assembly JAEEGF01 (sample SAMN16246542, study PRJNA631951) | gut metagenome | biome: gut microbiome; feature: rumen; material: AP-attached | host: Bos | place: Iran: Karaj | collected 2018-10
CAGTCAGGTCAAAGGGATGTAAGCTTGGAAGGATATTCGCAAATGCTTTTGAAAATCCCCCATATAATACAAGCCCCTGGACTTTTTCTGACATGTTACTGCCCCAGGCTATTCTCCAAGCTTCTCCAAGATTAGTACAAAAAAGTCCTACTAGAACGTAAGGAATATTTAAGATTATAAGTTTCTTTGTCTTTTTGTTCATCTGACAAACTCCTTAAACTTCTCTTTTATCTTGCGAGGAGCCTTTGCAATCTCATCCTTCACTTTCTTTAGTTCCTTAAGGAGACTGGGCTTTGGCTTTGTCTGAAGTTTCACTACTTTAGCAGAGTATTCCTTTACCACTGCGGTAATTGCATCCATGTCCTTTGCCTTGAAAAAGCATGTAAAGCGTGGCGGATCTGCCGTCTTATCTTTTACAATGGCAAAATCCACACCATACTTATTAGCTATTCTCTTAAAAGTCCGGATGCTCTCTCCGCTTACTTCCATGCTGGAAGCACCCTGCCCCTGTTTTATGAGCTGCTTTACAGTCTGCTTTCCTTTACCGGCAGTAAGCTTCCTGTTCTGCCTGTGCCTGAGATATGCCTTAAGACACCTCCAAAGGACTCTCCCTGTGACTTTGCCTGTATTGACTGCAAACTGGACAGTCTTCTGAGATACTTCTTCATTCATAGGCAGTTACCTCACGCTGCATCCTCGTATTCAAGAGGATATGCATCGAATTTCTCTTTTCCATATGTCAGAGTTACAAGATCTGTCTCGAAAAATGTACGCATCATATCAATATCAAAGTCAGTGATATCCTTGAGTTTGGCATCCCTGCCTATCTTCATGACAAGCACGCTTCCTACCAAATATCTTGAAAACTCTGCATTGATGATGCTTTCTGATGAGAACACCATTACATAATCCTCAGATAAGCTCTTTGCAAACCCAGTATATTCGAGAGCTGTCATGATTCTTTCAGCCTCATCTTCATCTACAGTACGGTATTTACCATCAGTTCCAATAACAATACCTTTCTGGTTCTTAACGTTTTTCCCATCTGCAGGATTATTTCTGACAGGAAAGTTCACTATCTTGTCATTTACCGGGTCCAGATCGATTCTAATATCTAAATCCTTCATTTTATGCCGCCTTTCTCAGTTTGTTGTGTTCGTCCATAATCTTTCCCATGCAGGGAAAGCAGAATGTTTTCCCGACTCCGTATGGACACGGAGTCTTACAGTTCTGTGGCTTAATATCTCCCGTTGGAATGGGATTTAAGTCCCTGTCAGTGAACCTTGAACAGTTCAAGGCATGTCTTTCTCCATATTTTTTCTTGTTTGCTCTTTGCTTTTTTCTATCTCTGCTCATGCTTATCTCCCATCCTTTGAAATGATTTTTGAAAACTGGCGCCAGCCCGGGATATACCACAGACCAGCGCCAGTTTATAAAGAGGAACGACTTTATGTCAGATCGCCACATCACCTTTGGACTTTACGCCCTTATCGATCACATCCTTATGAGGCTCTTTTGCTGCTTCAGCCTTGGCTGCCTTAAGCTCACCAAGAAGAGACTTCTTTGCTCCAGCCTCTTTTACCTCGCCTCTTTCCTTAGCTGCCTGACGCTCCACAAACTTCTCACCAAGCTCAAAGACCTTGTCTTGGGCATCATAGTGGTAAACGTTGTCAGTAAGTTTCTCAGAAGGATCCACGGTAGTCGCATTGACCTCTCTTACCATCTGCTCAAGAGAATGAAGATCCATCATTCCGTTGTCAGGTACGATCAGAAGTTCATGGATGCTGCTGGGCAAAATGAAAAAAGACTGATTCCCAACACGCTCAGATGCCTTATCCATGAAATCCTCATAAGCAAGGATTCCCGCACCATGAACGTTATCCGGAACGGAAGCCACAAAAATCTGCTCCTGTTCCGGTGGAACGTTAAGACCAAGCATCTCCAGGTCTTCAACTCCCATCTGCTTTGCCAGCACCTCTGCCATGCCCTGGATGACGATAGGTCTGATCTCGGGAGCATTCTTTACAGCATCCTCATGAAGCTGATCAGGTGTGATGCCGTAGTTATCAAGCATCTTGTTAGTCACGATAACGGACGCTCCCTCGCCAACAATGTCCTTTACGTCAAAGCGATAGATGACAGCCATGTCCTCAATGTCCTTGTGGGGAACAGTCTCAAGAAGCTCAGCGTTAGTCTCAGCAGATACAACCTCCATAACCAGCTTGTTCTTCATGACCTCGTAGTTCTGGATGTCATTTATGCCATTGCTGATATTCGGAGCATTCTCAAGAGCAGCGGCAGTCTTTGTTGTAGCCTCGGCTGCAATTTCCACAATAGTTACATCATGATTGATGTATGCGTCATAGGCATCTGTAATGCTTATGTTTACGCCCACATCCGATCCGGAATGCTTCACAGTCAGTGCATCATAGGTCTCATTAACCTTATCAACAAGGCGATTCTCAATCTCAACATCACTCATCCCTTTGTAGTGGAATGCCTTCTCTACAGTATCTGCATAAGCAGACTTGAACTCCTGGTATCCCATCTTGTCTGCATCTCTGTCTGCATACTTCTCATCTATCTTCTTAGCATAGTTTTCCATATCTGTTGTATTAAAGTTATCCATAGTTTCCTCCGATTTTTTCTCCAATTAAAATGGGCACCAGCCTCCGTGACGTCCCGGTGGCTGATGCCCTATGCACACAAACCAAGTTTATTAGCTCTGAAAGGGGTATTCTTTTGCAAAAGAAATACGCCTCAAAATGTTTGGTGCTTTTCGCATCTCACATTTCTTGGCGCATTATTATAATATCATGCCCGAAAACACATGAAAATATGCAGTTGGTGGCAAATCGGATGAACTTGGTGATATTTGGTGGCAAAAAGTGACGCAGAGGGTGCAAATTAAATATGCCAAAAGAAAAAGCAACCCGGAATTTTAACCAAGGTTGCTTAAATCGCTAGCGCATTCTTTTTTCACTTGTAATGATATCAGTGCAATATTGGCATGTAAAGTAACAATCCGCTAATATTCCACTAATATTTTGGTACACCATACATTTTCTTTAATAATCAGCCAAAACCGATATATTATCATACTTGCCTATTACTCACCGTCCCCGGTCTCTACCCTCTTTATATCATCTGACTGATCTACAGTAAGGTCAAAGTCATTAAACATTTCGTTTTCAGGAAGCACCATGGAAAAGCCGTCAGTATAATCCCACTTTGCTTCTGTGCTGTCGAATTTTAGATTCAGCATATGTCCGCCATATTTTCTGTCATCCGAAACAAAATGGAAATGCCATCCAACAGCATTGAGCCTGTCCATATATGCCGGGCAATATAATCCAACAACTGTCCCTTTTATATCAGTGTAATCAAAGAAGGTCTGATCTGTTTCAAGCACCTTTGCAAGAGGCTCATAAGGTTTTGTCTGAGCAAGTTCACTGCGAACATTCATTTCTTTAAATGTGCCGTCTATTCTGACCATGTAGAAGCGGTTGCTGCCAAATTCATTTACCTTCTGATCAAGAGCTCCTTTCAGAGCATCAATGTCCTGAACATCTGTAAGTGTTTGACTTTTATCATTATCAAAAAAAGTCACATCACAAAAGGGAATGGTCTCCGTATCCGGTACTGCTTCAACGCTTCCATCTCCGGCTGCTCTGTATATCACACCGTCTAACATTACAAGCTCACCATTAAGGCCATCAAAGGTGCCTATTCCAGTATCACCCAGCGCTTTCACTTCTTTTGCTGACAGACTTCCATTGTAATCACCAAATGTCAGCCCCTGTAAAAGAGATACCTGATTTATCGACTCTCTGTTATTAGTTTCAGATGCATCTTTTCCGCAGCCAGTTAAAGCTGCAGTCATTAAAGTGCCAATAAGTAACATACTTATAAGACTCATTCTTTTTTTCATAAAGCCTTGCTCCTGTATCCTTTTCACATCTACATAATCACGATTTCGCCACCTTCATGAATGCCGTGCTTATCACACTATAGATCAGATATGTGATGAGTGTTCCAAAACATACATCAGTCAAAAAATGATTGGTCATATGAATGCGGTTATATCCATAGACTATTACAAATATGCAAGCGATCACAAAAGCTACTATGTTCTTTCTTTCGCTCCTGTTTTTAAATACATCAGTCAGCATCGGAAGCGCAAACATCATACTGGCTATAGTCATGTTTCCACTAGGCCAGCTCTTGAAGCTGTCATCACTTCCTGCCAGATTAGGTATCATCTGCCACCAGTTCCTGAATTCACTCATGGGATCATCAAGAGTTATCAGGTATTTGTATCTGGGTCTTGAACCGACCTGCTTAAGCCATAGATTTACATTATCAGCTGCAATACCGGCTACAATGATGGCAGCTCCTACCGCAATAAGCTTATCCGGATCTGCATCGTTAAGGAGCCTTACTACTACAAAAGGCACCCATCCATAAAGCACCGCCCAGAACAGCCAGCTTAGAATCGAAAGAAACGGTGAGCTTTCACCTGCTGTATAGTTAAAAAGAGCTCTTACAGTTTTTCCGTTGTAACTGTTTGAATAATATACAGCCATAAACCAGCACAAAATAACAAGCACCCATGCCAGCATGTTATATTTCTCACCTTTTTTCTTTAGTCCCACAAAAAAACATGCTCCGGCAGCCGGATACAGACAGTAAGAAAAGTAGGAACCGTATGTTGCAAAAAAAGCTCCAATATCAGTTTTATTGGCAAGTGCCACATTGATGTTAAAATCCCATACCGAACCAATAATTATACCAAGAATACAGACAATAACTACGCTCCAAAAGAATTTCATTGGCATTGTCATAATCTTTTTCTCTTCCATAGCCCTGATCCTTTCTGCTCATACGCTAATCTTTCAGATTTCACATTTTTCTATTCTATCGATGACTCTTCATTAAAATCCTGCTTATGCCGATTAAGCTCAGCTCTTGTTTCTTCAGCAAAAGAATATTGAATCATGTATTTACCATTAAAAGCATGGGTTACTCCCGGATCACCCTCCAGAAACCTGTAATAATCACAGTCCACCTTAGAAATATCAATTCCTACACCCACACGGTCTTTATGTCGTATAATGTCCTCTATACCAACTGAGGCAAACGTATCCCTCAGATCCTTAACATATTTTCTTATTCTTGCCTTGGTCTGTTGATTAGCCGGTTCATCCGGCCAGAGGCAACCAATCATTGTATCATTAGAACACATAGCTCCATGTCGATCCACCAGACAGGCAAGAAGTTCCTTACTCTTGGAATAAGAAAAGTCTACCGGAACTCCGTTATGGAAAACCTCAAAAGTACCAAAACATCTGATTCTAACCTTTCCCCCTGGCTTTCCCTCTTCCTTATTCTCCTGTTCAAATCTCAGCACTGACAGTTGATGCTCCACTGCGCCTTCGGTTATAGGTTTAAGCAAGTACCCGCTTGCGTCCAGTTCAAAAGCTTCTATGGCATATTCCTTATGTCCTGTGATAATGACAATGTTAAGCTTTGGGTAAATCTGCCTAAGCCTTCGTCCCAGGTCAAGGCCATTAACCTCCCCCGGCATTTCAACATCAAGAAATGCTACATCAACTTGTCGGTCTTTTATCTGTCTAAGTGCCTCTTCAGGACTTGTGGCACCTATATGTGTTCCTTTCGGATCAAGTTTTCGCAATATCGAAAGCAATAGTTTGACCGTCAGTTCGCGGTCATCTACAGTGAGCGTGTACATTTACTTCCTCCCCTTTTGTGGAATCATTATTACCACCTTTGTTCCCTGACTATCTGAACTGATTGACAAGCTCCCATCACATAGTGCCTGAAGGCGTTTCTTTGTATTACTGATACCAATTCCTTTTTTCTGCTTCTGAGCATCAGTCAGGTCCACATGTTCAGGTCCATTATCAGTAATAACAATCTGAATATAATCACCCAACATATCCGTAGACATAAACACTTTTCCAGTACCATCGCGATGCACAAGTGCTCCATGCTTTACCGCATTTTCTACCAAGGTTTGAACACATAATGGTGGTACGGAAAAATCCCTGACATTAAGCTCATAATCAAAAGAAAAACTCTGTGACGGATCGGCATGCTCCAATGCTACGTACTGATGAATATGTCGCATCTCTTCGTCAAAGGGTATCAAGCCCTCACAGGAAAGCGCATCAATATTGCCCCTAAGATACCCTGCCAGATTATCAATGCTTTCTTCTGCAGCCTCCGGATCTGTACGACATAATGTTTTAATGGAAGACAACGTATTAAAAACAAAATGAGGCTGCATCTGAATTGCCATCTGAGCCGCCCTGGATAACTCAAGCTTTCTCTCTTCCTCTTCAAGCCGCTCCTGCGTATCTATAAGGTTCATATAGTAGATCAGATTAAGTGAAACAGACCATGCAACAGAGTATAAATGCAGTTTAGGGAGAAAAAGAGATATGCAGAAAGCAAATATCATTGGAATTACCATGCATGCTATCTGCCTTACCGGAATATCACATCCATGAGGAATTGTTAGATTACTATTCTCATCGCAAAATATACTTACTGCTATTATCGCAACAGAAAAATATATAAAAATTCGCGACATTGCGTCACATACAATCTCAACCTGCTTCGCATCGGCAAAAAATATACATAGGTTCCCTATCAGATTGATAAATAAGACATAGTAATGGACCGCCATGGCATATATAAGAAATCGCCCTCTAAGATTATTCTTTTCGCCGATATTTTTCTTAACATATGCCGGTATCAGAAGAAGCAGCAGGATCAATATACCGCAGCTGTCCAGTATCAAATTGCAAGCTATTATTGCATTCATGATATGACCTCTTCAGAGATAACAGAAACTATCCTTGCTACTTCCCTGGCACATAAACATCCCCGTAAATATGCTATAAACGTATATATCCAGACAAAAACCATAAAAACAAAAACGACTACTGTGACCCCCAACGGCATTTCCGGAGCAAAATGGTCAGCTAGAATTACGATTCCGAGTATAGGAAAAGAAATAGCAACTCTCATAGAGAGGGTCTGATTTCGATACACTGCCACTTCCTCTCCTATGCTGCGAAGCACATCCATGTTTCCACGAAGCAACATAAATAAAGAGGCTCCAAGGACTATCTTTATCAGAAAATCTATAACTGCATACAGCGATTCAGACCATGCATAGAAGTCCCCTTCACCGGTTATCAAAGATACTATTTTAATTGTAAGTGCAATTGCATTTACCAGGATCAGCGTAAGAAAGCCTCTTCTGGAATTATTATACGAGGCAGAAAGTTTTAATACCTCATCGAGTCCGCTTATAACAAGTAAATAGCAAAGCGCTGACCCACAGTACCTGAAGATTTCAATTACATAGAGAAACTTTGTAGTCACGCTGGAATACTGCGTCACGCTGCTCATAGTAATCTCACTTGCAGCATACCCGTCATCAATCATCTGATAATTGAGGAGCTGCCCAAACAACAATATTAATAAAGGACTTACTATCATAATAATAATATCAAATAGCAGCCCTTTATGTATTCGCCTAAAATTCGATGCCACTAAACCTTTCAAAAGAATCACCTCTATGATCTAATTATCATAGTACAATTGTACAACATTGACACTTTAAATCGTCAATCATTTAGTATTTAGTTATTGTGGATCCAGTGGCACACCCACTTACCAGCAAGGACTGCTTTTTCTGTCAATCTGATATACATTTCCCCGTTCCTAGGTTTAAATATCGAATCTTTAGTAAAACACAGGGCGTTTCCCCTATGTATTAATTCCACATCTGGTAAACGCCCATTTTTGTCATCATTAATTGTTACACAATATTACCCATTTGATTTCTTTATCGTATTGGCAGCTATAAAGATCAGTATAGAAAGTGCAACACCAACTATTGCACCGGCAACACCTTTTGCATCATCTCCAATGGTTGATATGAGAGTTCCAATACTGCCTATAACTCCCAAAATTGCAAATATCCATGCCGGCATGATTTTGGCGTTGTCCTTTGAAGCCCTAACTGAGAACCATCCCTCAAGAATCTCAACTATACTGGATATCAATAAAATTATACCAACAATAAGAGATGTCGCCCCCATACCAACTGCAGCTGCTGCTTCCTCTTCGCCAGGTGCTACATCAGCAACAGTGCCAAGAGCACGTGCTCCTATGATAAGTACGATTCCCGCAATCACACCGAGAATTCCAAAGATCAAAGTGATAATACCCGTTACTTTTAATATCTTATTACTGGTTTCAATACTCATGATGCTTTCCTCCTTAAATGGTGCTTTCTGCAAGCTTCTTTAATATAGAGTGTATAGAACCAAGCGTTCCGTATGTGTGAATAAATGTAAAGATTTTGACTACTTATTGTAAAATTTTTATAAAATCAAAAAATCCTCAAATACTATTGTTAAGCTCCAACTCCAAGTTTATTAAGCAGCTCGTCAACTCTTTTCTTCCATCCACCTCTAAAAAACTCACATGCGACCATATCTTTACCTAAATAGTCATCAGGAGTTGTATTCAAGGCCACGGCCCGGCAGCCTCCGCAACACATTGTCCGGTACTCACATTCTCTGCAATCCGTATTGTGCTCCATAAAATCACTTACTCTGTAATTAACTATATCCATGTACAGTGAGTCTGAGCTCCAATTTTTATGCTTTTTTATCTATTTTTTTTGAAGAGGAATCTATCATCTTGAAAGCATTATACATGGCAAGCTGTTTGGAGTAAAAGCCCTTAAAATCTTTTAGCTTTGCGCTATTGCCCTCCTTGGCCATATCATCAATGATCATGTCCATGCTGAACTTGATGTTATACATAGAATTGGCCATACCCTGCATGATTCTGAGAACATCGACATGGTTCTTAAGAATGAAGTCATCTATATCCTTTTCGGTAATTCTAAGAAGAAGCACATCAGAGTACGTCACCACGGTATAAATGGCTGGCTTTCCACCTGTGAGAAGCCCCATTTCTCCGAAATAATCATCTTTAGATTTTATACCTATTATTGCCTCATCCTTGGTTTCATAGCCCCTGTAAAGCTCAACATTACCGGATATAATCTTGTACATATCCATATTGGCTTCACCTTCATGCATTATCACAGTTCCTTCAGGTACTTTTATAACCATTGGCATCTCCATTTTTGCTATTATTCATGTCAACAACAATTATAATTTAAGCCTTGGCAGCTTTTTATACTGCATCGGCCCAACTTTTACTTCAATACCCTCTGCCTTTAGTTCTTCTACAAATGCATCCAGATATTCTCTTTTCTTATTAACCTGTTGGAAATTGAGGAACAGTTTATCCTGTATTGCATTCATCTCCAGCATCAGATGACCGTCGGTTATGTTATAGATTGATTCGATATAATCCGCCATATTCCCCCAATCAATCCTGCCTGTGTAGCTTACGGTATATGAGTCTGCAATACCTTTTCTAAGGAGAGAATTGTTCGATGCATACTTGCATTTTCCCTTGTGAGTCTTTGGCCTGTCGATATTTTCTCTATGCTCTACTACTGTCTTATATTCCTTAAAGCTTACTTCCGGTTCCATCTGAAGAAACATACCTGCCCTGGTCACAGTACTGATCTTGCTGATAGGCCAGTCCAGCATTTCATTCTTGTATTTTACATGGAGCTGACGAACAAGATCTCTGTAGGTATTAGGGCACCCTACATCAGCATTATAATTCATTGAAATTCGGGCTGAAATCTCAGTTGCCTTCTTATTGTCTGCCCATACCTTTCGAAGTGCTTTAAACATAAAGGCTGCAACGATAGAATTGGGACTTCCATCGTTACTCTTGGCGTAGCTCATCAGCTTTTTAAGATCTATCTCAATCGGAAAATATGTAGCATCTCCCGAAAAAGGATTGAGGTAATAAGCCAGGTACTCTCCGATAGGAACAAACGAATTTCCGCCTTTGTATTCCGTGATAGGTGCATCTTCAGGAAATGCATTCACATCCGGAAGTGCCATTTCGCCTTCTTCCAATGGGCTTCCCGGCAGTTTTAATCCCTCTGCACTAAAGGTGTCTCCTGTTTTATCCGAAAGATATTGCCAAAGCGTTGTCTTTATCCAGAACATCGCCCCAAAGCCTCCGCAAAAGCAGTGGCTGAAATTAAAAAAGATATCTCTATCCTCATAGGTTATCAAAAAGAATTGATCATTTGCATCATTACCGCCAAGGACAACGGGTTTGGGGGATTCTTTTGTCACCACTATAGGCTTATCATTATCAAGGAGAACATATCCGCCTTCCTCATCAATCATTACCTTTTTATTGAAATAAGGGAAACGCTTAAATGCTTTTTTAGCAGCATCCTCCAGAATCTCTCCGTCTATCCTGTCTTTAAGTCTTACCCTGATTCTTACGGTAAATGCGAAGTTTTTGGAATACTCATAAAACATATAACTATCATAATCATACTTCATAGAAGATTCCTTTCCATAACCCTTATATTACTGCCCAAGTTCATTATAACATTTTGCATGTATTTCTTTTCCAAACTATCTTCATACGCTTTTTTGCAAACTAAAAACTGCCACCAGTCAAAAGTGATGGCAGTTTTTTAATTGCCTGGTTTCTATTACTTCTTCAGTTCTTCAAACTTCTTAATAATTTGGGCTTCCAGATCCTTGTTGATCTGTCCAAGTAAACTATCAAGGGCCTCTGTAAGCTGCTTTTCACTGGTGTTTTCACCTGCAACCTTATCCTCAACTGCCTTTTCCTGGATTGCTTTAAGGACATCGAACTGTACCAGCTTCGTAAACACCGGCATATTGTTTCTGACAGCTTCATTCATGAATGTTGCAACCATATTGAACTGCTTTGCCTGCTGCTCGTTTGACTGTAATTCTTTTAATGCTTCTGCTTGGTTCATTGTAGGCCTCCTTTTAATTTAAGTTTGTATTTTTGCTGCCCTTTGGCAGTCATGTACCTGTTTTTTCTGACAAAAAATATTCTACATAGCTGAGCGTTCGCTA